>Ga0265306_10000921_pt1 | contig 14385 bp, 9 predicted proteins | sample Helome_3_FD_192493 | JGI IMG/M metagenome (GOLD analysis project Ga0265306, IMG submission 192493) | Marine sediment microbial communities from subtidal zone of North Sea - Hel_20160420 (Illumina Assembly) | ecosystem: Environmental > Aquatic > Marine > Subtidal zone > Sediment ...
GCTGGTTACAAATTCTTAAACTCAGGGTTGGTATCAATCCAGAAAGCGACATTGAGCTTATCCGCACGGCAGCAAATGCCGCCAAACCAGGGGAATTCGTGTATGCCGATGCAAATGGCAGGTGGACTCTTCATGATGCATTGCAAGTGGTGAGAGCTGTTGACGATCTTAATGTCATGATCGAACAACCATGCCTCACCTACGAGGAATGTTTACACGTGCGTGCACGCACGAACTTATCGATGAAGCTCGACGAATCGGTGACCGATCAATCAATAGCAGAGCGAATGACACAAGATCTGATCGCTGATGTAGCCTGTGTGAAGATATCGCGACTTGGAGGATTAACCAAAGCTCGCCGAATCCGAGACTACTTTGTCTATCATGGGATAAAAGTAGTTTGTGAAGACATGTGGGGCGCTGAGATTGTATCTGCGGCTGTGTCACATTTTGCAGCATCCACACCTGCGGAGCTATTATTCAATACTGCAGATTTGCATACCTACAATGCAGAGTCGACTGGAACCCCTGCGCCGCCGACATCAGATGGGCGATTATTTTGTTCCGATGCGCCTGGACTTGGTGTAGAGCCCGATTTCGAGAGTCTTGGAGATCCAGTGGCTGTCTATGAGTGAAGCGCAGCGTGTCAATAGAGGTGTCGGCACGAGGAGTCGAACACTTTTTAATGCCTAACGGCAGCAAAGGGCACAATGCGCAAGTCATGGAATGGAATTTTAAAGGCTGCTTTACGGGTTTTTAATAAATACCTATCTAAAAATTGGGTTGTCAGAGTTACCTGCGTACAGCTATTGACAGAACTCCAGGTGACCAAGGTCACCATCACAGGAAAATTTTTCATCCTCAGCTGATTTAAGTTTCTTTTCCAAACGTGGTCCCGGGAAATTTCGTAGTCATCCAGGGACTAACCGGGACAAATTTATTTAATCGGCTTCTTCAATATCGTCATACGCATCAACTGCAAAAGGCGGCCTGGCACCGCCAATGCCGTAAGTCTCAGTCAGGCGGCTTGTCGTATCTTTGGCGAAGCCTGGCTTCGTTCCTTTGTTGCCGTGCCCGAGCTTCTTCTTCAATATCCATGCTGCGGTCGATCAACAAGATCAGGATTCCCTCCTCGTCGTTAATCAGGTATATATCGATGATGCAGCGGTCGCTGAGCTGGTAACTGACGATGCTTTCGTAATCTGCCGTTAGCGGCAGGTAACCATGCAAAAACAGCGCCTTGTCGAGGATGCTCTCACCAATCCGCCAGTCCGGCAGATCGAACGAAGTCAGCTCACCGCCTTTGTCGAGTAACACACCCTGCAGGTCTATCGAGAGAAAAGCAAAACTGTCGGCATCGAGCGCAAGCTGCTGGATTTTCTCGATCAGCAGTTGCGGAAGCGACGAATTCATGGAGCTGCTCCGCTGCAGAGCTCCTGCGCCAGGGCCTGGTAGGCGCGATTGACGCTTGTTCCGTCTTTGGCGCTGGTTTCGAATACGAACCAACCGTCCGCCTTTAATTCGGCTAAGCGGGTGCGATCGATGTCCCAACTGTCTGCCAGATCCGACTTGTTCACAAGCAACACGATCGGAACATCGCCGACCTCGACGTTGAGTTTTCGCTTTAGATCGAAGGCGACGTCCAGGGTTTCGCCACGGGTGCCGTCCGCGACCAGCATTGCGCCGGCCGAACCGCGCAGGTAAGAGCTTCGCACGTTAATTGATTCCTCTTCGCCCGCAAGATCCCACAGGATCAGATCGATCACCTGGTCATCGATCTGTAAAGTTTTCCTGTCGAGCTTGACGCCGATCGTGGTCTGGTACTTCCCGCTGAAGATACTGTAGACATACTGCCGGACAAGCGATGTCTTCCCGACCGCGTACGCGCCCAACATGCAAACTTTAAATTTTTTCATGTTTGTTGGAAATCCCTGACGTTTCGTTCGAAACCTTATCGGGAAATTGCGGCAGTATAGACACCGGACCCTGGCTTATCCAGCTTTCGAGTTACCAGGAGAGCTTTGCGAAACAGGACAAACCCCGTACCAGCGAGCAATTGTCTCTAAATATTATAAACAATTGCTCTCTGGCATCTATTTACCCCTCGGACTTGCTCTTCAGCTTTCTGTCCCGGCGTGGCGCGTATCGAATAACATCTTCATCGATAACCGCCCAGACAAAACTCTGAGTTCAGGACTGGATAGATGCTGGTTATAAACTACACTCGATTTACGTAATAACAGTAAACGAAAGAATGGTATCGAACATGATCGAATTGAACGCCCCGAGAAATTTGCTTCATAGGAACGATATCGCTTTTCCTGTTTATATTAGACCGGCCGTATTTTCGAAATAATTTCTCTCTGACACCTGGTACGCATACCGTGGTTAATATGCGCTAACCGTCGAACGGGCGCTTCGGGACAAATAAAATAAACAGGGACCAATGCAATGAAAACTCCAAACTGCTTCTTCTCAAACGTGATTCGAGCCATTTTCCTGATCGCGTTCACCTTCACCAGTATGTCGGTATCGGCTTTTCCGTTACCGCCTGCGGGCACGCCGTTATTGGGTGACCCTCAATTTCAGGCCTGTTTCGATGAACAGGCTATGGCCAATGAATGGACTTCAACCGAAGAGGTAAAGTCGTTATCCTGCCCGAGCCGCGGTATCCGGGATTTGGCCGGACTGGAATTTTTTACCAACCTGCTCGATCTGAACCTGAGTCACAATCAAATTGAGTTCGCCTATCCGATCGATCAGCTAACCCAGCTGGAAGTGCTCAACCTGAGTCACAATCGACTGCAGGATATTAATCCACTCAATTCATTGTTCAACTTGCGCGAACTTTATTTATCGGGAAACCGGCCCTCCGATACGAACGCGCCCGGCGTCAGCCTGGTTACGGTTAATCCGGTCATCCAGAACAATATCGAACTGACTCACCTGGGAGTGGGCGGCATGCCAATCGATTACCTGGATCAGCTGGCCACTTTCGACCTCTCCCAGATATTCAGTCAAAAACTGATCGATCTCGATATCAGTAATACCGGGGTTGCGGATGCCTATGCCGTCTCGCGCGCACCTTTTTTGCGCGTACTCAACGCCTCCGGCAACCAACTGCAATCTACCATCGGCATCGATCAGCTGCCCCAGCTCGAAGTACTGGACCTGAGCCATAACCCATTATTCGATGTTTACCAATTGCGATTCATACAATCGCTCAAACAATTAAACCTGTCGGGCAACCGCCAACTGCTGGAAGACCAGGTGCGGGCCGTCGTTTTAAATAATCCGGGGTTGACCCATCTTTCCCTGGCGGAAATTCGGTTACCCAACCTGGACTGGCTGCCGGGTCAGTTTGACCTGGTGGAGCTGGATATCAGCCATAGCGGAAATTTCGTTCACCTGAACCAACTTGTGCAGTACCCAAACTTGCGCCTGCTGAGAGCAGCTGGAAACGGATTGGAGGATTTATGGCCGCTTGGCAACTTGATGCAGCTGGAAGTGCTGGATCTGAGTGACAATAAACTGCCCTTCATATATGCGCTGGATTTTCTTAACAACCTGACACAATTGAATCTGTCCGGGAATAACAGGTTACAAGCGTCCAATGTCACCTCGGTTATCCAATCCAATCCCGCTCTTACGCACCTCGGCGTTTCCGGAATTTCGTTGGGAGATTTGAACTGGCTGCCGGCGCCCGGCCCGCAGGGTGAGTTTAATATACAGGAACTGGATATCAGCGGGATTGGCAACCTGGTTGATCTGGAACAGGTAAGCCAATATCCCGGGTTAAAGGTGCTCAAGGCGAGCGGCAATAAATTGCGAGGCATGTGGGGAGGCCCCCTGTTGCCCCAACTCCAGGTGTTGGATGTGAGCGACAACCAGTTATCGAATCTTTTCGAGCTGCAGTTTGGCGCCAGTCTCTCGCAATTAAATCTGTCGGGTAACACCAGATTACCGTTCAACGAAGTGCAAGCGGTGATTCAGAATAACCCGGGCCTGACCCATATAGGCATAGCGGAAATAAAGCTGAATGATCTTCAATGGCTGCCGCCGGTGGGACCCCAGGGAGAACACGATTTGCTGGAGCTGGATATCAGCAACACCGGTGATTATTTCGACCTGGGCATCCTGGATCGGTATCCCAATTTGCGCGTGCTCAAAGCGGCGGGTAACCATTTACGTATCGCTTACCCTGTCGGACAGCTCAGCCAGCTGGAAGTACTCGACCTGAGCAGTAACCAACTATGGGATATCGTTGCGCTGCAGTCACTCACCAGGCTGCGCGAACTATACCTGTCCGATAACCAGTCGTCAGATATCTATTCCCCGGGAATCGATCTGGTCACGCTAAATCAGGTTATTGGCAACAATCCGGACATCACCCACCTGGGCCTGGGCGGCGTGCCTATTGGCAGGCTGGATCAGTTGGCTACGTTTAGTTCCTACAGCACCGCCAGCATTAAACTGGTCGAGCTGGATATCAGCAATACCGGTATCGACAACGCGGACCCGATCGCCACAGCGCTGAATCTGCGCGCGCTCAGAGCATCGGGAAACCAGCTCGATGCCACCCATTTTCTGTATAGCCTTACCCAACTGGAGGTTTTGGACCTGAGCCATAACCGCCTGTATGACATCGTTACCCTGCAAAACCTGAATTCCTTGCGCCAGTTAAACCTGTCAGGCAACCACAGACTGCAATTGGCCGACGTGCAAAATGTCGTTTACAGCAATTTCGGTCTCACGCATCTTGGCCTCGCCGATATTCAACTGTCCGATATCAGCTGGCTGCCGGGAGTGTCCAATGGCGCGTTTGACCTGATTGAACTGGACATCAGCAACACCGGCAGCTACGACGATCTGATGCCGCTGGAGTCCTACTTCAAGCTGCGCGTACTCAAGGCCGCCGGCAATCGATTGTCTTCCGTGGTGGGAATCCAGCAGTTGTTGCAGCTTGAAGTGCTCGACCTCAGTAGCAATAACCTGCAGGATATCTATCCGATGTTCCCGCTTGCTTCACTTCGACAACTCGACCTGTCGGGTAACAACGGGCTGCTTCCCGCCGAAGTGCAAGCATTCGTTAATGCCAATCCGGGGCTAACGCATATTTCCGTTGCCGGAATCACTTTCGGTAGCGCGGCCTGGTTGCCTGCTCCCGGGCCTCAGGGCGAGTTTGATTTGCTCGAGCTCGATATCAGTAACACCTTTAGTAATTACCCGGGTTTAACCGACGTTCACGAATACCCCAATTTACGTGTCCTCAGGGCTGGCGGTAATGGCCTGGAGTATATGGTTGGTATTGAATTGTTAACCCAGCTCGAGGAACTGGATCTGAGCGATAACCAGTTATGGGAAGCCTCTCAATTGCTAGCCTTGCATGATCTCCGCCGATTAAACCTTTCCGGTAATAATGCCCTGCAATTAGCCCAGGTACAGGCAATCGTGCAGGGTAATTCCGGCCTGACGCACCTCGGCGTCGCCGGTATCGCCATGCCGGATTTGAACTGGTTGCCACAAGTGGGCCCGCAGGGCGAATACAACCTGCAGGATCTGGACGTCAGCAATACGGGCTTGCTTGACCTGGGTGTATTGAGCCGCTACCCCGATCTGCGGGTTTTGAGGGCGTCAGGAAACCAGCTGCAAACGATTTATTTCGGCCAGCTGATGCCGATAGAAATACTGGACCTGAGCAATAACCAGCTGTGGGATGTCTTCGCGCTTTATGACCTGGACAATCTGCGCGAGCTTTACCTTTCCGGCAACCAGCCGTCAGACCCCAACGTGCCCGGTGTCGATCTGGCAACCGTAAACCAGGTAATCAACGACAACCCGGGGTTGACCCATCTCGGTCTCGGCGGCGTGCCAATCGGCGATCTGAATCAGCTGTCACTTTTCGGCCCGGGCAATGAGGTCGGCCTCAACCTGGTGGAACTGGACATCAGCAATACCGGGATTACCGATTTTTTTCGGATCCTTGAGTTGCCTGCATTGCAGGTGCTGAATGTGTCGGGAAATCAGATTATCGACAGCTTTGTGTTCACGTTATTGCTGCAGTTAACCGAACTCGATCTCAGTAACAACGATCTGGAGTATGTATTGCCACTAGGCGACCTTGTCAATCTGAGTTTACTGGATCTGCGCGGTAATAATAATACTCAATGTGCCGAACTGGACGAACTGGAACTTCGCTTAACGGCAGAGGTATTACTCAGACCCGCGAGCTGCATTGTCGGCTTGCTGCCATCGGTTAACATCCTGTCACCGGCGCAGGGTGCAAATTATTATTCGACGGATCAAATCACTTTCATGGCCGTCGCCGGTGATTTTGAAGATGCAGACCTGAGTGGGCAAATCCAGTGGTCTTCCGATCTGACAGGTCCAATCGGTACCGGCCATATGTTTGATCTGGCGCTAAGTGCAGGCGATCATGTCATCACCGCAAGCGTTGTCGACAGCGATGGCAACGCCGCGTCGCATTCCGTGACGATTTCGATAGAGGCCAATACCGCTCCCACCGTGACGATTGATTCGGTTCAGGATGGCGCGGTTTTCCAGGCGGGCGATAGCGTAGTCCTGAGCGGCACGGCGATGGATACAGAGGAAGGTGATATCAGCCCCGTAATCCAGTGGCAGTCGAGTCTCGACGGTGCAATCGGTGTTGGCGCGAGCATTCCAGTCCCGCTCGGCCCCGGCGATCACACGATCAGCGCCAGCGTAACCGACGGCTCCGGCGCCACCACCGTCACGACAGTCAGCCTGCGAATCAATGAATTTCCCTACCTCGCCCTGCTAGCGCCTGCGGACGGCAGTATTTTTCAGCAAGGCGATACGGTTGGCCTGGCCGCCTCGGCAAACGACCCGGAAGACGGCGACCTGGGTGATCTTATACAGTGGAGCTCGGACCTCGAGGGAAGCATTGGTAACGGAATGCAAATCAATTCGATACTCGTTGTTGGCGAACACAGGATTACCGCCAGCATAACCGACAGTGACGGCGCCACGGACACGCGCACTATCACCGTGATCATTAATGGCCTGCCACAAATCGAGTTGATATCGCCCGCGAGCGGGAGCCTGTTCATGTTACAGGAAGCGGTAAAACTGGGCGCTACCGCGGACGACGCGGAAGATGGTGACATCAGTGGTATTATCCAGTGGTCTTCAAATCTGGATGGTAACCTGGGTAGCGGTGGTTTGTTGGCTACTAATCTTTCCCTGGGCACCCATAGCATAAGCGCAAGCGTCACCGATAGCGCAGGCGGCATATATACCGTATCGACAGAAATCATAGTTGACCAGATCGATCTCGATGTCACCGTATCCGGTACGGGAACCAGGCAAAAAGCGAAACTGACCTGGTCCGGGTCGAGAACCGATGTCGATATCTATAAAAATGGCAGACTGCGCCGTACCGGTGACCCCAGCGGAACCAGGACCTTTCGCTTCAAAAACCAGGCGGTATTCAAAGTCTGCGAACAGGGAACCGATTACTGCTCGGTAGATGTGACCGTTCAAACCAATTGAGCGATAGCGGTTTTAACCCCGACTGGTCTAAAAGGTCGTGGTTAATACAGGTGCCTATCAGCTCTTATCCGAGTCCATCCAAATCAGGTGTCGGCGAGCAATTTTCACTAATAAAGTGATAAAGAAGATAAAGGGGACGGAGGGATTTTTTTTGATCACTCCGTCCCCTTTATCCCGTCCTTTATCTTAACCCGCCTTTATTACCCCTTATCCTTTCTATAAAATTCCACATGCTATCGCGGTGAGACCCGGGGGCTAATAGCCCACAGGTCGATTATTGGCACATTAGCGAAACAGAAAGCGAGCCCCAGACTTTTTCAGCAGTTGATTTTACAATCAAACGAAATCCAGGAGAAAAAATGCATGACAGATCTTTTTGAAGCCAAAGCAAAAGACTGGGATGCGAATGACAGGAGAAGCAAACTTGCATCCGCCATTGGCTCCTCGATGTTGGAACATGTTCTTCTGAATGAGCAGATGACCGTGCTGGATTTTGGCGCTGGTACTGGACTGGTTACTGCCCAAATTGCGCCACGAGTAAACCGAATCGTCGCGGCAGACACCTCGCGGGCAATGCTGGACAAGCTTGACTCCAAACCGGAACTGAAAGAGAAAGTGGAAACTGTTTGCCAGGACCTGTTAGAGAACCCGCTTGACCTACGATTTGATCTGATCGTAAGTGCCATGACCATGCATCATGTAGAAGATACTTCCAGACTAATTCAGATATTTAGCGAACATTTAAATGACTCAGGAATAGTCGCTTTGGCCGATCTCGACAAGGAAGATGGTAGTTTCCACCCTGCGGACACCGAGGGTGTATTTCATTTCGGTTTTGACCGGGCCGAATTACGCACAATACTGGAGAGCCAGGGATTCGAGCAGGTCGATTTTTTTACTGCACACACCATCAATGGGGAAGAAAAGGATTACCCGATATTCCTGGTAACCGCCAGAAGGGGCTGATTTCCCGCGAGTTACCGGCTGGAATTTCGTTGGTCGCCGCTTCGAGTCCAGTCGGGCCCACCGCCCTTCCCCTTGAAATCAATCAGTTACGAAAATTTTCGCCTGAAGACCCGCCGACTAATAGTCTCTGGGGCGCATCTCATGACCAAAATCTGTTTGGTTGGTATGTTCTGGATTTGTACATCATGAAGTTGTCGCCGGTTAGCACTTAAGCTTTCAGTGCTGTCGCATAAAGCGATGACATTCCCGGGATATAATTCGGATGTAACAGGTAACTTTTCAGTACCCAAAAAAAATCCCGGATCACTCCGGGATTTTTTTCAAACTAACTGGCCTACTTGAACTTCTTGATTTCACCGCTGTCGATGCGCGCAAAATACGAGTTCATTTCACGCTTGACGATCGGCGCCAGGAAGTAAAGCCCGAGAATATTGGGCACACAGATCAAAAATACCAGCGCATCCGAAATATCCAGGATTGGTCCCAATTGCACCACGCAACCGAGAGCCACGAAGGCGCAAAATATCAACTTGTAGATCGTCTGACCACGCTCGCCTTCACCGAACAGATAGGTCCATCCCTTGAGCCCATAGTAGGACCAGGAAATCATCGTCGAGAAGGCAAACAGTAATGCCGCAAATGCAAGCGGTATCGGGAACCAGGAAAACTCACGCTCAAACGCCGCTGAAGTCATCGCCACACCCTGCGCGTCGCCGGCAAAATCGGGCGCCGCGACCTGCGCGGTACCGATAACCAGTGCAGTTATGGTACAGATAACGATGGTGTCGATGAAAGGTTCCAGCAACGATACGATACCCTCGGTAATCGGTTCATCGGTCTTGACCGCCGAGTGTGCAATCGAGGCCGAACCGATACCGGCTTCGTTCGAGAACACGGCGCGTTGGAAACCGATGATCATGGCACCTAAGGCTCCCCCGGCAACGCCTTCACCAGTGAATGCACCGGTGAAAATATTGGCGATCGCCTGTGGAATCGTACCGGCATTCATCAGAATTACGATGATCGCGAACAGGCAATAGAAAACGGCCATGAAGGGCACTATTTTCTCGGTAACGCGTGCTATCGACTTAATACCACCGATGATGACCGAGAAGACGACACCAGCGAGTATCAGTCCGACCAACCAGCCCAACCCGTCCAGTGCACCACCCGATACATTATTCAACTGCACATAGGCCTGGTTCGACTGGAACATGTTACCGATTCCAAGCGCACCGATGAAAATACCGATTGCGTAAAAGGTTCCCATAAATTTACCGAAGCCTTCCATGCCACGGTCGGAAAAACCCTGTCGCAAGTAGTACATCGGGCCGCCGGAAACATGGCCGTCTTCAAATTCCTTACGATATTTGACACCCAGCGTACATTCGACGAACTTGGTCGACATGCCCAGGAATCCGGCCACGATTAGCCAGAAGGTAGCACCCGGACCACCAACCGTAACAGCGACTGCCACCCCTCCGATGTTACCGATGCCGACAGTTCCGGAAACCGCTGTCGCCAGCGCCTGGAAGTGCGATACCTCACCATGGCTATTGGGGTCGGCATAATCGCCACGCACCAGTTGTATTGCGTGCTTGAATCCACGCAAGTTTATAAAACCCATGTAAAAAGTAAAAAATACCGCACCGATTACCAGCCACAAAACAACAACCGGCAGTTGCGCACCGAAAACCGGGATTTTGAAAAATACGATCTGTCCTATCAGTGTTGCAATCGGCGCCGTCGCCGAATTGATTGCCTCGTCGATACCCGCCTGTGCGTTTGAAACCGAACCCACTAGTACAGCGAACATATAGAATATTCGTTTCATTGTGTTGCCTCCTACTAATTATATTTTTTCAGTTATTGTTCAGCTACGGAAATCACGGAACGACCGTGACCGGAACAGTAGCGGTTTGAACCAGGGCGGCGGAAACGCTGCCAAAAATCATCGTATGCACACGCGATTCGCCGCGCCGGCCGATATAGATCTGGGTCGCACCATGCTGCTTCCCCAGTTCAAGCAGGGTTTCGGCAATTTTTCCATGATGAACCACAGTCTCCACATTTAAGCCGTCAGCTTTCAGGGCTGCAATTTCGGGCGTCAAAATCGAATCATTTGCCCGTTGAATTTCTGATTCACGTCTTTGATGACGTTCTTCCAGTTCCTGGGGAGTGTGAAAACTATAGGGCGACCAATCGATAACATAGGCTAACACCAGACCGGAACTCGTTAACTTGGCATGCGCCACGGCAGCGCTCAAAGCCCGTTTACTGCCATCGCTCCCGTCCAGCGCAACCAGTATTTTATTAGACATATTCAATCTCCTTTACGGTTTTGCTATTACTTTCATATGCACCGGCTATCCCGAATTCAGGTCTGCGAATAACCTTAAGCCCGACCTTAGAAGATTTCAAATACGGGAAATAGGGCCAAAATACTACCAATGTCCGTACCAGCCGAGCCCCGGGGACAATTGGGGACAGACCACGTTTAAGTCAAATTCGAATTTAACTGTGGTCTGTCCCCAATTTCCATCCCAATTTCCGTCAGGTTTTTTTCAGACTCGCGTTACGCGGAGGGACGGTACGCCAGATACTGGCGTTGTATGGAAATCTGCTCCGCCAGATACCTGGCGTCGTGCCAGACGCCCCAAATGAAAGACGATCCCCGCCGCGATAGCCACGGCAATCCCAGGAAATAGATCCCGGGCTCAGCCGCAATACCGCGTTCATGTTTCGGCTTGCCTGCTGCGTCGAATGCGTCAACCTTCAACCAGCTGTAATCAACAGCGAAGCCTGTTGCCCAGATGATTGAAGTGATGCCAGCTTCTGCCATATTCAACTCCAGAATGGGATCGGTCACGCACTGCGGGTCCGGTTCGACTTTGCGGGCTTCAGGCTCTAGCGGAAGGTCCAGGCCATTGCGGGCAACATAAGCGTCGGCTTCGTCCAGCACCGATAAGGTGTTCGCATTTCCTTGCGCAATATTGTCCGCGAGATCCGTCGCGAAGTGCATCACACCATCCTTGCACGATTCCGTCCGACCAACGAGTGTCATCCCCTGTTCGGCGAGACGCCGGAAATTAACCGTATGACCGCCATGGGCACCGCTCACCGCGATGGTGATATGTTCGGTGCCAGGTTCAAGTGCCGGGACATCCCACTTGCCGAGGACTCCCAGCCACCAGACGAAGTCACGCCCGCGATAACTTCGGGGAGGCAGGTCATGCGGGCCGACCGAGAGGTAAACCCGCTTACCTGAACGCAACAGTTCATCCGCGATCTGCGCTCCCGATGACCCTGCTCCGACGACTAACACCGCACCCTCGGGCAACTGCTCGGGATTGCGGTAGGCGTTGGAATGAATCTGCGAAATTCCAGCATCTTCAGGAACCACGGATGGAATAACAGGGCGCTGGAATGGTCCGGTGGCGGCAACCACGCTGTTGGCTTCGATCACGCCATCCGACGTTTCGACACGAAAACCGGGGCGGCCAACATTCCTGCGCACTTCCCTGACCTCCACACCGCAGCGGATGGGGGCAGCGATCTTGTCTGCGTAAGCGACAAAATAATCCGCAACACTCTCCTTGGGGGCAAAGGCATCGGGGTCGATATTGGAGAACTCCATCCCCGGAAATCGATCATGCCAGGCCGGACCGTTGGCAACCAGGGAGTCCCATCTTTCCGAGCGCCAGCGTTCCGCAATTCGCGCCCGCTCCAGAACGAGGTGAGGCACGCCGCAATTGCTCAGATGCTCGCTCATGGCGATACCCGCCTGGCCGCCGCCTACAACGACCGTCTCTACTTTTTCAGTTGACATAGACGACTCTCCCATCCTGAATTGAATCTTTGTATTGTGCACCTGTGCGAATCACGTTTTAAGCCTCGTTTGTGGAGCGGTTGCGCTCGATTGTCGCATGCCGTATCGATACGCCGCTGTGGTATATTGCCAAGGCGCTGCGCATTAATAAAATATTATTTTTCGTATTTTTGCATCAGAAATACTTAATCAAGGCTTCCGCGGATTTACCTGCTCGCAGCCTGCTTCCCATTGTTTCGCTGACTTGCAGTTGTTAAATCGGAATCTCACCCCTGTTATTTGTCACTTCTTGTCCAGCGCTTCCAGGAACTTGTTCTTTTCATTCGAATGCATGGAGATACTGGTTTCCGCGTAGGGAAATTTATTCTTTGTAACCTCGCTTTGGAATTCTGTTAGCGCAGCGACGCGTTCCTCATACATTTGCTGGTGTAAACGCGCCAGGTTTCCGAACGCATGGGCATGCTTCGGCGGCTTTTCTTCCTCGCTGTCCTCGCCGCAGATATCCGCCACAAACGACATGATGACGTCCCCTGCCATACCCGGGCCGAGGGAGAAAGTAACGATCGAGGTTTTTCGTTAACGGCTTCGAGTACACCTCGGCGATACATTCGGCTTCGACGGCAAACACACCGACATCTTCCATACGCTTCAAGCTGCGGTAGATTTCCATGGCTTCATCGGCCGTGCGGCCCCAGCCGCGTAAGCCACCGCACCAATGACTGAATATCGGTATCAGACCGATATGGCTTTGCACCGGAATCCCTTCCCTGGACAGCATTTCCATCACCTCGTAAGAACGCAGCGTGTAATACATATCGCCACCCTTGCGCATCATGTCAATGATATTGCTTACAACACGAGCGGGCCGTTCAAACTGCCTTCTGGCGACGACTGCGAATGCGCTCCTTCTGTATCTTGAGCGAATCCCGACTGCCATCGTGCCAACTGCCGAAAATCTTGTCAAAAGGCGTCGGCGTATTACCGTAATTCAAGTTGAAATACTGGTGGTGCAGCTGGTGGTACCAGTCGCCGGTCTTCAGGCGCAGCTTGCCGCCGAGGCGGACATAGTCGAATCCGGAATGCGATATCGACGGATTCAGACCCTGGTAAAAACCGGTCAGGATAATGATCACCGGATGCACCGGCACGAACCACCAGAGCACGAACGGCGAAAAGTAAAACAGGTGTTCGAGCGGATGCATCGCAATGCCGCTCCACGGCCCGACGTCAACGTTGCGATGATGCAATTCGTGTACGTGCCTGTAGATCGGCTGGAAATGTAGCACTCGATGTATCGCGAAAAAATTCGCCGTTGACCATAGAAACAGCAGGTATATGCAGGCAACGAAATACCATGGGTTGTCGATGATCGGTAATCGGCCGCTGGCATAAATCCAGTAGCTGATCGCCTCGAACCCGGTCCATATCGTAACCCCTGAAGCAATGCTCCAGAACATATTGTCCTTGACCTGGTCGTGCCACAGGAACAATTTGCTGTCGCTGGAAAGGTCCTTACGATTGAGCCGACAGGCGTCGCCCTGTGCCCGGCGCCGGTGCAGGTACCAGTGCAGTCCCCCCGCGAACAGCAACAGGAAGGCACAGTTACGCAGCCATAGCAGCCCGATCCAGCCGGACTCGAAGTTCGCCATGGTTTCCAGCGCAGGTGTCAGGTACCACCAGGTCGGAAATGCCAGGACAAGATAAATAAAACCCCAGGGATAAAGCAGATCGAACAACAGATAACGCAGGGCTTTGAGTGGTCGCGGTGGCCAGGCGTACAGCGGTGGAACATCGATGATTTTCGGCTGGTATTTTAAAGTTTCTTCTGACATATCTAATCCTCTGCAAACGGCTCGGGTTGTGATGGATTAGTGGATAGCCAAACGGATTTGGTCTGCATAAAACAACGCATGCCTTCGAAGCCGTTTTCGCGCCCATAGCCCGATTGCTTGAATCCACCTACGGGTGATTGTGTCGCGGCGTTGAAGTAATTGTTGATATACACAGTCCCGGCCTCGATCCGGTCAGCCATACGCATGGCTTTGGTCACATCGCGC
>Ga0265306_10000922_pt1 | contig 14385 bp, 12 predicted proteins | sample Helome_3_FD_192493 | JGI IMG/M metagenome (GOLD analysis project Ga0265306, IMG submission 192493) | Marine sediment microbial communities from subtidal zone of North Sea - Hel_20160420 (Illumina Assembly) | ecosystem: Environmental > Aquatic > Marine > Subtidal zone > Sediment ...
TATGGCGTTAACAGTCCCATAGGCTTAGGTATCTTTTCCGACATGAAGAACCCGGACGTCAACGCAATTTACGTCGTGCAGGCAGGTCTGACACTTCCCGACCGTGACTACTACCTCAATGATGACGAGCAGTTTGTCACCGGTCGTCAGCTCTACCTGAAGTACGTAACGGACGTATTCGCGCTGGCAGGTGTTGACAATGGCGCCGATCGCGCCGAACGTCTGCTCGCCCTGGAAACCAGCCTCGCCAAGGTGATGTGGACCAAGGAAGAAAACCGAGACTGGAGCAAACGCTACAACCCGATGAACATCGACGAGTTGAATGAAATGTCTCCCCAGGTCAACTGGACGCTTGGTTTTGAGACTGCACAGATACCGGTAGATTCACAATTCCTGGTATCCCAGCCCAGCTACTTTGAAGCTGCGGGAAAAATCATCGCGGATACACCACTTGAAACCTGGAAGGACTACCTGACTTTTCAAACCATCAGTAACTTCGCTCCCGTTTTAGGTGATCAATTTGCTGAATTGTCCTTTGACTTTTTCCGTAAAGGGCTGTCAGGTGTTGATGAGCAGGAGCCACGCTGGAAGCGCGCGGTTGACTCTGTCAACGAAGATATGGGTGAATTGCTCGGCCAACTCTATGTAGAAAAATATTTCCAGGCTGAATCCAAGGCGCGTATGGATACCATGATCAAGAACCTGGTCAAGGCATACGAGGTTTCAATCCTGGACCTTGAATGGATGAGCGAAGAGACCCAACAGCAGGCGCTCGATAAATTGCACAAATTTACGCCCAAGATCGGTTATCCCGACAAGTGGATCGATTACACAAAACTCGAGGTGGTTGACGGCGACCTGATTACCAACATCAAAAGTGCAAGAAATTTTGCATACAACCGTGAAATCGACAAGCTGGACAAACCAGTCGACAAGAGCGAATGGGGTATGACTCCACAAACCGTCAATGCCTACTACAACCCGGTCTGGAATGAGATCGTATTTCCGGCTTCCATCCTGCAACCGCCCTTTTTCAATGTGTTTGCAGACGATGCCGCAAATTATGGTGGAATTGGTGCCGTTATCGGTCATGAAATCGGACACGGCTTTGACGATTCAGGAAGTCGTTTCGATGGTGATGGTGTGTTGCGCGACTGGTGGACTGAAGAAGATGCTGCGAAATTTGAGGAGCGTAAAAATGCATTGGCCGCACAATACGATGGTTATGAGGTCATCGACGGCCTGACCATCAATGGTCAGTTCACCTCCGGTGAAAATATCGGTGATCTCGGTGGCGTGAGCATTGCCTACCTGGCATACAAAATGTCACTGGACGGTATGGAAGCCCCTGTGATTGACGGATGGACGGGTGACCAGCGCTTTTTCCTGGGGTTTGCACAGGTCTGGCGCTCAAAAGCCCGTGATGAGGAAACCAAGCGTCGGTTGATTGTTGACCCGCATTCACCACCCAAATTCCGGGCCAACGGTGCGGTGGTTAACGTTGAGGCTTTTTATGAGGCGTTTGATGTGACTGAAGGTGATGGCATGTACCTGCCACCCGAAGACCGGGTCAAAATCTGGTAATCGGTTTTACCCGCCTTGTTCTTTGAAAACGGTCGCATTTTGCGGCCGTTTTCATTTCCATCAGCTATATTTTAAATATCATGCAAATTCTTGCGACCCTTTTACAGATACCAACGTCTTACTGATTGATGAACGGTTCAGGCTTTGATATAGACCTTGATGAGCTAACGCTCGCCGGCGCCAAGCGTGGGGATATGCGTGCCTGTGAAAAAATTTATCGCCGCTTTCATAAACAGGCTTTTAACGTGGCATACAGGGTTTGCAATAATCGGGAGTTGGCCCAGGACGTGACGCAGGAAGCTTTTATAAGCGCTTTTAAACGGTTGCACCAGTACCGTGGTGATTCTCCCTTCTGGGGCTGGTTACGACGAGTGATTGTCAACCATGCCATCAGCGCCTTGCGAAAACTGCCACGCCACAACGCTGTCGAGTTGGAAGATTACATGTCACCCGGCGACGGTGACCAGGATGGTTTGGGCCAATGCATGGATCTCGAACGGGCCTTGCAACAGTTGTGTGATGAAGACCGCATGGTGGTCTGGCTACATGACGTAGAAGGTTATAAACATCGTGAAATTGCAAAACTGGTCGGCAGAACAGAAAGCTACTCAAAGACCCGTCTTAACCGGGCCCGCGCCAAACTCAGAATACTCATCACGGACAACGACAAATCCATTACCCAAAACACAACACTCAACACGATATTGAACGCTACGGCGTAAACGAGAAGAACATGACTGTACATGACCAAAAACCATCTGACCCGCTGGGCTTACGCAATCTTGACACCATCGAACCCGGTTATGACGGCTGGTCTCAGATCGAATCCGCACTACGCGACCATCAATCCAACAAACGTAGCTGGCGAAAAACCGGTGGTTGGTTAGCGGTTGCGGCTAGTCTCGTTCTGGTTATCAGCGTGGTCTGGATCAACACTCAAAACAGTTTACCAACCACAGGGCTTGCGACGTCTTCAGAAAATTCTGCGTCAGTACAGATGGAAGACAATATTTTTGCGCTGATCGGCTTGTCACAAAGCATGGAAGAACAGGTTGCACAATTACGACAGGAAACCAGTTCAATGCCAGCCGAATCCGCAATTTACGTGGCCGAACTTGAAGACCTGATCGCACAGATTGATAACGAGTTAAGTATGACACCCGATTCTATCGACCTGTGGGGACAACGTGTCAACCTGATGCTGGACCTGGCCCAGATATACCAGCAGCAATGGGAAATTGACTACGGTCGCATGGCATCACTTTGATTGATTAATGAGGCAAGTATTAATGAAATATCGAAACACCCTGATGGTATTTGTAGCGGCACTGTTGCTTGGTGCAAGCACCATAACAAGTGCATCGGCGGATGATGAGTCGGCAAGCAAGACCAAAGAGTCAAAGGTGCAGGCCCAACTGGAAGCTGAATACGAGCATGCCATGTCTGCGGCAGAAAAAGAAAGGCTTGCAGCAGAGGCGTCCATAGAAAAAGCCCGTAAACAACTGCAACTGGCCGCTGAACAACAAAATGATGCGGTTGAAAAGAGCAGCGAGGCGCGGACAGCCCAACAGGCGAAGATGGAAAAAATGCATGAAGAACTCAACCGTACACGCAGACAATTACAGCAAACCTCACGTGAAATCTCCCGTGTAAATCGCGAGGTATCACGCGCAAGATCCACGCGAAACGCCACGGGTTATGCCTATAGCGTGTCTGATAGACCGGTTATTGGCGTCATTCTTGGCGATGGAGGTGATGTGGGTGTCGAGGTACTTGGTGTTTCGCCGGATGGACCGGCTGAACGTGCTGGCATGGAACAGGGTGACATTATTGTCGCGCTTGGGGGGCGAGTGCTCGCAGCGATCGAAGAGTCAACCGATGCAAGAGAGGTGCTTCGAATTGCCATGCGGGATATCAAAGCAGAAGAGCCCCTGAATATTACAGTAGAACGTGGTCAGGACTCCCTGGATCTGACCGTGATTCCCAAGGTGCGTGAACCATTGACCTGGCAAACTATCACACGATTCTCCACGGCACCAACCGCGCCCCATTCCCCATCGGCACCCAATGTTCCCGTTTCTCCATTGGCCGAACATGTGATCACTGTTGAACGAATTGAAGTTCCCGAAATTGATAGCGTGCACATGACTGAACAGATTGAACAGATGCGTGAAGAAATTGAGGAGCGCCGCGCTTTGATGGAGGCGGGTAGAGTTGCGCCCAGAGACAGCGAGTACGAAATTGAATTTCACGATATGTCGGAAATGGGGAATTTTGCACTCCACGATGCGAATGTATGGTTTGGCCTTCCAATGGCACAGGGATTGCGACTGGCTGAAATTGATCCCGGTCTGGGTGAGTATTTCAAAACAGATCGCGGCGTATTGGTATTGAAAGCCAAAGAGGATAATGAGCTGCAGTTGAAACCCGGTGATGTGATATTGCAGGTGGGTGAAACAGAGGTAAACTCACCTGCCGCGTTCATGCGTGCCTTACGCGGATTCGAGTCAGGTGATGAGCTGGAAATGACTGTCAAACGTAAACGAAAAGACCATACCTTGAGAATGATCATGCCCCAAAGCAGGACGAGTTTTTTCGCTCCGCATGATGCTGAAACTCACAGCTATACAATCAGCACTACGACCCACTAATAAAACAGGACCTGTGAGCACGCCCACAGGTCCTGGGCTATACTTCCGGTTCTGACAAACAAGATGTGAGCAGAACCTTGGAAAAACTTCAAAGCGCTATCAACTGGTTTGAAATACCAGCGACCGATTTTGACCGTGTTGAAGCTGCCGGCGGTACAATTGTGTCGGGAAAAAAGCAGATATCTCCGGAAATTGGCTATTTTGCAATAATTGTTGATACTGAAGGAAACCGTGTTTACCTGCACTCAATGAATTAACAAATCCATGTCTGCAAAACCTGATTCGATCAAGTCCATTCTGTATGCCTTTTTTGCAAATTTGGCTATAGCTATAGCCAAGGCTGGTGCGGCATTCTGGACGGGTTCAGGCGCCATGATGGCTGAGGCCATTCACTCGCTGGCAGATAGCTGTAATCAACTGTTGCTGTTGTTTGGAATGAAGCAATCGAAGCGCCCCGCGGATGTGAATTATCCGCTCGGCTACGGAAAGAGCATCTATTTCTGGTCCTTCCTGGTCGCAGTCATCCTATTTAGCCTGGGCGGAATGTTCTCCCTATATGAAGGCGTTCACAAACTCTCAGATCCTGTACCACTGAAAAGTCCGATGATTGCAATCGGTGTATTGATTTTTGCCATCATCGCTGAATCCATATCCCTGTGGGGGTGTATGCAGGCGGTCGACAAAGAACGGCATGGAAGACGCCTGTCAAAATGGTTCCGTGAAAGCAGGAGCAGCGAGTTGATTGTGGTTTTTGGCGAAGACATTGCCGCCCTGCTCGGTTTGGCCATCGCCTTGCTGGCGGTGCTGGCCTCCGCTATCACCGGTAACCCGGTTTATGATGCTATGGGAACGGTGGCAATTGGTGCCCTTCTGGTGGTCATTGCATTTTTACTGGCCGTGGAAGTAAAGCAACTGCTGATTGGTCAGGGTGTGGAAAAACACATCAGTGACAAAATGCGAATATTTCTGCAGGAGCAGCCTGAAGTAGAACACGTTTATAACCTGTTAAGCTTGCAACTCGGCCCTGATGCCATGGTTGCAGTTAAGGCAAGAATGCAACCAACGGGTTCAGAAACCGGGCTAATGAACGCCATCAATCATGTTGAGCGTGAATTCCGGCAAGCTTTCCCGATGGTGAAATGGTTATTTTTCGAGCCCGATAACGGAGATGAATAATAGTGTGAATAGTCCCAAAGTTGGCTTTGTAAGCCTTGGTTGCCCAAAGGCACTGGTCGATTCCGAACGCATATTGACCCAACTCCGAACCGATGGTTATGACATCGCCCCCAGTTACGCCGGTGCGGACGTGGTGGTGGTCAATACCTGCGGGTTTATTGATAGTGCACGCGCGGAGTCTTTAGATGCCATTGGAGAGGCCTTAAATGAAAACGGCCGGGTTATTGTCACTGGCTGCATGGGCGTGAATGAGAAAGAAATACGCGAACTCCACCCTAGTGTGCTTTCAGTAAGCGGTCCGCAACAATACGAGCAGGTAGTCGGGGCCGTGCACCAGTTTGCACCTTTCGAAAAAGATCATGATCCATTCATTGACCTGGTACCGCCACAAGGTATCAAATTAACACCAAGACATTATGCATATCTAAAAATATCAGAGGGTTGTAACCATAAGTGTACATTTTGCATTATCCCATCAATGCGTGGAAAACTGGATAGCAGACCCGCCGGCGAAGTGCTCAGCGAGGCTGAAAGACTGGTTGACTCGGGTGTCAAAGAGTTACTGATTATTTCCCAGGACACCTCTGCTTATGGCGTTGATCTTAAATATCGCCTCGATTTCTGGGGTGGAAAACCGGTCAAAAGCCGTATTACAGAATTAAGCCGCGAGTTGGGACAGCTGGGTGCGTGGATCAGGTTGCACTATGTATACCCTTATCCACACGTTGATGAGTTAATACCACTCATGGCCGAGGGCCTGGTTTTGCCCTATCTCGATATACCGCTGCAACATGGCAGTCCACGTATCCTGAAGTTAATGAAGCGCCCGGCGGCAGCTGACAACGCGCTAACCCGGATTAAAAAATGGCGAGAGATTTGTCCGGATATCACTTTACGCAGCACATTTATCGTCGGTTTCCCGGGTGAAACCAATGATGACTTCGAACAGTTATTGGATTTCATAAATGAAGCTCAGCTCGACCGTGTTGGTTGCTTTCAGTATTCACCGGTCACTGGTGCGCGAGCCAACAATCTGCCAGATCCCGTACCGGCTGAGATTATGGCCGAACGTGAACAGGCCTTTATGCAGTTACAGGCGCAGATCAGCCACAACCGGCTGCAGGCGAAAATTGGCAGCGTGCAGCAGGTGCTGGTTGATGGCGTAGACGAAAAAGGTGCAATTGCCCGCAGTTTTGCGGATGCACCAGAAATTGACGGCCAGGTTTATGTACTGGATGGTCAGCATCTTAAAATCGGTGAACGGGTTGATGTAAAGATTACCGATGCAGACGACTACGACCTCCATGGTTTTCTAAACCATTGAGCCACGCCTGCACACGTGTTTGCCGTTAGCCAAATTATTGAGAAGAACCTGCATCGGCGTAATCCCGGTGGTTCTGTTTTGTGGATAAACCCTGAAATGGATGATAGTTGGCAATCAGTAAACGCAAACTGTACTTCGCTAAAATTGTTCAGCCAGGATTTTGCCCGTTACACATTCTTGCACCAGGCAGGTGCAAGTATTGAATTCGCGGCTTTTCCGCATCTAAGCGATGAGAAGTACGATTGGATCATCATTAATTTGCACCGGCAAAAAGCCCTGTTGGGCATGATGCTTGATTGTGCAGCCACCTTGCTGGCCAAAGATGGCGTGCTCTGGCTGGCCGGTGAAAACAAGGCCGGGATCAAGTCCGCAGACAAGCTCCTGAAAACACATTTCGGGTACCTTCGTAAATTGGACAATGCCCGGCACTGTAGTTTGTATGAAGCAAGCACAGGTTTGAGTCATGGTCCGTTTACTCCCCTGACGTATCGCCAGCAATGGACATTGAGCTGTGCTAATTCCGGGATCGATGTTGTCTCTTATCCAGGCGTATTCGCACATGGGCGTCTTGATGAAGGTACCGCCCTGTTACTGGAGGTATTATCAGAAATGGAACTGAAAGGAGATGTGCTGGATTTTGCCTGTGGCGCAGGCATCATTGGAGCCTGTATCGCCGCGAGAAATACAAATGCTCATGTAACCCTGCTTGATACCAGTGCTTTGGCCCTCAGGGCCTGCAAGGAGACGCTGGAGATCAACCAATTGCATGGTTCTCTCCAGGCCTCTGATGGTCTGTCAGAGCTCAGCGGCAGTTTTGACCTGGTGGTCAGCAATCCACCGATACACTCGGGCGTCAGAACCGATAACCGCCTGGGCATGCGACTGCTGGAAACTGTACAGAAACACATTCGGCCGGGTGGGAGACTGATTTTGGTTGCTAATGTTCACCTCCCTTATGAAAACTGGCTGTCAATAACATTCCGAAGGCTCAGCGTTCTGGCCACAAATGACAACTACAAGGTGATCGAGGCGAATAATTAGGCTTCATGGAATCATCCTGGATTAGAATGGTCGAACACCCGCAACATTTATACAACGGATTTGAACAAGGAACACAAAATGCGTAAAACACTCTTTACCTCAATAGTCACCGGAACCATGGCCCTGTTCCTGATGAATGCCTGTGCTGAAGAAAGCAATGACACTGAAGCTGTCGCCAAACAGGTTGTTGTGACAGAAGATGCCGCAGTTGTGACAAAGGATGCCGGCGGAACGGTTGACCAGGATAGCGCCATAATGGATCAACCGGTTAACTTTTCAACACCCGAGGATGTGGAAATCTCTCTTCAGAAAGTCCGGGATCAAGCGGGGCCTAAGGCATACACAAACGTTAATAACGCTATGAAATATGTTTTGTACTACGATTTAAGTCTTAAAAATAACAAGGAAAAGATGTATAAAAAACTGAATGGCAAGACCCCCAGTGAAATTATTCAAATGATGAAACGCTGAGGCTTATTTATTCGACAATAGGCTGATCATTTCGAGTTGCTGGAAATCAAAGTCAACGAAGGGGCTGTAAAGTAATGTGTGGAAAAGCAGCTGTCTCACACCTGAAATGGAAGGATATCTACGCCTGGGCCACCAGTCTCACGCCGACTGCAAGCCTGCCTCCGGATCCAGCCAGCAGAATTAATATATCTCCCTCCCGTTTACGACGAAAATCCGAACCGGATTCGATCACCTGGGAAACCCTGCCAGCAATTTACGCAGACGGTAGCACCGATCGCGCAGTTGATGCCGTTTGGCCTTTCCTGCCCTATTGGTCCAGGGGTCAATTGCCGCGTAACAAAGGCGGTAAACTCATTTCAACCGCAAATGCCAGGTTACGCCATGACGGACCTGTATTTGCGCCTTCCTACATGGGTGCCTGGTCAAAAGATTTCAGGGTGTTGATACCCGTATCCTGGTTCTATGAGTTTGATGGCCGTGTCCAGCCAAAGATCCCATATGCGGTTTTTCCATTACACGCCCCGTTCTGGATGCTGTGCGGACTGGCGAACTGGTTCGCAACTGAAGGTGGTTTAAAAAAATTGAGTATCAGCATCATTACAGTTGAACCCAACGCTGTGCTGAAATCCGTCGGACACCACCGCTCACCAGCGATATTGAGAAACCCGCTTGAGGCAGCACAATGGTTAAGGGCACCAAAACAGGAGGCGTTGCACCTACTGCGCCCGTTTCCTGACGAATGTATGGGTGTTGAACAAGTACCGATGGGAATTAAAATCCCCGGCAACGAGAATGTCGCGTTGCCGGGGTGTCTTGATCGTAGCTAGAGCAGAGTTATTAGTAGCTGGAACTACCAGCCCCAGGGGGTACCGGCTTCCTTAAGGTTCGTCCTTCTGGGAGATACCGTACGTTTTATTTTGTATGCCTTACCGGCCATTTCTGATTTTTCTTCGCGATAAGGCCAGCCGACCGTTGGTTTCGGTGTAGCTGCTGGCTCGGATCCATAACTGGTCTTATTGAGATAACCATCGAGACCTGATGAATTTTCATCGCCGCGGTCAGTACGACCTTCATTTTTACCCCTCCAACCCCACGGTGTGTTTTCGACTGGGGGTGCAGGGTGTGTTCGTGCGGAAGTCGCCGGTGTGGAGTGGCTTTGCCATCCCCATGGTGTTGGCGTTTCACTGATCCTCGAGCTATATCCTGGTTCACTCACGTGATTTGTGACTTCGCCCTTGGATTTGCGCTTGGCGCTCGGTAGAAACGACCGGTAAACCTCTTTACCGACATCTACAATCGCGTTATACACATAGAGAATAACAATAGCCGCTATGACGCTGGCGATAAATAATGAAATGTAAAAAAACATGGTAAACCTCCTCGCTCTAAACTTTATTGACAAAGTTTTGAACGTACGAGCACGTATGCTCAAACTGAATAGAACTCAGTACGGAGTGGATCACAAATCGCAGAAATCAGTTTCAACTAACTGATCACAGTATGACGTGTGCTATCCCTGTCTTTTTTGTCTTTTCCTGTCGGTCTAAGTGACTCGACTGGAAGCGCCATCTATGGCTTTACTGCTTTGCAACGGACCAACAGACCCCGAGCCAAGCCTAACCCTGTTTCACTGTCTATAACGTAACATCCTGTACGTTAACCACTATTTAGACAACAAACCTTCAATTTCAGTATAGCACAAAGAATGCAAAAAGCATTTGCACGCCAAAGCATTACCCTCAAGCCCCATGCCTTTGCCCACACTATAAAAAAGCAATCCCTAATTAAGTGCTTGAATGTATTGATCTAAAACCCGCAGCAAATGAGAATCAATTGCACGTCCAAAATTGGTATTTGAACGGCGATTCCAAACAGAGCCTTGCGGAGGCCCCGCGGGGTACGCATCGGCTGAATATATGTGTTCGTTCCAATGTGACCCGTTGCGAATCCCAATCAGGTAATATCGCTGGTTAATTACCGCCACGATACCACCACCCGAAGCCCCGTCCGATGAATCACAGTCATCCAGCAATTGCCCTGCCCAACTGCCGCCGCCAAGGTCATCTTTTTTACTCTCAATAACGGTGCAATTAATACTCTCGCTTATAAAGCCCTGAGATGAATCAAATGCAAACAGGCGGAACTCACCACCGGACTGTTGATATGACTCCGTGTGTGCAAAAGAAAATTCTCTTGCTTGCAGACTTTGATCCGGATTATATTTTTTCCAGGGTTTAGGCAGATATAAAAAGACCCAATCACCCTCGCCGAACTCAGCAACACTGGTCACCCCGGCGGGATCAAAGTCTCCCATCTGCATGTTCTTGAGGTCTATTTTTGACCGGTATCCCGCGACTTCGTCCCAGCCCATAAAATGAAACTTGCAACGCCTGAAAAGTCGTTTTTTATCCAGGTCATAGACGACATGCGCGGCGCTCATCAGGATGACCCCTTTAAGCTCAGGGGCAAATTCACGGGTATCGACAACCATGGCCGTACCACGAAATTTTCCATCGCAGGTGATGGTCCCTGAATTCAATCGCTGGTCAGCCAGACCACTTTGCCCGCGCGCATCAACGATCACCTGTTCACGACTGTCTTCGACACCATTGATGGGGTTTCCATCACCAAAAATATTGACTCTTAAAATCCTGAACGGCTGAGCGTGTAGCGGTGTAGCGGCTAATAACATGAGCACAGCCAGCAGCGACATCAAAAATACAAGACCAGCCGTATTTGAATTTTGAGCCATGGCACAACCGACAGTATCAACGGACATCAATGTAGCCCTGGCAGCCACGGGTGTCTACCGGACCTGGATCAAATTGGGTCTTTTTATGACTCGGGTGGATGTTCAGGTCAATATTTTGAGACAAACCGCACAATCGGAAGGTTGAGTTGCGGTACGACCGCGTGTCAAAAGTGTAAAATCGCCAGGTGAAATTGAAAACCATCATAAAAAACCGCCCGAACCTGTTCTGGATACTCCACGTGGGTGGCTGGGCGGCGTGGGGACTCATTGGCAAGTATCTTTATACGAGAACGATGCTGGATGACATCGCACCCGACTATGCGGCCTATGTCGCCGTCATTACCGTTATCGGTATGATCATCTCTCTGCCATTGCGTAACCTGTATCGCTTCTTATGGAACCGCGCCATCTGGATACAAGCCATCGGTTTGCTTGGCGGCAGTGCACTTGCCGGGTTTTTATGGATAAAGATTCGCGGCTACATTTATATGGGTTGGATAGAAAACACCAAGGACATGGAAGCCTGGTATGAGAAACTGGGAGACGCAGCAGAAATTTATTCAAAAGTGACTTTCGTGGAAGGCTACAGTGGCAGTATCACGACCATCCTTGTCTGGAGCGCCCTGTATTTTGCGATCAAGTCATACCGGGTATTTCAGGAGGTTCGTGAAAGCGCCCTCAGATCTGCTGCCATGGCGCACGAGGCGCAACTGAAAATGCTACGTTACCAACTGAATCCGCATTTTCTTTTTAACACACTCAATGCCATTTCAACCCTGATACTGGAACAAAACACTGAACTGGCCAACCGCATGGTGACCAAGCTATCAAGCTTTCTGCGTTATTCGTTGGATAACGATCCCATGCAAAGAATTACGCTTGAACAGGAGATGCAGGCCTTAAAACTTTACCTGGATATCGAAAAAGTACGCTTTGAGGAGCGTCTTTCACTTGAGGTGAATATTGAGGATGACGCAAAAGACGCTCTGATACCCAGCCTGCTGCTACAACCTTTGATTGAAAACGCCATAAAGTACGGTGTTGCCCGCGCGGAAGGCGGTGGTCAGTTGAAAATTTCTGCCAAGGTGTTTGCGGGTGATTTGTTGATAGAAATCAGTGACGACGGGCCGGGGTGCGAACTGGTCAAAAACAATATTCCGAACGCCAAGGGCGTGGGTCTGCGAAATACTCGCGAACGGCTTGCCGCAATTTATGGCTCCGAACATTCAATCAGGCTAAGCCAGACCGATCCACATGGATTAACCATCTGTATCCGAATCCCATTTACGCCAAAAAACAGACCAGCCTGATTGCAGGGTAAACCGATCCATTCAATAATCCCGTCAACCCGGCATTTCAATGGCCCGCCGTTTCTCACGGCTTAATGACTTTCACCAACCTGATGATTCAGACTGCTACGTGTTAGCTGATGACGGCTTCGCTGGTTATGAATACTTGTCTCCAGGCGGCGTGCAAATCCGGGTTGTTCATCCAGCCATTCAATGCGGTTTCCCGGAACTTCCAGGCGGTATTCATGACAACCCTTATCTGTCTCATCAAAGACACTGAGTCTGTTAATAAGCTCTATGCGGCCATACTTACGGTTATAACGCTCGACCCAGATTGGATAGGGTGAAAGACTTGCTTCAGATTGATTGATTCTGTCCAGCATCCGTAAAAGATCCGATTGCTGGAAAAACCGATCGTCAGTTTGCCCGTGTGGATAAGTCTTACCAATCACCAGTAACGGTACCCTTGCACGTGCACTACTGCCATAACGCTCAATCTCTGCAGCAGTCACTGGTCGCATTTGACGATGATCACCGGTGATCAACAGAATGCCATTGTCAAAGAAACCGCCTGCAGACAGTTGTTGATGAAATGAAAGTAATTGCTGCATGCTCCATTCCCAGACTGCTTCCGGAGTATCCGGCCCCCCTTCCGGGTGGGTATAGGGGAGATGGGTGCTGGTCGTTGCAATGGTCAACAAAAAGGGTTGATCCAAATTCTTCTGACGCTCAACCGTGCGTAATGCTTCACGGTAAAGATAAGTGTCCGAGGGTGCATCCTGTACCACCCGCGGTGCATTCCGCATGGCATCAACTTCATCCCTGCCCCTGCTGCGGTCAATACCCAGACCACTTAGAAATTGGTCCAAACCGATAAACGCCAGGTCAGCGTTGGTCAGGAATTCCACAAAATAACCTTGTTGCTGATATTCGGAAACAACCGATGCCTGAACCGCAAACTCATCAAACATATAAGGGCTCGCAGTGGGGAAATGCATCGGCGGAAAACCTGCCAGCAAAGCGATCAGACCGCCTTCTGATGCCTGGTGGTTGGCGAAGAAATTTCTGAATAAAACACCCTCTTCCGCCAGCTCGTCAAAACCACTCAGAAACCCTGGGGTGGACGACACCTTTTCTGAATTGATGGATGACAGGGATTCAACTATCAACAAAATGATGTCCGGTTCAGACACCGGAATTTGAGCCACATGCTGATCCAATCCGGCATAAAACTCCAACTCCCGGGCAGAGTACGACTCGACACTCTGTTGCTGACCCGCCTCTTCCAGCAACTGTTGAGGGTTGAGCATTGCATATGGCTTTAATGGGCCTGGGGTGAAAATGACACTTGAACCAGCAGTAAAAAGTACGAAAAACAACAAAACAAAACCAAACTTCTTCACCCTTGCTGTTGCTTTGGCAAAAACAAACAGGGAAAGCAGAAACAACAGGACAAAGATGTAAGTGAATAGGTTGAAGAAACTCAATATCACGCCCCACTCCGGGGTATAACGAGAGATTTCAAACAAACCGGCATGCTCATCCAGCGCCAACAGAACAAAGCTGTCAACAAGATACAGAAGCGTCATAAATATCAGCAACAACCACAAAATGGCACGCAGCCATTTCGGTCTGATATAGGCTTGGAGCAGGGCCGCGACCAGAATCAGGGAAAGATAAAAAGCATCCAGTCCAACAAATAGTAAAAATGTAAAACCGTCCGCACCGATATCAGTCGTCAGGATGACAGCCTTATAGCCCGCAAGAAACAAGACAAAAAGCACCAGTCCCAGCGGATAGGATACGTGGGTGGGACGTAGATTCATTGAGCCCGGGCTAAACTTCAATCTTGGTTTTTGAACTCATTTACACCCCAGTCACAGCTTTCACAATCCTCAGACATGCCATGTACTTTCAACACCTCAACCATGAACTGATACCAGGTTGGGTCAGGCTGCCAGATGGCATCGAGATCGGCCTTTGCAACCGACATGGGAACTCCATCATATATGACACGGTAAAGAAAACTGAAGCTGGAAGCACGTAAGTTGATTTGGCAATGCAGCAGTGTGCGTTTATCTTTATCCCTGTTTAGCA
>Ga0265306_10000923_pt1 | contig 14377 bp, 7 predicted proteins | sample Helome_3_FD_192493 | JGI IMG/M metagenome (GOLD analysis project Ga0265306, IMG submission 192493) | Marine sediment microbial communities from subtidal zone of North Sea - Hel_20160420 (Illumina Assembly) | ecosystem: Environmental > Aquatic > Marine > Subtidal zone > Sediment ...
AGTTCATAATAAAAGAACATAATACTTCCACTATCCGGTTAACCCAAAAAAAAAAAGACCTTTTTGAAATTTATCTAATTGCATTCCCATTTAAAATCTGCAATGCGGTCATTTGAAGCGCTAGAGAGGTTATAGTGCCACCACTCCGTCCTCACCGACCAAAATCCGTATTTTTCCATAGTTTCTTTTAATACTTGCCTATTATGCAGGATTTCTTCAGGTAAATCCAGATTATCGTGATAGGCCTTTTTACCAAAGAAATCAAAGTCGGTGCCCATATCCAATTCATCTCCATCTAATGCTATCAGGGTTATGTCTACAGCACCTCCTTTATTATGGATAGAACCTTTTACCGGGTTTGCCACATACTGAGGATTCGGGACAATTTCCCACATTTTATATTGAACAGAATTAGGCCGGTAACAATCAAAAAACTTTATTTTATACCCCTGCTCTATAAAATCATTGTTTGCCTCAATTAAGGCTTTTGCTGTCTTTACACGGGTATAACATTCCGCACAGTCGTATACTTTGGCTTTTAAAAAATTGTTCTTTGTGGCATATCTGAGATCATATTCAAAATCGCTGCTATAGTCGGCTAATCGAATGAATGTGGTATCTGCAAGATTCATTAAAGATTTGAGTACATTTTTCCCTGGTGTATTTCTTAACTGTGAAAGGGTGTCTAAAACAATTACTGAATCTGATAAAGTATCCATTAATTTTTCTTTTTCCGGTTTTGGTTTACAAGTGGAAAATAGAAGTATAAAACAAAAAAATAAAATGTGTTTCAAAAGTAATTCTTCAGATGGTATAGTTTAAAGACGAAGTTAGAGAAAAATTAAAAATACCCAGACCTCTTATAATTCATTTCTTACTTTGAGTACTTTTGCTCTAATCCACACTCAGATTAAATTTATATTAGGGTTTCAAGCTTCCGAAGAATAAAAATCAGATCGATTAGTGATTCAATTTAGTTAGTAATTCTTTTAAATTTTGAGGAACTCTATAGATAATACAGAAGGGGTATGGTTTTTTAGAATAAATAAAGATGGTGTACCTTACGATATGAAAATAAAGTCGGACTCTGGATCTGTTCTTATCACAGTTTCAGAGCTTATAGGGAAATTGTGAGACAATTGAAACAGCTAGGGCTGAACTAAAATCAACAAATTATTTAAACAAATGAAAACGAGAATCCCTTTATTGCTAATTTTTTGCTCTTTGATGGCTATCTCCTGCAAGGAGGATAATACAAAAACCGCTGGGGTAACGGACAGTGGGCCGGATATATGGATGCTTGGTTTCGAAAAAGCGGATAAAAATCCAATTATGACAGCCGATTCCAGTTTTGTTTTCATGGATCCGATGACAAAAGAGGATGTACAATGGCAAAAAGCTGATGTTTTTAATCCAGGAGCCATAGTAAGAAATGATACCGTTTTTATACTCTTCAGGGCTGAAGATAACCCTGAAGCCGTTTTGGGGGGAAGAACTTCACGAATTGGTCTTGCATACAGTACAGACGGAATAAATTTCAGTAAATACCCGGAACCGGTTTTATTTCCTCAGGAAGACGGGTTTCAGGAGTGGGATTACCCCGGCGGTATAGAAGATCCCAGAGTCGTGGAAATGCCCGACGGGAGTTATTTAATGACGTATACAAGCTGGAATAATGATGTGGCCAGATTATCTAGTGCTACGTCAAAAGACCTTAAGAAGTGGACCAAGCATGGGCCGGTATTCGAAAATTTTCAAAAAGGGAAATTTAATAATATCTGGAGTAAATCTGGTTCAGTAGTTACGGAGATGAAAAATGGACGGCTAATTGCTAAAAAAGTAAATGGTAAATTTTTAATGTATTGGGGAGAGTTATTTGTCAATTTAGCTCAATCTGCTGACGGTTATGATTGGGAACCTTATTTGGACAACAAAGGTGAATTATTACATGTATTCACTCCTTCTATTGGTGAATTTGACAGTCATTTAACTGAACCCGGACCTCCTGCCCTTTATACGGAGAATGGAATACTCCTGCTTTACAATGGTAAAAACCTAAGTGGAGAAGGGGCCAGCAAAAAAGTAGCTGAAGGCACTTATTGCGGAGGTCAGGCATTGTTTGATATTAAGGACCCATCCCGGCTTATCAATAGACTTCAGGAACCATTTATATGCCCAAGCCTTCCGCATGAAATAAGTGGGCAATATAAAGCGGGAACTACTTTTATTGAAGGACTAGTCTATTATAAAAGCAAGTGGATATTGTACTATGGTACGGCAGACTCCATGGTGGGTGTAGCCATAAAGTCTGAATAAATGAAGTTCTATTTAGAATCCTTGTTTATTTGATGGTATAAAATTATGATTAGGTCAATAAATTTCCTTCATCATCCCATTCTGCGATAACGGCCCGCTTACTTTGATCTACACATTTGGAGAGCCATTCCTCATCATAGGCTAACCCGTGCTGCTGCAGTACATCTTCCGGAACCCCATCCCAAACATTAGGCATGTTCCCTTTATATCCCAGGTCCTCAATACCGATTTTTGAAGTATAATATCCTGTAAGCGTAAGATTTCGCATTAAAGAGAAAAATTGTATTTCCAGTGGTTGCTTATCCATGGGGATTTCAGAATCATAAAACGCAATTAGATCCAGTATTTGTTTTTGTTGCTCTTCAATAACCGACTTAAATTCCGCACCAAAATCGGTATTACTTTTATGGTCGAGCCACATAAGTCCGCCCCGTAAGTTGGTTTGTAATTCAGGGATGTCTTTTGCCATAAATTCAATGAACTCAGGTACCCCGGCATCTGTAGCACCGCCAAATTTGTCATTCGGAGGCATTATAAGATTACTCAGTACGGCAATTGTAACCAATTCATGCTCATTAAAAAATTGCTCAGAATTTAATTTCCCGATAATCTCTTTCTCCTCGGGAGTTCTTCCAAAGTTATTTTCAGCTGATTTAACTGCAACTGTTTCCCCGGCACTTTCTGCTTCGGGTTTACAACCATGAACAACCAGCCCGCCGGCAACGGTTCCAAGTAATATTGATTTAATACTCTTCCTTCTATCCATTTTTTAGATATTTTGTTGTTTTAATTGTTCTACTATATAATCCGATGTCCGCCATGACAAAGCCAGAATGGTCCACGTACAGTTTTTGTCACCTTGGGAAACAAAAGGTCCCGCATCTGTAATAAAAACATTATTAACATCGTGCAACTGCTGAAATTTATTCACTACCGAATTTTTTGGATCATTGCCCATTCTGGTAGTTCCTACTTCATGAATAATTCTGCCAGGAGCCAGTAGACCGTAATCTTCTTCTTTTGAAGGAGTATCACCCAACACTTCTCCTCCCATATTGTGGATGAGTTCTTCAAATGTAGACTGCATATGTCTGGCCTGATTTCTTTCAAAATTTGACCATTTATAATTGAATCGAAGCACAGGGATTCCAAATTGATCTACGGTAGTCGGATCTATTTCACAATAGTTATCTTCTCTTGCGATTGCCTCGCCCCGGCCTCCGAAACCCAGAACAGAACCATAATATTTTTTAACGTCCTTGCGCAGACTTTCGCCATAACCTCCGGTTGTTAAACCAAAAAATTTATTGAATTCATTAGGGTTAAATCCAAAACCATAATTAGGCATACCCATTCCTCCCCAAATTTCAATATGATAACCCCTTGGGAAATCCAAATTCTTATTATCAAGCCACCAGGGGGTATAAACATGCATCCCACCTACACCATCTTCATTATAAACTTTCCGATTCATCAGACCCGGGATAAATCCGGCCCTGCTGCTTCCTGTAGAGTCGTGAAGATATTTACCTACAATATTACTACTGTTTCCCAGCCCGTTAGGATGTTGTTTGCTTTTTGAATTAAGAAGAATCCGTGCAGAACTACAGGCTGAAGCTGCTAAGACAACTACCTTGCCTTTTAACTTATACTCTTTCCGGTCGTCTTTACTTATATAAGAGACTCCGATAGCTTTACCTTCTTCATTGGTAGTTACTTCCCGCACCACCGAATTTACATAAAGGTCTATCTGACCCCCACTTTTTTGAGCCGGGAAAATTAAACAGGAACCCGCAGAAAAATCGGCATATACCTGGCAAGAACGGGAACATTGGCCGCAGTAAAAACAAACCCCCCGATCATTGTTTATCTTTTTTGTTAGCATAGACATTCTGGAAGGAATAACCGGAATATTAGACTTACGTGCTCCTTTGATATATACCAACTCATGTAGCCTTGGTTTTGGTGGTGGCAGAAAAAATCCATCCGGATCGTTAGGCAATCCTTCATTTGTACCGAAGACACCTATAAGTTTGTCTACCTTATCGTAAAATGGTTTTACATCTTCATACCCTATTGGCCAATTGTCACCAAGACCATCCACATCTTTATGCTTAAAATCCTTAGGGCCAAAACGGAGTGATATTCTTCCCCAATGATTGGTTTTGCCTCCCAGCATATGAGACCTGAACCAGTCAAATTTTGTACCATCTTTATGTGTATAAGGTTCGCCTTCTATTTCCCAACCTCCATATGCCATATCAAATTCACCAAAAGCTCTGATAGTGCTTGCACCTCTTCTCGGTGATTCATATGGCCATTTTAACTGAGTGGTTTGCTCCGGATCTGCGGGATCAAAAAAAGGACCTGCTTCAACAACGGCAATTTTCAGGCCGGCGTCTGCTAATACTTTGGCCGACATGCCTCCACCGGCACCGGAACCAACTATTATCGCATCATACACAGATGATGATTCTTTTATTTGCATAGTGATTATTTAATTAATTTTAAATCTTCTATTCTACTAATTGCAAACTCAAATTACATTATTTATTTAATAATATGTATCGGTCCAGACTTATTTTATGGCTCCAAATGATATAGAGATAGTCAGAGATATGCGCAATGCACTTCTTTCGAATAGTTGGATAGCGAATAATGACGGTATCTTTTTTATCTAGCCCACGTCTTTATCTAGCCCACGTCTTTAGATACAAGAACCCGTGTAACTACCAAAACTATAAAAATACTAGTGGTCTGTTACTCACACTTACAGGCAGCTTGTCAATCAATGAAGCTGTAGAAAAATTTTGAAATTAACTGAAATGATTGCTTTATAGAATTAAAATTAATTTCTCCAACCTGCACAAAGTAGTATTGAATTAACGCAGCATAATCCGTTTTTGATTAGCAAAATAGAAGGGAATGAATGCAATTGTGATATCCTTAATACTAATCTAAGCTCAGAAACGAAATAAGCACTACCTTTTGGTTAACCCCAAAAGGTGTTGTTTTATTAAAAAAATAGTAGTAGTACTTAATAGTTGTAAAAAACACAAAATGCTAAATTTATTTATATAACAAAATCCTAAAAATTCATTATTTGATTATTTATAAACAAAATTTTGTGACAGTTTTTTATATAATTCACATAATTTTACTAATATTATCCCAAATTTATGGTTTATTTTAACATTTATCGCAAATATTTTCGCCTTAAATGCCTGTTAACACTATGAATGTCAATTAATTAAAGCTAACTAAACAACAAACGATTATGATTCAAAAATGCGATTATCATTCGTTAAAACTTAAAAGAAGGACTGTTTCGTTCGGAATTAAGTTTTTATCGATGTTGGTTTTCCTTGGAGCACAATTTGCCCATGCAAATACCAAAACGAATAATGAAGAGGTCTTAACGGTTATTTCACAAGCTACTGTTACTGGAACAATTACAGATGATACCGGGGCGCCACTTCCAGGAGCCAGCGTCGTTGAAAAAGGTACCTCAAATGGAACACAGACAGATTTTGACGGTAATTATACCCTTGAAGTTGCTGGTAGTGCTACCTTGGTAATAAGTTATATTGGTTTTGCTACACAGGAAATTGCTGTAGACAACAGAACCTCTATTAACGTTAGCATGATTGAAGATGCCAGTCAGCTAAGTGAGGTGATTGTTACAGGATATGGCACACAGACAAGAGGCGATATCTCAGGGGCGGTTTCTTCGGTAGATATTTCCGAAGCTACAAAAGCTCCTATCGTAAATGCCGCAGAAGCATTGCAAGGTAGGGTAACTGGTGTTACAGTTATTGACAACGGTGCTCCGGGAGCATCGCCCAAGGTAAATATTCGTGGTTTTGGTACGAGCAACAACACCAATCCATTGTATATTATCGACGGAGTTCAAACGGATAATCCTAATGTATTGAACAGTATTAACCCGGGGGATATAGAACAGATGAACGTGCTAAAAGATGCTTCAGCAGCCATTTATGGTGCCAGGGCTGCCAATGGTGTTGTTATCATTACTACTAAAAGTGGTGGATACAATATGGATAAAGTAGAGCTGTCAATTGATGTATATACTGGATTTTCCAGAGCAACTAACCTCCCCGATCTGTTAAATCCACAACAGCATGCCGACATGATCTGGGCCGGGCTTGCCAATGACGGGTCTGCCTTGACGCACCCTCAATACGGAAGCGGACCAACACCTACTGTACCTACCACAGTACAGGGGTATAGCAGGGTTGCATCCTACAATCCAATTACTCGCGCACCGGCCAGTGCACCGGTTACGCCAGGTGGGACCGATTGGTTAGACGCTATTACACGTGATGCACCGACGTTTAATGCCTCAGTATCTATTCAGAACGGAACTGAATCTGGCAAATTCTTTATGTCTGTAAATTATTTGGACAGAGAAGGTGTGCAATTAAATACAGGATTTCAACAAGGTCTGACACGTTTGAATTCCGAATTCAAGATATCAGACAGGGTATTTATTGGAGAGCATTTGACCGCTTCTTTCTCAAACACCCGAAATGGGAATGGTGAGGCTTTTGAAAATGGTTTGAGAAGCAACCCTTTGATTCCTCTTTATGACGCCACGGGTGGATTTGGAGGCTCATCCACAACACAGGGTACCGGTAATGCCAGGAATCCCCTGGCACAATTGTCACGGGCTGCCGATGACTATAACAAGTTGTTAAGGGTCTTTGGGGATGTTTATCTTCGTGCAGAAATCGTAAACAACCTAACCTTTAAAACCACTTTTAGCGGACTCATGGAATCTTTTGATGCCAGATCTTTCCAGGCTTTGGATCCTGAACATGGTGAACCACTAGGTACCAATACCCTTACCGAGCAAAATATCGATAATTATACCTGGACCTGGAGTAATACCCTTAATTACAAAAACACATTTGGTGAGCATAATATAAACGCACTTGTGGGTATAGAATCAGTTGCAGATAACAGTAAAGGAAAAACCGTTACTCGGAATGGATATCTTTTCGAAACGCCTGATTTCTATTTATTGAGCAATGGTTCTTCTCCTCCTACTATAGGTGAAGCCTTTGATGGTGGAAATACATTATATTCGATTTTCGGAACAGCCAACTGGTCCTTTCAGGGGAAATATTTTGCAACGGTTACTGTTCGTAACGATAAATCCTCTCGTTTTCTGGGCGACAATAAGAGTCAAACCTTTCCTTCCTTCAGTGGAGGTTGGGTAATTAGTAATAATGGCTGGTTCCCACAAGGTGCTACTGTAAGTAGGTTAAAGTTAAAAGCTTCCTGGGGACAATTGGGAAATCAAACCTTACCTGCCTCCAACCCAACTATCAATATTTCTAGTTTGAACGATCAGTATGCTAATTATGCTGTAAATGGTGGGACAATCTCAACAGGGGCAATATTAGACCAGGTAGGAAATCCTAATTTAAAATGGGAGACAAGTGAGTCTTCCAACATTGGTGTAGAACTGGGACTTTGGGACAACAAATTTAATTTGGACCTGGACGTGTATCAGATTAAGACCAAGGATTTGATCACTCGGGATAATAGCTTAATCAGTACTACGGCTATTGATGCCCAGGCTCCTTTGGTAAATTTAGGAAATATCAAAAATACCGGTTTCGATCTGGGCATAGGATATAACACTTCGTGGGATACCGGTTGGACTTTAGGCGCTAATTTAACTCTTTCTAAATATAAAAATGAGGTTGAGGAGTTAATTAGTGAATTTCAACCTGGTAGAAGTGATCTAAGGGGCGGTGCCTTTACAAGAACAGAAGTTGGACAGCCCATTTCGGAATATTATGGACGGGTTGTTACTGGTATAGATGATACCGGAAGATTTATATACCAGGACGTAGACGGTAATGGTACCATTGATGACGACGATCGTGATTATATTGGTAGTCCGCATCCAGACTTTACATATGGTATCAATCTTACTTCAAGTTATAAAGGATTTGATATTCAATTGTTCTTTTATGGATCCCAGGGTAATGATCTCTGGAATTACAATAAAATATTTACCGATTTCCCTACTTTTGTAGGTGGAAATAGAAGTACAAGAGTTTTGAATTCATGGACTCCGACTAATACGAATACGTCTTTACCTGCTTTAAGTAATTCAATTACGAATAGTGAAACGCTACCAAACTCTTACTTTGTAGAGGATGGTTCTTTCTTTAGGCTTAAAAACTTTCAGTTTGGGTGGAGTTTGCCTGCACAAACACTGGATAAAATTGGTTTCGACTCACTAAGGTTCTATATTCAAGCTACCAATTTGTTTACAGTAACAGATTATGATGGCTTTGATCCCGAAATTATTTCAGATGACAACTTAACTTTGGGAGCTGATTATCAAGTATATCCGCCATCACAAATATGGACTTTTGGCGTTAATCTTAAATTATAAATACTATGAAAAAGAGTTTAATTTATTACATTTTGTTTTTCACTGCGTTAGTTTCATGTGGTGATGAATTTACTGAAGTTCCCGCTGTTGGGGCTTTAAGTGATGCAGCCCTTCAAAACGAAGCAGGTGTGGATCTATTACTGATCGGTGCCTACTCTACTTTGGATGGCGTTAGAAATAACCTTACAGGTAATGGTTTTGCCGCTTCTGGAGACAATTGGTGGCTAGATGTATTGTCTGATGATGCCCACAAGGGTAGTACTGATGGAGATCAGGCCGATCTTTTTGAAGTTGAAGTTTATAACTGGTCGACATCAAATCCATATATTCTTGGAAGATGGGAATCGTTGTTTGCAGGTGTTCAAAGATCCAACGCGGTGATTAGCCTGATTGCCGGTATTGAAGGTGCCGATCTTTCAGGTAAATTGGCGGAAGCCAGGTTTTTAAGAGGGCATTTTAATTTTGAATTACAGAGAATGTTTGGGAATGTTCCATATATTAGTGAAGAGAATTTTGCTGCCGTAGAATTTAACCAGCCAAATCCGGGTCCTATTTGGGATCAGATAGAAGCTGACTTTGAATTTGCTGTTGCGAACCTTCCTACAACGCAATCGGATGTTGGAAGACCAACTCAATGGACTGCCAAGGCTTATCTGGGTAAAGTTCATCTTCAGCAAACCGAATGGGCAACTGCTCTTACATATCTTAAGGATGTTATTGACAATGGGCCATTTGCACTTATTGGCGAATATGTAGATAATTTCCGTCTTGCGGCAGAAAACAGTGTGGAGTCTCTTTTAGCCATTCAGTTTACAGCCGATGACGCACTGTCTTTTAACGGGAACGATGGAGGAACTTTGAACCACCCTAATGGAGGACCTTACGGGTCATGTTGTGGATTTTACGTGCCAACCCAGGATTTGGTAAATGCGTTTCAAACTGATGGTGCTGGTTTACCTTTGCTGGACACCTACAACCAAACCGACGTTACAAATGATGCGGGTGTTAATTCAGCCGGTACTCCTGACGATGATACGGGGGGTGATACATGGACCCCACATACAGGGCCGTTAGATCCAAGACTGGATTTTACGGTTGGGCGAAGAGCTATAGATTATAACGGTTATGAAGTGCATCCTGGAAAAGATTGGATCCGTGCAGGATTTAGTGATATTTCAGGACCCTACCTCCCGAAGAAAAACGTTTACCATAGCGGAGAAACTGCCAACGAAGGAACTGGTGATTGGGGTCAGCAACGCTCTGGAATAAACTATCACATTATTAGATTTTCAGATGTGTTATTAATGGGTGCCGAAGCGGCAGTGGAAACCGGAGATGTGGCTTCTGCCTTAACCTGGGTTAACGAAGTAAGGAACAGGGCAAAAAATATGACCTATGTCAAGGATGGATCAGGTGCTGATGCAGCTAACTATCAGATAGAACCATATCCTTCTTTCCCTGACCAGGCGTACGCAAGAAAGGCTGTGCGTTTTGAGCGACGTTTGGAGCTTGGAATGGAAGGTGGTCGTTTGTTTGATCTCCGAAGGTGGGGCAATAGTGTTACTGTAATTAATGAATATGTCGCTAATGAAACCCGAACTATTGACAACTTTGGTCCGAAGGTACTTCCTTATACATCCACAAATGACCTTTTGCCTATACCTTTAGGGGCAATAGATTTAAGTGGAAATATTTTAACACAAAATCCAGGATACTAGTATATTACTTTTAGCAATTATTTAAGCAGGGCATTGAAAAACAATGCCCTGCTTTTTTTGTGTTTTTTTATATTAAAACTAGCCAAATACCTATCTTTACCGGTATTTAAATATTTAGTATGAAGTGGGTCTTTCTAGTGGGTATAAGCTCAATTTTTGTCTTTTCTTGCACAAAACAACAAGAACCGGAAAAAAAAATATTCAATCAACTGGATAAGGAAAAAACCGGAATTTCATTTTCCAATGTCCTTGTCGAAAACGACTCCCTTAATTATTTCTCCTATGCATATTTATATATGGGTGGCGGCGTTTCTGCCGGTGATATAAATAATGATGGCCTGGCTGACCTTTTTTTTACAGGTAACATGGTTTCCAATAAACTCTATTTAAACAAAGGCAATCTGCAGTTCGAGGACATAACTGATAAAGCTGGGATAAGTGGTGATTCCCGCTGGTATACAGGGGTTACCATGGCCGACATTAACAATGATGGATTTCTTGATATTTATTGTTCGGTAGGCGGAAAATTTGGTACAAAGGAAAATCAACTCTTTATCAACAATGGTGACAATACTTTTACTGAAAAAGCTACCACTTATGGCCTGGCCGATATTGGGAATAGTGTGCAGGCCACTTTTTTTGATTATGACAGGGATGGGGATTTGGATATGTATTTAGCAAATTACCCCCCTACTCCCTTTAATGCCCCTAATAGTTTCTATGCTTTTAAAAAAGGGTCCCCGAAGGAAATTGAAACTGATAAACTATATAGAAACGACGGCAAAGCTTTTACAGACGTATCTAAGGAGGCCGGTTTGGCAAGTTTTGGCCTTACCTTAAGTGCAACCGTTGGTGATTTAAATAGTGACGGCTGGCCCGATATTTATGTTTCTAACGACTTCAGCACGCCGGATTATTTATTTATCAATAACAAAAACGGAACTTTTAGTGATCAACTTAAAAATCTGACTAAAAACACCTCTTTTTACGGAATGGGTGTGGATATTGCCGATTTTAACAATGATCAATTATTGGATATAATGCAGGTGGATATGACTCCTAAAGATAACCGCAGGGCTAAAGCCAATATGGCAAGTATGAATCCAGATTTATTTTGGAGCACGGTAAATGCCGGTTTTCACTATCAATACATGCAGAATAGCTTGCAGATGAACAATGGAATGTTACACGATTCACTTCCCGATTTCAGCAATGTGTCCAGACTAGCCGGAATATCCTCAACAGATTGGAGCTGGGGGCCACTTATTGTGGATTTGGATAATGATGGTTGGAAAGATATTTATATCTCCAACGGCACCCGAAGGGAAATTAACAATAGGGATTATTTTTTGGCATTGAAAAATACTAAAGGCCCTCAAGGAAGTACGCTTGAAAGAAGCCTGGCCATACCATCAGAAAAAATAGATAATTTTGCCTTTAAAAACAACGGAGATCTCACCTTTACTGAAATGAATAAGGCCTGGGGCATCAGTTATAAGGGATTCTCTAATGGCGGCCTCTACGTGGATTTGGATAATGATGGGGATTTGGAAATTGTTACCAATAATATAGATGATGAAGCCACTGTATTTGAGAATACCAGTTCAACCCAAAACAACCATCTCACCCTTAAATTTCAAGGAACCGATAAAAACCCCTTTGGTATAGGAGTGAAGGCTACAATCAATTCCGGTGAAAACAAGCAGTATGGTGAATTGACGCTCACCCGGGGATTTCAATCCTCCGTTGCCCCGCAAATACATTTTGGATTAGGAAAAGTGAATACCGTTAAAACGGTCTTTATAGAATGGCCCGATGGAAAAACACAATTGCTGAATAATATTACTACAAACCAGTTTCTTACCTTAAATTATAAAGATGCCGTGGATAGTGGGCAATTGCGAAAAGATCCTCCGGAAAAACTTTTTATGACCGAAAAAGACTCCACGATAATAGTGCAACACAAGCATATTGAAAATTACTATAATGATTTTATGAAGGAAATACTGTTGCCCCACCAAACATCCACCTTTGGCCCGAGCCTGGCGGTTGGAGATTTAAATGGGGATCAGATGGAGGATTTTATTATAGGAGGTGCCTCCCAGTCTGAGGCTGGAATCTATCTTCAAACTAAAAATGGATTCACAAAGCAGAATATAGATCCTATTGCAAGGGATAAGGAATTAGAAGATATGGGCATCCTTATTTTTGATGCGGACAGTGACGGAGACAACGATATCTATATGGTAAGTGGTGGTAATGAATTTGATTATAATTCCATAAACTTACAGGATCGTTTTTACATAAATAACGGACAGGGGAACTTTACAAAATCATCTACCGCATTACCGCCAATGATTACAAGTGGTTCGCGCGTTCATAGTTTTGACTATGACAAAGACGGGGATCTGGATTTGTTTGTAGGAGGCCGTCTGGTCCCGGGAAATTATCCACTACCTGCTAAGAGCTACCTATTGGAAAACATAAGTACTAAAGGAAATCCGAAGTTTACAGATGCTACCAATAAAATTGCCCCCTCAATGGAAAAGTTGGGTATGGTAACCGATGCCAGCTGGACAGATTATGACAATGATGGATGGACAGATTTAATAGTGGTAGGTGAATGGATGCCAATTACCGTTTTCAAGAATATAGGAGGTCAATTTAAAAACATGACGGAACAACTGGATTTGGATGATACTAACGGATGGTGGTTCAGCATTAAACAAGGCGATTTTGACAAGGATGGCGATATGGATCTGCTAGTCGGGAACCTGGGTCTTAATTATAAGTATAAAGCCAGTAAAGAAGAAACCTTCGACATTTATTTTAACGATTTTGATAATAACAATAAAAATGATATTGTTCTCAGCTATTTTAATGGTGGTAAAAAATATCCTCTTAGAGGAAGGGAGTGTTCCTCGCAACAGATGCCAGGAATAAAGAAAAAATTTAAGGACTATAACTCATTTTCTACTGCCACTTTGGAAGATGTTTATACGGATGAATATCTGGAAAAATCCCTGCATTATGAAATCAAATCCTTTGCGAGTGTTTATATTGAAAATAGAGACGGCGCCTTTATACTCCATCAACTACCCAATATTGCACAGATTTCGAGTATAAACCAAATCATTGTTCAGGATTTTGATGGGGATTCCAATCTCGATGCTATCATTGCCGGCAACTTATTCAGGTCCGAAGTTGAAACCCCCAGAAATGATGCCGGTACCGGGCTTTTCCTAAAAGGGGACGGTAAAGGTAACTTTGAGGCACTAAGCTCCTCTGATACCGGTTTTTTTGCTATCGGGGACGTCAAGGATATGGTTCCTATTGTCATTGGCGGAAAGGAATATATTCTTGTGGGCAAAAACTCCGACTATTTGCAGTTCATTGAACTAAACAATAAAGAGGCTAAAAATTCTGTAATTGCGCTAAGGCATCCTTTATAGTGGCAACCGGAAACTTACAGGCACTATCCTGGCAAACATAAACAAAGGTTTCACCTTCAACATACCTGTATTTAAACAAAGGTAAATTGCTTTCAGACGCACTGCCGACTACCAGAATATTGGGAATGTACATCCCATTTAATTCCTGGATAAAGCTGCTCGCATTTTCACCTACTATGGCAATCTCAAAATAGGGATAGGCAACCTTTAAAAACAAACTGTTCCAAACAGAATAGCTATCAGCATTGTCCCTCAACAATGGAACCATAGAAGATAACATGATTTTAGACCTGTTTATGGCTTTTATGTCATAACTAATATGACCCAGTGTAAATAGATTATCAGCCATTATAGCATTGGGTGAAGGTAATACACCATCATCGGTTTTTATGATTTTGGTAATAAGCTCATCGCCTTTATTATAGCGGAACATTCCGGAAGAAGGGTCATTAAAT
>Ga0265306_10000924_pt1 | contig 14376 bp, 4 predicted proteins | sample Helome_3_FD_192493 | JGI IMG/M metagenome (GOLD analysis project Ga0265306, IMG submission 192493) | Marine sediment microbial communities from subtidal zone of North Sea - Hel_20160420 (Illumina Assembly) | ecosystem: Environmental > Aquatic > Marine > Subtidal zone > Sediment ...
GGCGAGGCGGAAGAGGGGGCGGCGGGGCGGGTTTGGGTGCGCTGTGGGGGTAAGGCGCCCTGCCAGCGCGGAGAATCCCGGAGAATCCCGGTGCTGACAGCGAAGCAACGCGCGCGTGCCAGGAGGGGATTGACGACGGGCGGGGGCAGGAAGGAGGGGAGGACAGGAGGGAGGGGGTTAGTACGTGGGAAGCACGTGGATCGGGTACGGGAGTCGGAGGGCCTATGATCTATGATGGCTAATTAGTAATTAGGGCCTGTCTTTGAGGGATGCGACGGACGAGGCATATGAGGGCATATGAGGGCATATGATTAGGAGGCTTATGGGAGCACATGTGCATAATATGCACAATATGATATAATATGGAACGATCGACGATCGCCAATTCCTTCCTCATCATCCATCAACGCTACGAACGCTGGTATATTCATACGAACGGTCACAAATCATACACCCTTTCCACCCATATGGCACCCTGTCATCGTTGTGGCCAAGATGTACAACCTTAAAGAGCCGCCGGGTGAGTACGAAACGGCGAAGAGTTACTGTGAGCTGCAGGCCAAGCCGAGGACGTATTACAACAAAGTCGTCGCCAGTGCGAGTTTGTTGAACAGAATGGTGGGGAGCACGGCGCCTTGGCACAGAGGTGTAGGGAAAATTCATGAGCATCTGAAGAAAGCTCGGACCGCAGTGGATCTGTCTGACATTTTGAAAGGAACGAACCAGGGCAATTGGGGACAGTTGAGGGTGTTCCAGTCAGGCAAGCGACATGACATGAAGGTTCGGTACGAAGGTTACGTCGCACGGTTTCAGAAAGAAATGGAGCAATCTCCGGAGTTCCTTGAAGTGGGTGCATTGGTGCCGCAGGCAGGGGCTCCAGAAGGAGAAGTGGCGGGTCCAGGCAGACTGAAGTTTGGGGGGCCGCTCGAGCACGTAGTGCGAAAGCCTCGCGCAAAGGAGTCCGAAGAGGCGCAGGAAGAGGAGAAGGGTGTGGCGCGTCCGGCCGCGAAGGTTCCAGGCAGACGGAGGAATTTGGAGGACCAGGTCGAGGAGGTACCGCGGGAGGAAAAGCCCGGAGCGGAAAAGGAAGAAGAAGAGCAGGTGGCGGGTCGCCTCGAGACTGTTTCAGGCAGACGGAAGAACCTGCTGGACCAGGTGGAGCATGTAGGGCGGAAGGGAAAGCCTCGCCCGAAGGAGTTGTTGGAAGAGGAGGAAAAAGAGGGGCGGCAAGAGGAGGAATCAGGGATAGAGGTGCCGTCTCTGTCCTTTGCCACCTTGAACAAGTTGTTTACTGCCTCCATGCGGTTGGCCGCGATGCACTGTTGGGTGAACGGAATTGACCCAAAAGCCGTGGATCTCTGCAGCATGAAGGATTGGATGGAGGCCAAAGAGAGGAACCAGCGAATGAACGCATTCTACGAGTCAGTGCTGCATCGGGCCCAGGAGAAGCTGCCATTGGCGTCTTCTGCGAGGGGATCCGTGGGGTCCTCGGACGGAACCGAAGGGGGTGACCAAGCCGAATCAGCGGAGGAGGAGGAGGAGGAGGAGGTGCGTCCGGGATGCTCCGAGAGGGCGGTCCGGCGGTCGACGAGGATCAGGCGTCCCCCGCCGGTGGAATATAACGTCCCACAGTCGCTGCCAGCGAAGAAGGGGAAAGGGAGCATGCGGGGCAGTGGAGGTGTAGCGCACACGCCGAAGAAGGGTCGGAAGAGGCGGCGCACAGCAGGGGCGGCGGGTCCAGCTCTGGAGGGGGATCCTAGGGTCGCCTTGTATCGCGGAGAAGACCTGGGCCTGATGTTTGGGTTTGACGTTGTGGACCACCAGCAGCTGAAGAGAATGGGAGTATGGAAGCAGTTTTACGAGAGCAGCACCTTCGCTCCCGCTGCATTCGCGAACTACATGTTGGCGCAAGCATCTTTTCATATTACCAGCGTACTGGTGTATACGGGCTCTGATTTGGAAGGCAAACCCCATGGCACTTTCCCCGCCGGAAGTCTCAGGGCCCACCTCGAGGCCAACGAAATAACGGAAATCATATTTCGGCCTGGCCCCGATGGCAAGAGGGAGTACATTCACGATAATGGGACCGGCATTCGCATCGCCTTCGAGCATAGCCCAGAGTTCGTGCGGGCGTTTGGGGCGGAAGCGGACGGAAGCTTGTTCGAGGGGGTGGATTTTCTAGCCATTAAGGAGATCGTGTTTGAAGAGGCCCCCGGTGAGGACTCCAACCGGCGGACCATGGCTGTGAACATTGGATTTGCGGATCACAATCACGAGCATTCTGTCGAGGTGCGTGAAGAAAATGTTTTGCCGAAGCCCAGGGAAATGAACAAGAAAGCGAAGGAGAGACTGTTGTTGCACATTCTGCCTCTAGGCAGACGAATGCAGAATTTCACTGACAATGTGCACGGGAACGACAAGACCAAGCCAATGGCGGATGAGGAGCGAACGGAGCAGTTTGCTCAGGCTGTATTCGGAGAAGACTGCGGATTTCGATTCGATTCCATTGCTGTGATATTCCAGATCCTGTCCCAGAATGTCTATGCCTACAGTCCCCACCTTGCTCAGCAAGTTGCTCGCCATATCGATGGTTTGAACGACAACCGGCCGGGCTATAATCTGACGGTCGTGCTGCAGCTTGTGATGGTTATCGACGGGGTGGTGTACCGTGTATCCATCATCGGGTACACTCGTCGGGCATGCGGGAATTGGCTGGAGAAAGTCAGGAGTTATGGCAGGCCTGTCTTCAAGGCGGTGCGAGATCACATGAAGAAGCATGAGGAGGTACACGGAAAGTACGACAAGGGTGCATTTCGACGAGAGAAGGAGGCTCTGGTGCTGGTTCGAGCAGAAGAGGGGGGAGAGCGAATGCGGCTGTTGCCCAAAGCGGACGTGGTCCAAGAGGCAGTGGAACGTGTACAGTTCGTGAGATCCAGTGCCTTTGCAGATCGATTCGGCTATCTGTCCATTTTTGTTGACGGCAGCAGGCAGGTGGTAGTCCATTTCAGGCTGGGTCTGGTCCGTCGTTTGGAATTGTGTTGGATTGTTTGCATGAGTCGAAATCCAGGCGTCTTCTGGACCGTCTGTGAGATTTGGATGTCAAGGGAGGAATTGTGCGACGACGGCAAGAGTCTCCTGATTGAGTACTATGACACTGTGAAGGAGGAGCTGAAGGCTTCCCACCCGGATGCGGCAGGAGACACCGCTCAGGATCGGCACGGCCGGAGCATTTTTGGCAGTGGTGGATGGCCCGGGGTGCGGAGCCCGAATGGCAGTGCAAATGTTCAGGATGTCTTGGAAGAGCTGGAGCGGTCCATGGGTGTCCTGCGCCAAGTGGCACGGGATGCCGAACTGAGGGCCAAGGATAAGGAGGGGAAGTCTACCAAGTCCTTGTTGGGAATGGTTCAGAAGGACGTTGCTTTCCTGGGAAAGAACGAATGTCTGGATCTGTTTCCAATGATGGTACTGCTGGGTGTGTTGAAGAACACCGATCGCATGTTTGACGTGGTCATGGATGACCTGGACGACCCGCACACAAAGTATTTGACAGGCTTGAAGTGCGACGATGTCCACAGGCGACAAAGGCTGTTGGCGTGTGTGGCCGTGCTGCAGAAGACCATTCCCAATGCGATCGAGAATTGTCTGCGCGAAATGACAAGGCCGAATGGCGACGGGAAGGAGGACTATTTCGCTGTGGGACAGAGATTGATCCGCGTCGTGGGTTACGAGACCAAGGATGTTCACTTTCAGGAGATGGAATGGGACTCGGACACCTGGCAGGAGTACGAAATACCGCCAATGTTTCCATAGCACGTAGGGAAGTAGGGGTAGGGGCAGGGGTGGGGAAGCAGAATGAATAGGAAACTGCACTTTGTAGCAGCGATAAGGTTTATAAGAATAGATGTAGAATAGATGTAGTGCGGACTGTGTGGTATTAGGTACGACGCCCAGGAGGACATTGAATAGGAGGAGAGGTTTGTCCACTGTGCGTGGAGACGCAGCGGGAATGGGGGTGCCCATTCCCGCAGCGTTCCTGCCACTGGATCCATGCATGTGTCCCCTGGCCCAGGGTTGCCTTTCCGTCCGGAGCTTACGGGTCGAGAACGACAAACTGCAGATTGCGGAACTCTTCGTCCTCCATGATGGCAGGATGCGATGGAAGGAGCAGAGACAGATGGGGTCGCAGATCAATGGAAGCGATATTCTCCCCATGGTTGCTTGCGTCACTGGCATCTTGGACGGCTCCAGTACGCAGCCATCCCACATACGACCATCCGCCTCTGTTGTTCACGTAGGTTGTGATGGCTCTCACGGCCTCTCGGAGCTGGTCCCTGATTTGGTTGAAAGGGAGGGTCGTCATGGCTTGCAGCACCTGCTCATCCCTCACAAACAAAGTGGACGTCCTGAGAGAACGGAACACAATGTGAATGTTGCCGGAAGTTGCGAAGGATTCGGGGACTGGAATTCGAACATCCACTTGGAGAATGACCCCAGACGTGTTGTTCTTCTTGTGGAAGCAACCGCAGTTTTGGTCCGCAGGGAGTTCCACCTGTTGGTCACAAAAGGCACCACCACACAGGGGCCCAACCACTCGCACATTTGACATGTGGATATTGGCCCCGTGATGCGAAAAATACCGTGTTTCTCCTTGACCAGGTTTCGCAATTTGTACTTGGGGGATGGAGGTCCGGATGGGCATGTTCAAAGGAAACAAATCGAGAACTCCATCAATGATGGGAACAGAAGTGGAGGAACCCAGGGAGCGAGTAATTGGCTCCGGTTCCTGAAGGAGGAAGAGATTTCCAACACCCTCTTGGCCCACGAAGGAGTGCTTGAACAGGTCTTTGGCATCCTTCGGGGTTTTGAGAATCACTGTGAAACAACGAGCCATCCGACCGGAGCTCACATCCCCGAACGTCACTAGGCGGTTGTATTCCCGGGAGGTGATGTTGTTGGGTAGCCGGGCCCGGGTGTTCGCTCCCTGCCCAGGTGTGAAGCGAGTGCCGCTGTTCTGCACATACAGTTTGTTGGTTGTCGTTTTCATGGCTCGAACCGACAGCATAAGGGCGACAATGGCAGAGTTTTCACGTTGGTCTCCTTCAAAGTCATTCTGCTGACATCTCGAAACGTTGATGATGGCCGTGTTGGTAGGAGTGGCAGCAACGTCGATATGTGCTGGGAACACCAGCGGAGGGATTTGAAAGGCAGCCATGGCACACTTGTCGACGGAAGATCGGGGATGAAACAATGCATTTCGCAAACAGAGAGAACCGCTCAGTGCCAGGAGCAGTGGGTCACAGGGCTAAGCATAATGACTGAAGGTGCCAGTAGAAGGAGTCATTGGTGATCTTTGGAAGCCAGAAGGGAGCAGAGCCGTTTAGTCGTGGATAGGGGAATTCACATTGTGGACTTATGACGGCATTTAGGACTTGTTTAGGACTTATGGATGTGGAATGGGTGTGGAGGCTGAGAAAAGCTCAAGGGGGGAGTCGGAAGGGCTCCTTGGGATGGGTCATTTCACTTTGGACTTATGATGGGCATTCTGCACTTATATGCACGAGGAATGGGCCTGGAGTCGGAGGCGCTTTATCAGTTCTCCTGATGGGTCATTTCCAATGTGTTCCTCTCACAATCTGACGGTCCTGAAAAGACACACCTTCTCCTCCTAGATTCGGGACCGGTTTCCTGCCTGCATTCCTGGCACCATGTTGGGGTCCTCTCCCAGTACGCGCAAGCGAGCAGGACATGACTTGGTTTCCATGAAGCGTCAAGAAAAGGCTAGGAGGGCACCTCCTCCTCCTCAAGAGCACCAGTTTTTTATTCTTTTAGCCCAAGGAAATGTGGAATTGATCTACTGCAGCGAATCTGATGATCGGAATCAGGATGCGTTTACCCATGATATCTTTGCAGCGGTGAACGGGAGGAGGCCAGTTGGCTGGTAGAGGAGGAAGGTATTGTGATGGCCGCCTGGTGGCGTGGGAGCCGGGAAAATCACACTGTGGTACACAATTCCCAGCAAACTCGTTTTCCCCGACGATACTACGTAAGAACTGTAGAAGAGTCCACCCCTGGCAGTCGTCGTCGTATTTTGGAACGCTTGGCAGAGGTGAGCAGGGAGCCTGTTTGTGTGTTTCGTTGTTGTGTCTCTGCATGGATAATCTTGGGCCGTGCCTGCTGTCATACCAAGATACTATTTGCTAACACTATATTTTATGCTGTCTCCCCAGTTCATGAACACTTCGGTTGCCAATCGGGGCCGCCGTGAAGCCTATGTCGTTCCCGTTGACTATGATCAAACCCCGCAGGGGGCTTTGCTGACCCTGGATAATTATTTGATGGATGTACGCATTGGCCAGATCATTCAAACCCTGTTCACATACAGTGGTCAGTGGAATGAATGGGCCGCTGCTGACCCTCTGGAGGCTGAAGCGTTCTTTTCTCCCCCCTACGGGAGTTCCGCCCGGGTGTTTGGATATGGAACCCAGGCCCATACACGTGCATTGGAGGCGGCTCAGCATGTGGCTGACAACGGTGATGGCGGAGAAGCAGAGGGTGGAGGATAGGTGAAAACGAAGATGTTGTCATGGGTACTCCCATACATGTAACAGTAATGTAGGACAAATCTTTGAGTAATCTAAGGTCTTGTGGCTCCTCTGGAACAGTAGTTTGCCATCACCATGGGTGGTGCGTCATTGTGTCTAGTTTTCGGACTCCCTGAAGATCTTCTATGACCCAGGCCTGTAGGGTCATAGATACGCAATTCACACAGACACAGCAAGGGGTGATGCTTGGTTTTTGTCGTGACGAGTGTGCAACATCAAATATTCCACGTCAAGCTCCAACATTCCACGTCAAGATCCAACATTCCACGTCATGAGGTCAGTACAGTTTTGAGTATACCGTTTTCATGGAGCGCTTGGGAGTACTTCTTGAGCTTTTGAGTGCGCTGTAGTGTACGTGAATAGATTTTTGTCACATTCCTAGGTTCCACCTTTACTGCCCGTTCACCTATGAGTGTAGTTCCAGGCAGTAGTGGCTAGTTGTGTTCCCTAGGCAAAGATCAGAGGAGCGGAATGACTAGCTAGGAGAACTAATCTATGTGCTGGTACCAGTTATACAGTTCCAGAGACTACGGATGGGTGAGAACAGAACAGATGGGTGAGAACAGAACAGAGACGGCGCAGCCAGAGCTAGCTGGTGGCAGGGGATCCTTTCCAGGCCATGCACATGCATTGGAAGGGGCATAGCATGTTGCGGGGAACCAAGAGGGCGAAGATGCGGAAGAGACAGGACCTGCGAGGGTGCAGAGGCTAGAGGGAACCACCAGGTAGGAAAGCGAAAGTGGATGAGGCAATGGCCATACATGGAACAGTAATGTGAGACAGATCTTAAGATCGAATGGCATCTATAAATGTGTTGTTGTTGTTGTTTTTGTAGCCAGCCTGTGGGAAGACCGCGAAGGTGTCCGGTACATGGTACATGGTGGTCTGTCCGTTATCACGCCTGAAAACGAGTTTCTACCCATGAAACCCGTCTGTCCATCTGTCCCTTACTCCGTTGCTGTGGTTTTGGCCTTGTGGGTACAGCCATCTACTACATTTCCATCTGTTAGTGGCGAGAGTAGTGGCTAGTGGTGCTGGCTAGGAGGGAGATGACAACCTACAAATACTAATCATGTACTGGTACTGGTTCTAGTTATACAGTTTCAGTTTCTACGCGACCGGCCAGAACATATGTAAGAGAGGGGGCAACGGGCAGTCGCTGAAGGGGCTGGATGGGCTCATTGGTGCCATCTATTGCAGGAGCCGGGGGCAAGGCGTCATGCCATTGACTGTTGTACAACTTCCAGCAGGGTATCTCCAGCATTGTACGTGCACAGTTTGCAACTGCCCCTGGGGTTTGCTGAAGTGGGGAAAGTCGGTCGCGTTCGTGCTTCCAGGCACCCTCAAAGCGCTGTCGGGCTCGCGTATCCTTCCCAAATCCTGTTACATAAGCCAGCAGGGCCCACGGTCGGAGGAGGGGCTCGGCTGTAGCTTTGGCTCCTGCTCCTCGGTTGTGGTCTCGCAATCGTCGAACCAGGTTGGTGGTTTGACCAATGTACAGTGACTTCTTATCCTGAAGTGAAACGAGAATGTACACAAACCCACTGTCCGTTGAGGGAAGCTCAATGTCGATGGGGCGGAGCACGTGCTGGGTTTGCTCAATAACTGGGGCTGTTGGGGAGTATCCTCCTGGCGTCTGGGATTTTGTGAGGCAGTCGAGGATGTACGACATATATTCGCTGTACTGGGATGGAATCTGCAACAGTTCTGCCAGCGTCTCCGCCACCTCCTCTGCATCACCTACAAAGATGGTGTCCTTGCCCTTCCGTGTTCGCGAGAGTAGCACCACTACTTGTTCTTTCTCCCACAGTTGGTATGCCCATTCTCCACGGCTAACTTTTGTCACCAGAGCAAATAAGGTCTCCCCCATGCCGGCGTGAATGGTGCCAGCAATACGTGGGCGCAGTCCGTACTGACGACGTCGTGCTTGGTGTCCTCGTCGGAGAGGCTGTATGGTGTCAGGGGCAGGTCCAATCATCACACGAGTCCATCCGCATCCTTCCAACATTGCCGCCGTGAGCGTACCCTGGGGAACATTGCTGCAGCCGATTGGGGCAAGGTAGATGGGAATCTGATCAAAGTTCTGGAGTTTGTTGGCTGGCGGGAGGTCCACCAGCACAGCTAGTTGCGATTGGGAGAATAGATCATCCTTATTGAAAGTAAGTTCAAACTGGGCCCCTTCGAAGAAGTGCAGTTCTTGTGGTTCTCTAACTTGCCGTGTGAGGAGATTACTGGTGGCGTCACTTGCGGCTACCCAATTGCCCTCTAGGGTGCTTTCCGTGTCGACTGACATCCGAGAGTACATCCGGTCCCCATGGAGACGTTTCATATCACCCAGAAGCTGTCTCTCGGCGATGCGCTTAGCCTCGTGACGGCCAAACATCCGTAGCATCCAAGGTTTAACTGCATCATGTTCCCACGTGGGAACGAACGTGAAGCACGTCTTGACAAGGCCTTTAAACTCCGCCAGGATGGTGGGGGTGAGGGCTCCAACGGAAAGGCGGGTAATGTTCTGAATTCGTATGAAGTTGTCATCTCCCGAAGCCCTTACAGAGTCCGTGAGTCTGTGAAAGGCAAAGTTGGTTATCATGTACGGGGACAGCAGTGGAGGGCGGCCGTCTACAGGTTGCAGCTGCCTGTCGTCCATAGTGGCAACCACCAGCATTCCCCCAAGGAATAGATTGCTCCCCCGAACTCGGCGGAGAATGATGTCTATGCAAGTAACCAAATCCGTTGAAAACTGGCCAAATTCATCGCAGAACAGAACATCTGTGGTGCGGAGGAGGTGCAGAAGGGCTGGGTTGCGTTCCAGCCTCCGCAGAGCAATCTCCGCCAAGCGGGTCGGTGGTGCTGTCTTGGCGGGAATGCACAACAGTTTGGCAAGGTGCACTCCCCCAACGGCTCGGGCTCGTTTCGACATGATCGCCGTCATGAGAACTCGAAGTCCCATTGAAACTCCAATGAGCACCGCAAGTTGGAGGACGGTCGTCTTGCCCGTGCCAGCAGCTCCTACCTCAACCACATTTCTCACCTGTGACATGGTACCTTTCCTGTACTGGTTGCAAGCAGCAGCCATAATGTGCAAACCTTCCTGTTGGGCCTTGTACGACTCCTCCGTTTGTTCACCAGCCTTGGGCACAGAGGTGAAGGACCAATCACACGGCCGTTCTAAGGTAGCACGGAAGAGATCATCTACTGGTGGCACATCTGTGATTCCCGAGGCGCGGAGATCAGCAATAGTTTTCAGCAGCAGTCGTTGTCGTAGCCGGAGCGAGTAGGCTACAGCTTTTTCCGTGGTGGCGTCACGAACATGCGTGTACAGGACTGGCGGAAGCTCGTCCATTGGAAGCGTGTTGTGAAGGATGGCCTGGCTCAATGTGCGGTATGCGGTTACAGCATACCGATCGAAGGAACGGGTTCCTCCGGGCAGGAAGACCAGCTGTTCGGAAATGTATCGCTTCACAACGTTCTCCACATCCCTCGCGTGGAAGGCTTGGTCACATCCGATCAACTTGGCCCGAACAAAGAGTTCTCGGATGGGGAGACCAGGCGCTAGGAGATTGAGTTCACAGTCGAATTCACCCAAACTGTACAGGATGTGGAAGATCCATTGCTGGGATTGGCTGGGGCGGACACTGTTGAACCATATAACTGGCAGTTGCCGCTGTTTGAGGATTGTCTGGGCCGGGCCAACAAAGAGGTGGAAGAGAGTTCTGGTGGCAGCATTCGTGGAGGTTTCCATCTCAGAATGCGCATTCCGTCGGAGGCGTCGAAACATGTTCTTTGTTTCTGCCAGTGGGTGTTCGGCTGGGTCCACTTGTTGATCCAATGCATAAAAATCACCGTTTTCCCGTTCCTGAAGATAGGCCCATAGTTCATCGATGGCCGCCAGGCGAATGTACACTCGACAACCGGTCCCATCCACCCAAGGAGAGCGTCGTAGAAGCTGATCCAGATTATCATTCAAGTGAGCAGTTATGTCGGTAGTCGTCTTGGCCACACGGGAGTGTCGGAGAAACCAGCGAGCGTACAGTTTTTGCTGACGCACGAATCTAAGTTCCGGAGGGCGCAAGCTGAAAACGGTGGTCCCATCAAGACTTAAAGGAGAAAGCATTAAATCCTGGAGCTGCGTTGTTTCATTTTCGCTGATTTGTCTCCACAGGGGGAAATCACCCTGTCGCAGTTGGTTGCGAACCCTCACTGATGGCAGAACAGTGGTGGCTAAGTCGGCGGGATGCTGCGGCTGGACAAACTCTGGCAATGTACCATCCCGATGCAGCTGGCGGAAGGGAGCTGGACGGGGGAGAGCCGGCCGCAGCTCATACGGCACTGTTGGAACATGCGCAAACTGGATATTCGTATGGACTTGCTGGTAGCCACAAACAACAAAGATGACTTCCATCAGCGAAATGGCACGCCCCTGTGGGTGGTGGTGGTCTCGGCGTCCCCGTAGTGCAGCTTCCTCATTCATTCGGGAACCAGTAATCTTGGTGTTGTGGAGTTGCTGAGTGTCGACGGTGGCGGAGTGGCCACACTTGCTCTGAGCGCCGACAAAGATTCGATTGTGTTCATCGATGAGAGCCACATACTTTGCCAAGTAGCGGCTGGTCAAGTATCCCGTACAGTACTTCATGTTCTGATTTGATTGCGTGGCAACAAAGGTTGTTCCATTGCACGCTGAGATAATGCCCTCACATTGCCGTGCGGGAGGATAATGCGTCTGGGCTCGAAGGAGATCGCCTCCTGGATCACCTCTTTTAGGCTGTAGCTTTCCTGTGGTAGCGTTCGGTTCGAACAGACCAAGCAAGTGCAGAACTTTCAATGCTTCGTCGGAATGGGGGACATCAAACTCATGGATGACATGGTTCCAAGGAGAAGGACTGGCGGTTGCATTCGCTGTCACCCTGCATATGGTTTCTCCGGGGCCTGGACCGATGCGACGCTGGCAACGACTGTTGCAGATGTGTGCAAGGATGCGCAGTGCAAGGCATTGGATATCATCTAGCTCGGCCGCATCCGCAATCAGTCCTAAAGCGGACAGGTGTGGGAGGTCATCCTGACGGACCAAATCCATAATGGACCCCCGTATTCGTTCCTGCACTTCTGAAATATCTCCAAGCTTGCGAACTAGCCATATGAGCGCATGGATATGGGGCAGATTTCCAGCTGTGTCCTGGAACTCGAATCGCCACCATATCTTCCAGACTTTGCCAAGGGGCTCCTCCGCACTTTCAGTGAGGTATCTCATCCAGATGGTAGCGGTTTCTGCCCAAACACGGCACATAAGGACGGCCGCAGCTTGAATCACCGCCGTTCGAACTTCAGCGGATGCACCATCTTTTCCATCTTCCTCCCTGGCCAAAATTTCCTCCAGCTCCAGGCTGTCTAGCCATTCTCGAATGCGGCGTAGACCGAAGTGAAGTTTTTGGTTGGCAGTGCTGGTGTAGAAGTACGTTGACTGTTTCTCTCCGCATGCAGCCGCCAGCTTGTTGACAACAGGTCGAGAATCCACCGTGTCGGTGTCAAATATCGGTTCATTGTCCCCCGCCACCTTGACACCAATGCTGTCGCTCGCCGCAACTCCCCGGTGCAGCAGGACCCGCGTGTCTTCACCCCGAAGTCCAAGATTCACCATGGAGTCAAAGGCAAATGTTAGATAGGATGCACGAGTGCTGCAGGGAAGTTCGTGGTTGGTCACCCGAGCCCGCATGTGTTCCCCGACAGAAGCAAAGCCCAATCTATGTACCACGGAATTGTCCGTAAGGAGGCCGCTTGGAAGTGCACCAAGAATGGCCCCATCTTTTCCATCGTCTTTCCAAAAGGTGAAGGGGAACATACTGCCTTCTGGGTAGAGCAGCGGAACGGGTATACCACCCACGTTGGAGACAAGTCGCTCAAGAAAGTTCCTTTGTGCGACGGTGGCTTTGACTTTGGTGTTTCTGCGAGCTAGGAGGGAGCCCGTATTATTGAGAATCACGTGACCAGGGATTGCGCAGGACCATCCTCGCTTCTTTTTCGCGGCAAACGTGATAGGGCAGGAACCAGCCATGGTTGTCGGACAGGGAGCCTCGTATGCGTCGTCACACTCAGACCTGCTGTCATTGTCCTCAACCCCCAGTGGATCATATGGGGTTTCCGTGAGGAGTTGTTGGTTTGGGTCCACCATGGGGACCATTGCTCGCTGGTAAAGCTCAGTGTCTTCGTCCTCTCCCGCCGAGGCAGTGTCTCCCATGGAGGCAGTGTCGAGAAAAAGATCAAGGTTCATGTCACCGCCATAGTCATCAATGTCATCAAAGCTGTGATCATCCGGCGGGAGGTCCGAGTTCGTTGAACCCATCTCAAGTTGATCTTCGTTTGCATCTGCATTGTTGCCCCCTGCAGCAGGTTCCGCAGCAGGCGGAACTGGAGCTTCAACCATCGGTGGGCTGCAGTAATGCGGAAGGTGCTCTGAATCAAGCATCTCATGGTGCTGAGCGCACAATGACGCACCACAGTGTAGCTCGGGGCAGATGAACTTGGCACGTCTGCTGCATCGAGTCCCATTTTCGGACATGGAGCATATCGTTCCCGCATGTGACGGTGTGACGACAAGTGGACATCGATGCGGTTCGCAGAATGCCTTTACCTGCCCTCCAAGAGTAGATAGAAATTCATTTCGAATGCGCTCGTAACTAGGGGGTTCGAAGCACTGGTACACACGTATATCCCACTGTGCTAGGTCAGCCAAGGGAATCGGACCAGGGACACGGGTCGAATGCTTGTCAGGGGTGTTGTGGGCACGTTCGTAGCGCCACCACCCGGGAAATGACCGACCCCCATGACGACAGTATATCTTTCCCTTCCACTTATGGAGTCCCACCTCAAGGGGCACATGCATCGCTGCAAACGTCAACTGCCATGTACGTCCATCACTGCCAATGATATCTGACTCTGTTATGGGATCCGTGTCGCAGTTCAAGTCACGGAAAACAACTACCAACTCCTTCTGCGCATCAATGCCATCACCAGTAAAAGCATTGCGTCGCACTGCCACAGATGGATGAGCATCGAATAGGTCAATTAACAACCTTGGCACATACACGTGCTGTGTAGGCAAGCCATTTCCAGCCTCGGGAAGTAAACCGAGTTTTTTGAAGAGAACCCTCTCACGGTCTTTCTTAGTTTGAGGGAGCCGAAAGGGGTTGTTTCTGCGGGCCACCCTCGGTCCGCCTTTCCGAGAACAAAATGACAGCACCCAGCCATTCCATTGACTAACATGAGTAAGAGAGGCATTGGTTGCTTCCCACAGAGCCGGGATCATGTCATGCATTGTCACCAGCATCCATGGAAGCCTGCCGTCAATGTCTTCAGAGATGATGTTGGGTGGTGCGGAGAATTCCTCCCCATACGAGTCATAAGGATGGCACTTCACTATGCAGGTTGGCCAAGCAGGGGCAAAATGAACCTGCCTCGTGCCACCTTCCTCTACAGGTATGGAGACTGTCTCATGGGATCCCTCTTTTGTGGCCTGCTGCAGACGGAGTGCATCTCGCAAGGGGACGAATGTGGCCCCCTCAGTGCAACGGTCCAGAACGGCATCCGAAGGTACCTCTTCACGAGAGCGCCGGAGAATGTCATCACAAACAAAGGGAGGCAGAACCTTCTTTTGCTCTCGAAAGCGGTGCACAAGCCCTTTCATATCACGTCTGCCGTGCACAACCAGAGATTCCATTTCGGCTTGGAGAGGACATGGGGTCTCAAATTCTCCCTCGTCGTCGAAACCACGAAAGTGACC
>Ga0265306_10000926_pt1 | contig 14362 bp, 12 predicted proteins | sample Helome_3_FD_192493 | JGI IMG/M metagenome (GOLD analysis project Ga0265306, IMG submission 192493) | Marine sediment microbial communities from subtidal zone of North Sea - Hel_20160420 (Illumina Assembly) | ecosystem: Environmental > Aquatic > Marine > Subtidal zone > Sediment ...
GGTGTTCCGGTTGTCACGCCAGTGGCATTGCCGGGTAGCTATATACGGACAGGATAACCGCTGAAAGCATCTAAGCGGGAAGCCCCCTTCAAGATCAGATTTCCCTGGACCCTTGAGGTCCCTGAAGAGCCCTCGAAGACTACGAGGTTGATAGGCTGGGTGTGGAAGTTCAGTAATGGATGAAGCTAACCAGTACTAATTGCTCGTGAGGCTTGATCATATAACGCCAAAACGTTTTGGGTTGTATGCGACATGTAATGCGACGCTAAGATAAATCTTAAGAAGTCAGAAATTTTCCAGATTGTTGTTTATTCGAGGGAAAACCCGGGTCGAACCGAGGTTTTCATTGAGAATAGTGACGGATTGATTGCAGAGGCGAAAACCTCGGTTCGACCCCACTTTTCCCCTCAACCAGTTTTCCTGGCGGCAATAGCGCGTGGGAACCACCCGATCCCATTTCGAACTCGGAAGTGAAAACACGCAGCGCCGATGGTAGTGTGGGGTTTCCCCATGTGAGAGTAGGACACCGCCAGGATTTGTTTATGAAAAGCCGCTGCCGAAAGGTAGCGGCTTTTTTTATTGGGTTTGAACCGAGGTCTACGAGCTGATCAGGTAGGTGTCATATTCGAACGGTGCAATCGTTCGATTGAACTCATCCTGTCAGGTCGACAAGCAATACTTCAATGACTTCGATGTCAGGATTGTCTGCGAGAAACTGGCGGGCTTTGTCAATGTCGGGCGTGTTGTTCATAGAGAATCCAGGCAGCGATCGAGCGCATCGATAAACAGGTCGACGTGCTTGCGGCGAAAGATAAGTGATGGACGTAACTTGAGAATATTCGCGTCTCGGCCCTCGCTGCCAACCAGCACATATCTTTGTCTCATTAGTTCCAGCAAGCGAGCTGTCTCATCCGTTGCTGGCGAGCGTTTGTCACGATCAGTGACGAATTCCAAGCCGGTCACCATGCCGTGACCCCGAACGTTCCCAATCAATTCGTGTCTGTTGGCGAGATTTCGAATTCCCTGACGCAGGTAGTCGCCGACGACTTTGCCTCGCTCAATCAGGTCTTCGCCCTCGACGACATCGAGCACGGCGTTGCCGGCCGCGCAAGCGACCGTGTTACCGCCAAACGTGCTGAACAGACGAGTCTTGTCGATAAATTCATTCAGAATCTCATCGGTAGTGACAATCACGCCCAGCGGGTGACCATTCCCGACGGGCTTACCCATTGTCACGATGTCGGCGCGCACGCCGTGATGTTCATGACCCCACCACTGACCCATACGGCCAAATCCAGACTGCACTTCATCGCAAATCATCAGGCCGCCGGCGGCGCGGATTTTTTTCTCAACAGCACGCATGTAGCCGTCGGGCACATCCGGAACGCCACTCGAACACAACGCGGAGTCAATCACGAATGCGGCAGTACCGTGTCCGGATTCAGCCAGTTCGGTGATTGCGCGATCCGCATCGGCCGCGTATTTCTCTGCCAGATCTGCATCACCCGAGCGAAACGGCCCGCGATACGGGTCGGGCACGACGAGTCCTTTCAGAAAGTCCGGCAGACGCGTGTCGGGCCGTCCCGGCGAAAACTGTCGAATGACATCTGTAATGCCGTGATAGGCGTCCTCCATAATGACGGCACCGCTTTTGCCGGTAATCAGCCTGGCCATCTGCCAGGCAATGTCATTGGCCTCACTGCCCGAATTGACAAAGATGCAGGCGGTGAGATGCGGCGCGAGTAGTGAGGTCAGGCGATCGGCGTACTCGAGCGCACTGCCGTACAGGTAGCGCGTATTCGTATTCAATGCGGCTGCCTGCCTTGCGATCGCTTTCACAACGTGTGGATGACAATGGCCGACCTGCGGCACGTTGTTGTAGCAATCGAGGTAGCGGTGCCCATCCGTGGAATAGAGCCACGGTCCGCTGGCGCGCTCAAAGTGCATCGGACGTTCATAGAAATGAGTCGTTTTCCGGCCCATTAGTGAATGTCGTGCGTCGACGAGACTGGCCTCGTCATCGGCAGAAAGTGCCTCGTCGGCTGCCTTTGGGCAGTAGACCGGAAAGCGGCATGCTTGCCGAAGCCGGCGGCCAAACTCCAGCCGACCGATTTGCCGCAGTTGCCGTAAGCGATGGATAAAGGGCTGTGTAGAGTCGATGTGTGCTGGCTGTTGGGGCGTTAGTGCTGCGCGTGCTGCAACAACCGTCGCGGTCAGTGCATTGCGCGCGGAGACCAGATCGAAGATCAGATCGACTTCGTCTTCTTCGAGCGGCAATACAGCGTCGTAGCCGGCGACGATGTCGCTCGCCGGCGAAACCCAGTCCCTGGTTTCGTGCGGAACGCTGTCGCAGGCGACCGCGACTTCGGCGACCAGCGTGCCGTACAGCAGATCGCCAAAGTCAATCAATCCCGTAATTTCCATCTTACCGTTAGGGTCAACAAGGACATTGTCGGTGTGGGCGTCCTGGTGAATGACCTGGCGTCGCAAGGATCTCAGGCGCGGCAACACCACCTCGCCCATGTGCGCAAAGAACTCGTCGATCTCGGATCGATCCTCGTCGTTATCGATGAGATGGGTGAGGCAACGTAAACGTGTGCAGGTCTCGATATTCCAGGGGTGCTGCTGCTCGGCAGCAGGATGAAAGTAGCCACGGAGTGCAATATCAACGTTCGCCATCAATGCGCCAAACCGTCTGCGAGTGGCGCTATCGATACCGCACTCTATGTCGGATAACGGCGTACCTTCGAGATAGCTGAGCGCATAAACGATGTGCTCGTTGTCATCCGCAAATCGAACTTTGCAAAACGGCTGGCCATCGACATCCGGAATGATGCGCGGTACAGGCAGAGACGGATCCTGCCTGGCGATATGCTGCAACGCGCCGATCTGAAAATCGGCGACTTCGCTGGACTCGTCCTTATTCGCAATCTTGAATACGTACCTCGTGCCATTGTTCGTCTCGATACGAAAGTTCTGGTCTCGCTCACTGCTTAAAGACTGAAAATTTCCTTCCAGGCCGTAACGACGCGCGGCGATCTTGCGAATATCTTCCAGCGCATGCAACGGAGGATTGCGATCGAGGAATTTTATGTCACCAGGCCCGGACATATCAGCCGTGCCAGATTTCCTGGTCTCGAAGATCATCCATCGTCCGATCCTGCTGCCAGGCCTTCGATCGCTTTGACGGTTTGCTGGCTGAGGTGCTCATCGCGGTCACGTGTCCTCCCCGAGTTTTCGGGGTAACCCCGCATCGCCGGATGATGCCAGGACGTCGGCCAGGCAGGAGGGCCATGCGGCGAGCATGCCTGTTGTAAGCGTGGCGCTGCCTGCAGTCATTTTGCCCCTGTTGGAAAGAAGTCCCGGGGAATCTTAGCACTCCGGACAGAAAGTGCCGCATCATTGGCTTGCACGAGCGGGTCCGATACAATCCGACAATTGCACGTTACCAATGAGCCTATGCCCAGGTCCGCAGAAAAAATCCCCAAACTTCGCGCACGTGGTCGAGAGAATCGACGCAAGTTGTTGCGCGAGGCACAGAGGCTGATGCTCGATCAACCGAGTGGTGCATTGAAGTTCAGCGATGTGTTCGAGGCGGCCGAGATTTCACGAGGGTCGGCTTACCGGATCTACAACGGAATCGAGGATCTGTTCCAGGATATTGCCGCCGAATGGGTCAACAACTTCGTCGACTACCTTCGAAGCGGCGAGCCCGACAGTCAGCCCGAAGACTGGACCGAGCTGTCTGATTACGTTGTTCGGTGTGGTGCGGATTACTGGTCGGCGACCGCCGATACCCTGCGATTGTTGCCGCGCCTGCGCGTCAATGCGCCGGCAAGTTATCGACAAGCGGTGAAAGCGATGAGCCTGTGTCTTGTCGAGATTTTCGACCACTATTTCGTTATGCCCGACATAGAGCACTGGTCGCACAAACTGGGTTTCCTCACGGAGTTGTGCGACATTACGTTCGCGGATGCGGTTCGTACCGAGGGCAGGATCAGTGAACAACGCCTGACTGAGGCAGAAACACTGGGCCGCACTTACCTCGCGTTCTATCTTCCCGCTCGGCTCCCGCGACGAAAGCTCGCCAGTTAGCAATCACCTGTAAAGCTGATACGTACTATGCACAGAGCATTGTTTTCTACTGCTTTGTCCTTGAGTGCGCTCTCGATGTCAGTTTCCTCGGCACAAACAGTCGCGCAGAACCAGCCCGAAGCAAACGAGGAGATCGCCGAGATCACGGTAAGGGCTGCCCGCGTCGCGAATGAGCGACCCGCCGGCACCTACGCAACACCGGTCACGGCGTTACGATTTGATCCATTGACCGAAATACAGTCGCGAGGGATTGCAGAAGGGCAGTCTGACGTTACGGTGCGCGGCAGTGTCTTCGAAAACACGGGATTCAAGCTGGGCGCTGTCACGGTTCCGGATCCCCAGACAGGGCACTATGTCGCCGAACTGCCGATTGACCCTTCGATGGCATCCGCGGCCGGTATTTACAAAGGAATCGACAATGCGATCCTGGGTTTCAACTCAGCGATCGCAACGGTTTCATACAGTATTCGTCGCCTGGACAGTGGCGGACTGCTGTCACTCGGCATTGGCAGCGACGACCTGAATTTTCAATCGTTGCGCTTCGCCCGAACCTCCAACGACGCCCGCGGGCGCGTAATTGGCGCAGCCTTGTCGATCGCGAGGTCCGAGGGTGATGGCAGCGTTGCGAACGGCGATCACCACTTCTCGCGCTACAACCTGCAGCTGCAGCGATCCGATGATCAGGCACAGTCCGACCTGCTCCTGAGTTACCAGGACAAGTTCTACGGATGGCCCGGCGCGTATACAGGCTTCGCATCGCTTCCCGAGGTTGACGATACCCAGACAACGTTACTCGTCGCCAATCATCGTCGTACGGGAGATCACGGCTGGTGGGAAGTCGGCGGTTTCTACCGGCGCCTCGTCGATGACTACGACTTCGATCGCACGAGCAGCGAATCCGGCACGCCCGGTTCCTTCGAGCACGAGACCCGCAATTATGCCGTCGGATTACAGGGGCTCTATCGAACAGGTCGCGTGTCGTGGCGTTATGGCGGCCAGGTGAGCGCGGATGAACTCGTCCGTTCGACCGATCTTACTAACGGTCGATTCAATGATCGTAACTACGTGACCTTGACGCTCGTGCCGTCCGTCGACTTCGATCTTCAGCCGGCTGCTACATTGAGCCTGCGTGCCGGCCTGACGGTGGACTATTCGAGTCGTGATAGCAACGCGGTCCTGCCGCTGGTCGGATTGACCTACGCGACGTCAGCGCGCGGTGGCCAGACAGAAATCACTGTCGAGTACGCGGCAACCTCGCAATTGCCGGGCTATACGGCCCTTAATTCGAGCCCAACCGGACTGTTTGGCGGTAACGCGGATCTCGGCCGTGAGCGAGCGAAGCAGCTGGCCGTTTCTGCTTCGCGCACAGTCGGTGAGTGGCACGGTAGCGTCGCCGTATTCAGCCGGCGCGATGACAAGTTGGTCGACTGGACCTACGCGACCGGTGCTCCGTTCAGCCGCCAGGCGAACCCGGTCGACATTGATGTCATGGGTGCCGAAGCGTTCCTGACGCGTCAGTGGTCGAGTGTTGATCTTGCGGCGGGTTACACGTATCTCGACAAGGATGAGGACTATGGCACGGCGCTGGTGGATGCCAGTTTCTATGCGTTGAACTTCGCGCGCCATCGGGCCACGCTGGCACTGCGCTATCGATTCGCCGGGCGTTTTGAACTGGGCATCGATAATGAATACAGGCGCCAGCAGGACAACCCGCTTCGGGTCGGCGACGATTCGACCTATCTTGCGTCGTTATCGCTGCGGTGGCAGCCGGAGCGACTGAATGGCCTGGACGTGTCGTTAATTGCCGATAACCTGACCGACAGCGAGTACCAGCCGTTTCCGGGAACGCCGGCGGCGGGTCGGCAAATCAGTTTGAGCGCCAGCTACGGCTGGTGATTCGCCTGATGGTGAGACAGTCGTTCCGCGATCCATCGCAACAGGTCATCCGTAAACTCATCGCGATTCGTTTCATTGAGCATTTCGTGGCGACCGCCCGCGTAGATCCTGGTGCTTAGCTGATCATGGCCGCTCGCTGCATACCGGGTAGCAAGCGCTCTCATACCGGCCTCACCGCCAACCGGATCGTCGGATCCGCCTGTGATCAGTATCGGGAGGCCCGAAGAAATTTTGAGTAAAGCCTCATCTTTCGATATCTGAAATAGGCCGCCGAGCAGGTCAATCCACAATCCTGTGGTGTACGGCCCTCCGCAGAGGGGATCGTCGATGTAAGCGTCGACCTCGCCCGGGTCCCGGGACAGCCAGTCGAGTTCCGTGCGCGCGGGCTCAAAGCGCTTGTTGAAATCGCCGAAGCCCAGTTTGTCGAGCAGTGGGCTGACGCCACGGAGTCCAGCTCGCCACGACACAAGCTTGGCAAGCAGGGAACCGACAATGAGCTTCGGGCGAGATGGCCAGGTAGACCCGGAGAGAACCAGTGCCGCAAGCTCGTCCCCGAAGCGCATCGCGTACGACTGCGCGATGTACGAACCCATACTGTGGCCGAGAAGCACAACGGGCAGGCCAGTGTACCGCTGTCGCAGGAATTCGAAGACGCGGTGGCCGTCGTCGACCAACAACGCCCAGCCATTTGCGGGCGCGAAGAAGCCGATCTCTTCGGTCTCCGGACCATGGCCTCGGTGGTTGTGCGCGACGACCGCATAGCCGCGCTCCATGGCCGCCTGCGCGAAACGATCGTAACGCGCCACATGTTCGCCCAGTCCATGAAACAACTGAATCACAGCCCTGGGCGCTACATCAGGTTCCCACACATAGACTGGAATGATGTGAGTCCCATCGGTGTTCAGGGTATGAGTCGTGGGCTTGGTCGCGTTCATAGTGGCTCGCTGAGGAGGCAGAGAGAGAAACATCATATACTGGTGCTTGGCAAAACCGCACCGCGACGTGAACTTACAAAGCTTGCAATTGGACGCAATCCTGATGATTGAACTGTATTACTGGCCTACACCGAACGGACAAAAAATTTCGATCATGCTCGAGGAGTGTGGTCTGGATTACGAGGTTAAGCCCGTGAATATTGGCGCCGGCGATCAATTTAGCCCCGAATTCCTGCAAATTAGCCCGAACAATCGCATGCCGGCGATCGTGGATACGGACACCGGGATCTCCGTCTTCGAAGGTGGTGCGATCCTGATCTACCTGGCCGAGAAAGCCGGCATCTTGTTGCCGGATGAACAGGCCGCACGCTTCGAGGTGCTGCAGTGGCTATTCTGGCAGGCCGCCGGGCTGGGACCGATGGCCGGACAACTAAGCCACTTCGTTAACTACACGAAGGAAGATATTGCATACGCTCACAAGCGCTACGCCGACGAATACGATCGTTTGCTCGCGGTCATGGACGTACGATTGCGCAATCGCGAATTTCTGGCCGGGGACTACTCCATTGCCGATATCGCCAGCTTTCCCTGGGTTGTTCCGTATCGTCGATTCGGCAATGACCTGGATAAATTTGCGAATTTGAGGCGCTGGTTCGATACCCTCAAGGTTCGCCCCGCCGTTCAGCGCGGTATCGATCTCGGCAAAGGCTGGCGGCGAGATGAGGCGCGCAACGAAAAGGCGCGGGCCATGTTGTTTGATCAGAATTCGGCGACCGTGTTCACCGCGGCCAAGGCACTGGAGAAGTAATTTGAAGTTCTATGATTGCAAGACGGCTCCCAGTCCAAGGCGGGTGAGAATATTTCTTGCCGAAAAAGGCATCGAACTGGAAACGGTGCAGGTTGATCTCGGCAGTGGTGAGCAATTCAGCGCAGCGTTTCGAAAGATAAACCCCGACTGTGTCGTGCCCGTGTTGGAACTCGACAACGGTCATTATCTCAGCGAAGTCGTGGCAATCTGTCATTACCTCGAGGAGTTGTATCCCGAGCCGACGTTGTTCGGTCGTACGCCGGAGGAGCGTGCAACGGTTTTGATGTGGAACGCAAAGGTGGAACAGCTGGGCCTGTGGGCAGTGGCCGACGCATTTCGAAATTCCGTTAAAGCCCTGACGAACAATGCCGTTCCAGGCCCGGACAATTACCTGCAGATTCCGGAGCTTGCTGAGCGCGGTCGCAAGCGCGTCGGCCAGTTTTTCAAAAGACTGGACGGGCAGCTTGCGGACAATGACCATGTCGCAGGCGATCTCTACTCAGTTGCCGACATTGCGGCGTTGGCCGCCGTCGATTTTGCGTCCTGGATCAAGATCAAAATGCCGGAAGATGCAGCGAACCTTGCGCGCTGGTACGAACAGGTATCCAGGCGACCAAGTGCCTCGGCATGACGTCAGCGCTTCGCGGCCAGCGCAGAGAAGCCGAAATACAGCAGCAGACCTATCTTAGCCAACTCCAGTGATGAATAGATGGCGTGTGCGTAAGAAGGTGGCGGTTCGCCACCGGCCATAATGGTGTCGGTTCGGGCGGCGAGCTCCGGTATGAGCCAGACGCCCTGCAGAAGTACGATCAATGTCAGGATGGCGCAAGCAGACCACCATTTTCGCGACAGTCCGGCGACCCTGACGACAATCAACAACAGAACCAGCGCCGCAAGCTCGGCTTTGTTGAGAGCGGCGAACACGACCCGCCCCACGTCCAGGGCAATGGGGCGCGTGATGGACGACGCTGTAAATCGGACCGGTGTCGCGATCATCGATACACCGACGGTGATGCCGGTCCACAGAAAGCAGATCCAGGCCGGATTCAACAGGGCGTTGCGAAAAACCTTCGACACCGTCATATAATGCACGACCGACCCACGAATGACACCAAAGATGACGCAAGCAGAATCGCAACTGGCATCGCGAGTGTTGATGATCCGCCCCGTGCGGTTCGAGAGCAACCCACTGACCGCCGACTCGAATCGCTTTCAAGGAAAATCGAGTGAGTCGCCGGATGCACAACAAGCCCAGGCGCTGAAAGAATTCGACCGCCTGGTCGCGGCACTGCGCGACTCGGGCATAGAAGTCGTTGTCGTGGAAGACACACCGACTCCGCATACGCCGGATTCGATTTTTCCGAACAACTGGATCAGCCTGCATGCCGACGGGCGTGTCGTACTGTATCCAATGGAGGCGCGTAATCGTCGAACCGAGCGCCGCATCGACATCATCGAACATCTCAACGTTGAGCTGGGGCTGCTGGTGACCGAGGTCGTCGACCTGACAAAGCACGAAGACGCCGGACGCTACCTGGAGGGAACGGGCAGCATGGTGCTGGATCGCGCGAATCGCGTCGCGTATGCATGCCTGTCGTCACGAACACATCTGGATCCGCTCGGCGACTTTGCGCAGCGCATGAATTACGAGGTCGTTGCATTCGATGCTGTGGATGCGAATGGTGTGCCCATCTACCACACCAATGTTGTCATGAATGTCGGAGAGCAACTGGCCGTCATTTGCGATGCGGCGATTCAACGTGATGATCAACGCGAGGCGGTGCTTGCGCAGCTGCGTGACAGCGGGCATGACGTCATCAGCCTGAGTTACGAACAACTTGAAGCGTTTGCTGGCAACATGCTGGAACTGAGAAACGACCAGGGCGAACGTGTGATCGCCATGTCGCAGCGAGCCTTTGATTCCCTGAACGAGGAGCAGCTTGATAAACTGCGGGCGAACGGCAAGATCGTCAGCGTGCCGATAGACATCATTGAATCGTCTGCCGGCGGCAGCGTGCGTTGCATGCTTGCGGAAGTGCACCTGCAAAACGTCTAAATTCCCGGACCACGGATCTTTAAATCGATGAATTCACCCATAGATCTCAAATCACTTATAAATCCTTCCAACAGGAGAAATTCCATGGCCGGCGCCAAGCCACAAAAGAACCTTGTAGTGATAGTCCTTGGAATTGCGCTCCTCGTGTTTATCGCATCGAACTTCGTCAAGACGATTCCGGTCGGGCGTGTGGGTGTGGCTACGTTGTTTGGTAAGGCGCAGGCGGAAGGTTATCCGCAGGGCATACACATCCCGGTCAATCCCCTGTATCGCTGGACCTTGTTTGATGCGCGACAGCAAACGCACCTGGAAACGGCCAATGTGCCCAGCCAGGACCAGCTGCAGACGAAACTCGACGTGAGCGTGCAGTACCGTATCGACGGCGCAATGGCGCCCGACATCCTCGAGCAAACCGGTACCGCCGATGCCGCGGTTCGTGTGCACCTGATACCGAAATTGCGTTCCTTGCTGCGCGAACAGGGAAAGAGCATTGTTCGTGCCGAGGACTTCTTCAGGGAAGAAACGCAGGAGACTCTGCAGATCGCCCTGACGGAAGGGCTAAGAGAGTACCTGGAGCCCAAAGGCATCATCGTATCGGCCGTGCTGATCCGCGATATCACCCTGCCGCCGTTCATCGTGCAGGCGATCGAACAGAAGAAGGAACGAGAGCAGGCCGTGGAGCGTGAAAGGGCGGAACTCGAGCGCGTACGCACGGAACTGCAGCAGCAGGTTGCTCGGGCCGAGGCCGGCCGCGAAGCCGCCGAACAGGAAGCCGCCAGGAAGCGAATTCTCGCCGATGCGCAGGCCTACGAGATCACACAAATCAACAATGCGATAGCGCAAAATCAGGCGTATATTCAGTTGCAGTCACTGGAGGCGCTGAAAGCCATCTCCAAGGACCCGGCAAGCAAAGTGTATTTCATGGATGGTTCGAGCCCGAGCCCGCTGCCATTGATGCACCTGGGGGACACGCAGCGTTAGCCTCGCATCCTGGCTGAAATTTATACAAGCGGGAGCCGGGTGACCGGTTCCCGTTTTGCTATTCTAGGAATACCCGGAACATGGCAGGCCGATGAATAACGACAAGATCCTCATGTGTCCACCGGACTTCTTTACCGTGGACTACGTCATCAACCCCTGGATGGCGGGCCAGGAAGAGTCACTGAGCCTCGAGCGCGCGAATCGACAGTGGGAAGCACTGCGCGACAAGATCGGCGAGTTTGCGGATATCGTGACCATCGAGCCGCAGCCCGAACTCCCGGACATGGTGTTTACGGCCAACGCCGGCGTCGTTTACGGCAACAAGGCGATTGCCAGCCACTTCATGCCGCATGAACGTCGCCCGGAGGAACATTTCTTCAAGCAGTGGTTTCGAGAGAATGGCTTCGATCTACTCGACCTCGATGACAAAATAGGTTTCGAAGGCGCCGGAGATTGCCTGCTGGATCGCCGCGGACCCTGGTTGTGGACGGGATACGGTTTTCGAACCGAAATTGAGGCACATGCTGAAATCCGCGGGTTCTTCGACATTGAGGTCGTGTCTATCCGCCTGACCGATGCGCGTTTCTATCACATCGATACCTGTTTTTGTCCGTTGACGGACGGTTTCCTGATGTATCATCCGCCCGCATTCGACTACGAATCACGCATTGCGATAGAGAGCCGTATACCGCCTCACAAGCGCATCATCGTCGATACGCTGGATGCGGGAAATTTTGCATGCAACGCTGTCAACATCGGTGACCAGGTCATCATGAACAAGGCATCGGACCCCTTGACGGCACGGCTCATGCTCGCCGGATTCAAGGTGCATGAAGTGGAGTTGAGCGAGTTTCTCAAGGCCGGCGGTTCCGCCAAGTGCCTGACACTCAAACTGAACGAACCAACGCGCTAAGAGAAAAAGACCATGGCCGCAGCGCACAGCTATCGAATTTCCCCAAAGGACCCGGCTGCCCATCTGTTTGAGGTTGTTGTAACGGTTGCCGAGCCGGACCCGGATGGTCAGGTTTTCGCGATGCCCGCGTGGATACCCGGCAGTTACATGATCCGCGACTATGCCAAGCACGTTGTCGCCGTTCGAGCCGAGTCCGATGGTCGGGATGTCGCTGTCGAGAAACTCGACAAGAGCCGCTGGCGCACGGGGAAAACGACACGCGAACTGACGCTGACTCTGGAAATATTCGCGCATGATCCCAGCGTGCGCGGTGCCCACCTCGATGCCGGTCATGCGTTCTTCAACGGAACCTGCGTGTTTCCCGCCGTCGTCGGACAGGAAGACCTCGCGTGCCGAGTCGAAATTGCGCCCCCTGAAGCACCCTTTGGCAAGGGTTGGCGCGTTGCTACATCCATGCGGCGTGATACGGCTGAAGAGTATGAGTTCGGTGGCTACACGGCGAACGACTATGCGGAACTCATCGATCACCCGGTGGAAATCGGGCAACTGTCCATCGGCGAGTTCGACGCCAACGGCATCCCGCACGCGATCGCGATTCGCGGCAAGACACGTGTCGACATGGCGCGGCTCTGTCATGATCTGCAAACCGTGTGCGAGTATCACCAGTCGCTTGTCGGCGTGCCGTCGGACCTGGATCGCTATCTATTTCTTTTGAATGCACCGGGCAAGGGCTACGGCGGCCTCGAGCACCGCTGGTCATCAAGCCTCATTTGCGGCCGCGACAACCTGCCTGCGCGTGGCGACGAGGGTGTTTCCGACGAGTACCGCATGTTCCTGGGACTGGTCAGCCACGAGTATTTTCATCTGTGGAATGTGAAACGCATGAAGCCGTCCGCGTTCACACCGTATGACTTGTCGCGGGAAACGCATACCGGGTTGCTCTGGGTATTCGAAGGCATTACGTCGTACTACGACGATCTCGCGTTGCTTCGATCCGGAATGATCACCGTTGACAGCTACCTCGAGTTGCTCGGGCAGACTATTACGCGTGTCATTCAGAGCAGCGGCCGGCGCAAACAGAGCGTTGAAGAATCAAGCTTTGACGCCTGGACGAAGTTCTACAAACAGGACGCAAATGCGACTAACGCTATCGTCAGTTACTACGCGAAGGGCGCGCTTATCGCGCTATGCCTTGACCTGAAGCTTCGCCATGAATCCGATGGCGGGGTGTCGCTCGATGACGTCATGAAAGAGGCGTGGACGCGCTGGGGCGAGACGGGTGAGGGCGTGCCGGAGGACGGTTTCGAGCGGCTGTGCATCTTGGTATCCAATCTCGATCTCGAAGACTTCTTCAATGCGACGGTGCGTGGCACCGGGGAGTTGCCACTGGAGTCGCTCCTGGCCAGCCACGGCATTGACTACTGCGTTCGTCGTTCGTCCGGCGGCAAGGACAAGGGGGGCAAGCCTTCCCCCGACAGCAATTTGCCGGCGGTGTGGCTTGGCGCGAACCTCGGTATCCGTTCCGGCAAACCGGTATTTGCCTCCCTGGTGAATGGTGGCCCCGCCGAGCAAGCCGGTATTTCGCCGGGCGACGAACTCGTCGCACTGGACGGGCTGCGAATCGATATTGCGGGCTGCGAGGCGCGTACGCGCCGCTATCGGCCGGGCGACGTTTCCGAGATCACGGTGTTCAGGGACGACGAGCTGATGTCGATGCGCATGCAATGGACCGAAGCGCCAACCGACACCTGCTACCTGGTGTTAAACGACGAGGTGGAAGGTGCCGCGAAGTCAAGACGTGGTGACTGGCTCGGGCGCTAATGCCGATTCTCGCTAATCCGACCTTGCGGCTGTTTATTGGCGCCGCGCTCATTAGCCTGTCGCCGGTCTGGGTCAAGCTGGTGACGGTTTCGCCGACGACCAGTGGCTTTTATCGTGTGCTCATTGGCGGCCTGGCGCTCGCGGCGTATCTCGTGTTCTCGGGCCAGCGTCTGCAGCTCGGCAAACGAACCTGGCAGATCCTGCTGATTGCGTCGGTCTTTTTTGCGCTCGACCTGTGGTTCTGGCACCGCAGCATCAATTACATTGGCCCGGGCCTGTCCACGCTGTTAGCCAATTTCCAGGTGTTCATCATGACGGCGGCCGGCATCGTGATTCTGCGGGAATCACCGCGACCGATACAGCTTCTTGCCATACCACTCGCGCTCCTCGGCCTTGCTTTGATTGTCGGACTGGACTGGGGCAGCCTGCCCGAGGACTACCGTCTCGGCGTCATCTTCGGATTGCTGACGGCAGCCTCCTATGCCGGCTACCTGCTGAGCCTGCGCAAATCGCGGCAGGGGTCAAAGCACCGACTGCCGACGCGCGAAGTCGCCGTCATTTCCCTGGTGACTGCCGCGATGCTCGGTGTATCCGCTGTTGTGGAAGGTGAGTCGCTCGCGATCGCGACATCGAACGACGCAATGTGGTTGCTCGCCTACGGCATCCTCTCGCACTGTATCGGCTGGATGTTCATCGCGAGCAGTTTGCCGCACGTATCGACGACCGAAGCCGGGCTGGCGTTGCTGCTGCAACCGACATTGAGCTTCGTGTGGGACGTCGTACTTTTTGCGCGCCCCATGACCGCTACCGAACTTGTCGGTGCGGGCATTGCGCTCATGGCGATCTATCTCGGTGCG
>Ga0265306_10000927_pt1 | contig 14338 bp, 8 predicted proteins | sample Helome_3_FD_192493 | JGI IMG/M metagenome (GOLD analysis project Ga0265306, IMG submission 192493) | Marine sediment microbial communities from subtidal zone of North Sea - Hel_20160420 (Illumina Assembly) | ecosystem: Environmental > Aquatic > Marine > Subtidal zone > Sediment ...
TACTCTGTCCTGTCTCCAGTTACCGGCCTGACCTTCTGCTTTGACCATGGTTGCAGTGTCAACGACATGCGGATCGACCGGATCTGCCGAATCGAGACCGAAGGCAACGGGATGGGTTGTGTTTTTGCCGGGTATCGATGTATCGACAATTTCGAATTCGGTGGGCAGCAGACCTGGTGCATAGCCATCCGTATCCTGTTGCATCCGGTCGATTACGCTTTGGTGGATTTTGATCGGTCCCTTTAATTTGCTCAGTGCACTATTCTTGCTATCGGCGCACAGGGATTCAATATCCCTGGGGGCGTAGCGAAAGTAGATCGCCAATCCATCACGCGAATTATGCAGTTTGCCATGGACATTTGCCTTGTCTTTGGCCGCATCCAGTGCACCTTTGAAAAAATCGAGCCCGTGATGCTCGGCGCGTTCCATCATCCAGACCATGGTTTCATAGGCAAGCCCAGTCTGATTGTAGCTTCCACCAACATCGGAATGCATTCCCGCAAACCATACCTGAGTAATATTGCCTTTTAATCCAGGTTCTTTTTCATTCCAGACCCGTGGCAAAAAACTTTTTCTTTCATCATCGATCGCAATGGCGTGATAAACATGGTCGACTATTTTATTAGGGGTGTATTTGTAAAATCTATGCGCAAAAGGGCCGAAATCGAAAACCCGGTCGCAGGCGCGAGCGGGCCAGACAAGGAGCGGGCGTTCCAGCAAATCATCCACAACTGAGTCACCGGTGCGTTGATATGGAAAACCGAGTGCGGAAACGGTATCCCAGATACCCATGAATTTGATGCGAACCTCATCATTCACATGTTCCAATTTTCGAAATGCCGGCCCATTATTGCCTTGGTAATGCCTGAACGCGTCATCTACCAGATCGGAAAACTTGTTAGGGTCGAACCGCGCGTCTGTCATGCATTCCGTATGATTGCGATCCACCAGCCCACATTCCTGAAGCATGTCTCCAAATGCGCGGACGGTTGCTGCGCCCCGACTGAAACCAAACAGGTAAATGATATCGCCGGGATCATAATTTCTGGCAAGAAACGCATACAGTTGCCGGACGTTTTTACCGAAACCAAAACCCAACGCTCCGGATATGCCACGAATATATTTGTTAGTGCTGGTACCAACGCCGTTGTCGTAATAGGTGATCTGGTTCCGTTCTCTTTTTGGCTGGTGAATATCAACGGCATGGTACATTCGGTAGACGTTGGTATCCGGAGTTTCTCCTCCTCTGTTACCGGTGCCATCAGCACATAAAATAATATTTTTGCTCATTGTTTTCTCCCTTGGTTTTTTTCAGGTTTGGTCCGGCACTGTTTAAAACCAGGTATAAAAGTTATTCTCGATTCGATATGACATGAGAATCGGCCAACATGTATACTCCTTTTCTGTAAGTCGTCAAACCAATCTGGACAGATGGCAGCCTGATTCAAGAGACCGTTCAGCCCATCAGGTTTAAGCTACTCCGGTTATCGTAATTCATCATTCGCCACAGCTCGCATACCCTTTTGAATCGACACTAATAGAAGGATTGCCTGGGTTGGCGATCGTATTTTTCATCCGCATCAAAGCCGCCAGGAAAGCATCGTGCTCTAGTCGGGGCACGGGTGAAAAGTTTTTAGATTCCCTCACGACTATACTCCTGTATCACAATGTACAGGAAGTATTAACGTCCCCACCGGACTTGTATGTGATATTCCCCACATACCAATAAGACCGTGCCTTTCAACAATTTAGGGGACAAATCCTTTGCCTTCGCCGACGAATATATTAACTGATAACAAATTGCAATCAGATAACGTTCGGGAGCACGTCAGGACAGCTGGTACATCGATGTACTCCTTTCCAAACTTCAATCCTTTATACATGATTCTTCGACTAAGTAACGACCGCGAATGAGGCGCACTCTCTAGTCGCCCGAATTTTCAGGGCCGTACACTCTATTCACGAAATGACCGTTAACCAGCAGTTTCCCAGTAGCATTACTAGGTTGTGGAATTGCAATCTTGATTTGTGTATATTGAGTTCTCAATTCTGAAGTTTCTCTTGATTTGAAAAGGATTGTTTCATCTTATACGGACGAGGATCGGATATGTATTGGCTCCTGATCCTATGACTTAAGAAGGGGAAATAATGCCAAAAACGTTAAAAAAGCTATTGGCTGATCAGGATGTTGTCAAGCTTCAGCACTTATTGTCAGCCCAGGGGTATTTTGTCGACAGAATACCCGAACACGGGGTCTTCGAGACGGTCACCCACGAAAACGTGGTGTTGTTCCAGACCCAGCATATCGATAAACAGGGTAGGCAGTTAAAAGCAGATGGCGTCGTCGGTGACAATACCTGGTGGGCGCTATCGCATCCTAGCGGGGACTCGCAGCGGAATCACATCCAAGCCTTTATCCCCGAAGGTTTGACCACAATCAGAAATCAGCTACTCGAAACACTGTATCTAGAGCATGAAAAACCGGTATTCGAAGTGCCGGATGGCTCGAATCGTAGCGGCGATATCGATGGATACTGGGGAAATACCGGGATAAAAGGCTATCCCTGGTGTTGTGCTTTCGTTTCCTGGGCTTTATTTACCGTATTGAATGATTATCCCATTTCGGGAAAGCATCATGTTGGCGTCCAGAAAATGTGGAATGAGGCGCGCAGTGCAGGTATGCAAACCCTGGTACCTAAACCCGGGGACATTTTCATTCAAATCAAGTCCGGAGGGAAAGGGCATACCGGATTCGTAGCCGGCATTTCGGAAAATGGCGCCTCGATTTACACTGTTGAGGGAAACTGCGGCAATCGGTTGAAAATCGGAATTCGCGACAAGGAATCAATTAACTTTTATATCGATTGTCTTGACGATGGACAATCGGAAGATTTTTCGCGTCAAGATTTTAACGTAGATAAGGTCGGTAATTTGGGTACAAGATAACGGCAAGGCATTGAAGTCGCTGATTTTTCATGAATCGAAGATTGCATTTATACGGGAATAGGGAGAAACCATGAAAAATATAATCATTTCATTTGATGGTACCGGAAACGAGGCTTCCGACGCCGAACAGGGGCGCCAGTTTTTTGGCTTGGGCGAACTGGAAGACAACAGCATTTCCAATGTACTGAAGCTGCACTTGATGTTTGGTGGCGATTTGCGAGACAACAACCAATTTGCTGATCAGATTTGTTTTTATTACTCGGGGGTTGGTACCTATGGGAAAAAGATCAAGCGCGCGTTTAACAGCATGCTGGGTTTGCAAAATTTGGATGTCGAAAGAATTCAAAAAAATGCGAGTGACGACTTAAAGGAAAATTATCAGGCTGGGGACCAGATATTTATTTTTGGTTTCAGCCGCGGCGCCGCCATTGCAAGGCAGTTTGCATCTCGCCATGTCCCGGCAATAGTGACTGACCAGGCGCAACCAATCAGGTTTTTGGGTGTATTCGATACGGTCGCGTCCATCGGTATTCCAAATCTCGACGATGAAGAGTTGCCGATCTCCGACGTAGTTTTCGAAGATCGGTATATTTCGCCAGCGATTAAAAACGCGTTGCATCTGTTAGCACTTGACGAAAAGCGTAATGCATTTTTGCCAACCTTGATGAATAAAGAGCAACGGGTAAAAGAAGTCTGGTTTTCCGGTTCGCATAGCGATATTGGGGGAGGCTACAGGAAAGACGGTTTATCGGATATTAGCCTACAGTACATGCTGGAATACATCAGGGAACTATGTTGCGGGTTGCATATTTTTAATCCGAACCAAATTGAATACAAGTCACTGCTGCCCGAGGGGGAAAAGTTTAAAATCGATTACACCGATGTCATGATGAACCCAAACCCCTTTGCCGAATGCCACCAACAAAAAAGACCATTCTTCACTTCGAAACTGACTCTCGGAGATCGTCCCCTGATGGTTATGGAGAATGACGAGCCTTGCTCCGATATCCCGCTCGTCTATCACACCGTGGCGAAGAGAATACAGAAAGACCAGGACTATAAGCCTCAATCTCTGGTGTATGAGGAGCATATGATCGTCATGCCCAATGGCGAAGAGCGGAAAGCCGACGGACTGCAGGAACACATCAGAATAGGCAGGCCCGCGCTGAAAATTTTACAGGCCGATGAGGAGTGGAGAGTCAGGGTTTATGCCAATCTACAATACAACCCGAGTGGCGTTCTACTCAAGCCGGGACAGAAATACAGCTTTACGATTGACCGAAAATCGACCTGGTATGACTCCGATATTGTAGCTGGCGTCGATGGCTGGGACATCGATGATAAAAATATCGATCTGGGCTGGTTTACAGAAATTGCGATAGCGAGAAAAGAAGATGAACGCAGGCTGCCCGAAGCAAACTGGTTTGAACTGTGTGGCGCGGTGGGCGAACGCGAGGATGAATTGTTTCAAATTTTGAATTTTCTGGAAGACGATGGAGCAATACTGGAGGTTAAAACAACGGGTGAGTTTTGCCCATTCGCCAATGATTTAATGGATCGTTATCATAATAATCTGGGATATATCGATCTTGATATCAAGCGTATCCCCTGAATTGTGGTCGATAGATATCAGAATTCTGGACGCGGAAATTAACCATCTGGCTCAGAGGGGGTTTTCATCCTCGCCTTGATCGCATTTAATCTGGGTTCAGTGGCCTACCCGGATTCTGCGGCTACCGCCAAAAATGAAAAGTGCGAAAGATATTTTATACTACCGTTTGCAACGCTAAAGCCAGCAGAACTTGTCGTTATTAAAATTCAGTAGATTGCTGCGCTTTCAGAATAGTAAGTGGACATAACATAATCCAATCGATTCGGAGGTAGCACTGCTAGAACTATTGGCCTCGTTGCCTGAGCAAACACTGTACAGACTAAATTAGATACCAGGTGCTTTGATAAATGAACTATGAATCACCCCGGGTTTTCCGGAGTCTCTTTTGTGTGGGGCATGCCGGCTAGGTTGACATCTTCTGATCTTCTCCACGAAATTAATACTGACCTAAAGGAGATTATAATTTTTTGAATTATCATCATCGAAATCCTCAACAGGAGTACTACGGTGAATGATGAAAAAGTTACGATCAAGAGAAAGAATTATTTGGGAAGGTCTGGTTATCAGCGATTTCAAAACTGGCTGATGAGTATGGACTGTCTGATGTAAGCCTTGCCAAAATATACAAACAGCTGGAAATTCCCCGCCCAGCAAGAGGTTACTGGTAAAAACCCCAAGTAGGAAAGGCGCCTCCCAGACCCGATTTAATGCCTTTGAGTCCAAAGGGTGTGGATGAGGTAATCATCGAGACCCATCGCAAGACACTTACCTCGGGTAATGTGACGATTAAGTCGGAGCAAATTTCCTGTCCGGAAAGACTCAGTGACCCTCATCCCCTAACCGTTAAAATACTTAAAGCGTTAAAAACCGCTAGGATTGGAGAAAGGGGAGTCCTTGTACCCCGCAATAAGATTTATCTCGATATCAGGGTGACAAAATCCTATGTCGAGTGAGCCTGCCTGGTTATGGATACCCGTGTAAAAGTGCTTGAAGAAAGGAATTACGATCTAAGTATCGAAAAAAAACAACCCCGCTAAAACTCTTATTAATATCGAGGGCGAGAATATTGAATTTGGAATCGATGAAAAGATTAAGGCCGTTGATCTGTAATAACACCAAAAGAACGGACTAAATATGGTGGCTACATTGGATGGACCCCTCGTTACGATCATGTGCCAACGGATCAATCGATATTGAAAATTAGAAATGCCACGTATCTAGGTGTTAGGCAAACCTGGGGAGATGGCAAAGTTCAGAAAATAGAGTACTGTCTAGGGAAATTCATTGTTGGATTGCATCATGCTGCTTGGGCCATAAAGGAACACCGCCAAGAGTGTGAACACCGGGAGCGAGAATGGGAGAAACAAAGACGCTTATGGGAGGAGCAACAGCGTCTAGAAAAAACTTGATCTGACACCCGAGACAAGTAAACAATTACATTCCCTTGTCGCTCAATTCAAAAAATGCGGTGGCCACATAGTACTATTTACAGACAGTTCTGGAACGGGCAAAATGATCGCAGCGGAAATCCTCGGTAGAGAATGCGGCATGCATGTTTACAGAGTTGATCTCGCTGCCATTATATCCAAGTACATCGGGAAAACAGAAAAGAACCTGACAAAGGTTTTTGATTCGACCAGAAATAAAGACACAGTCTTGATATTCGACGAAGCAGAAAGTTTGTTCAGAAAATGAACAAATGTTAGTTCTAAAAACGACCGATATGCCAATCTTGATACTAACCTTCTATTGCAACGAATCGAGCCTCATCTAGGATTAGTGATTTTGACCACCAATAAAGCAGATCAGATTGATGATGCCTTAAGGAGTCGTGTTTCCTGGTCGATAGAAACCGGGCTATCCGATTTGAATCCTGGCGATACGGTCGGCGTTGATGGGTTGGGTGGTGCGTTTTCAGATCAGTATTATGTTGACGGAGTGCAACACAAAATCAGTGGGACTGATTATCAGGAAACATTCGTTGTAGAAAAAGATGATACCGGGGATAAGTAGATATTTGGCAATTTACTGCTCTTCTTCCTTTGGCTGTCCTGGGAAGGCTTCGAGATGGCTTTCGTACGACTTGCTGATACATTACCTATTACTTATTATCGGTAGATATGTGTTAATCAACTGGAACAAATAGTCTAGGTCTCGAGTTACATGGATCATCAACAGTAGCGACCATTTTCGTCGGAGGTGTAGGAGATGGACCCAATATCTGTCATTGTAGCCGCTCTGGTAGCTGGGGCTTCTTCTGCGGCAAAGGAAACTGCCGGTGCAGTGATCAAGGATGCATATGCCGGATTTAAGAAGCTCATCGAATCAAGATTCTCGCGAAATGCAGCGGCAATCGGGGTGCTAGAGGCGCATGAAACTGACCCCGAGACCTGGGATAAGCCATTACGGAAATCGCTTGCCGAGGTTGACCCAGAAAATGACAATGATTTACTCGAGACAGCGAAGTCACTCCTTAAGCTGGTCGATCCGGAAGGAACGTCCAGTGGTAAATACAGTATCAATGTCACCGGCAACGTGCAGGGCCTGGTGCAGGGTGATCACAACGAGGTCACAATGAATTTCGGAAACACTGACGAGTCGAAGAAATAAGTGTTTGTATGCCAAGAAATTCTCAAAATTCAGGGAACGACGCGGACGATAAAAAAGTAATCAGGGTAGAGGGTCAGGTACAGGGACTGGTGATCGGCGACCACAATACTGTCATCCAGCATTTCAATGTAAAACAGGACGAGTTTCCGATGCCCAGAGAGTCACCCCGACTCGCTTCTTATGTCTTTGGTCGTAATGAGCTCGTCAAGGAGATACGCAAAGAACTCCAAGCGGGCTCCGGTAATCACGTGACTGTATTATGTGGTATGGGAGGCATGGGTAAATCAACGCTGGCGTCTCATGTCTCGACACTACCAGATACCGAGGCTTTGTTTTCCGACGGTTGCTTTTGGGTCGACTTGCAAAATGGCGATATTATGGAGGCGCTCTCACGTATGGCGCAGGCCTTCGGTCAGAATGTTGACTCTTTTGAAAACGTCGGCTCTAGAAGTCGTGCGATTCGATCTATTCTTCAGGACAAACGCGTATTGATCGTGCTCGATAATGCCTGGGATGAACCTAGCGTCACCCCTTTTCTTTCTCAGGGCCCGGATGTGGCGGTACTCGTGACTACTAGGGACGAAGGTCTGGCTTATATGCTTACCGACCGTGTCATCAAGGTTGATCGGCTCAAGACGAAGGATGCCGTTCACATGCTTGTGCAGATGATCGGTAAAACGGACGGAGAAAGCGAGGACAAGGAGCTGATTAGTCTTGTCGAGAACTTAGGCTGTTTGCCCTTAGCTTTGGAACTGGTTGGAAAGCAGGCCCGTAAAGAGGTCAGGCGACCTGGCTTTAGCTGGGCTCGACTAAAGGGTGGGCTGGAGGAGGGAGAAAAGCGGCTTGGTCTTGGGCGAGGCGAAAATACGGTTCGAAATGCATTCGAACAAACATGGCAACGTGCTCTGGATGCAAGCGGCCATCGTCATTTTTCCTTTTTGGGCATATTTCCGCATAACGATATGCTAACCGGTGAGATTGCCAGTGCTTGGGGCTCAGACGAGGGCGCGCTTGAAGGACTGAGTGAATTAATCGACCTCTCGGTGCTACATCAAATTGATGAAGTCACGGTTCGCCTCCATCCACTGTTAAAGGATTTTGCTGCCGAGAAACTACGTGATATCGATCAAGCGCAGCAAATTGCCGCTCACCAGCGCGTTTTCGAATTTCACTTCGAACGTGCTCCAGAGAAGCCGATCAAAACTCGTGATATCCAGCCGGTACTCGCTGCTCATCACCATGCATGGAAGGCGGCCGATCGCGAACGCGCGAAACGAGTTTTTCCTTGGTTTACGAAATCTGATAGCGCCACAGCAACGAGCACTGCGGTGCCTGGTTTTTTGATCGACCATGGCTACAGGATAACCTTGGTGCACCATTATGAAATGGAGCTAGATCTTGCGAAAAATGGGAACGTAACAGCTCACGCGTGGGCTGAATATCGTCTCGGTGATGCACTGGCAAGTATTGGAGATCTTGAGTCGGCATTAACGCATCTGAAAGAGGCGCTAGCCATGTCGGAAAATAGCGACCTAAGCGAAGACGCGAAAATCATGGATCGGGCTAAATTTAGTTATCGCGCAGGCCAGGTTAGTGTTGAGGTGGGAGATTATCACGGGGCTATTTCAGCATATAACACGGCGCTGGAGATGGACCGAAAGATGGGGCAAACCGGGAACGAACTAATCACCATGTTGCAAATCGCAGATTTGCATCTTATGAGAAACGAACTCGATGATTATGATACCGCTATCGAAACGATCAGGGCAACGCGAGAGCTTGCCAGATCAGAACATCGTCCTGAAGAAGAAGTCATGGCGCTGACGCGTCTAGCAGACCTTACCGCGCAATATGATTCAGCAACCTGTGTTCAACATATCAAGGAAGCATTGGCGCTGGATAATTCAGAGAAAAAAAATCTTTTAGACTCCAATACGAGCTTTCCCACGTCCGCATTTAGTGGAAGGCAAGGGGCCAAGTACGCTTCGGCATTGGGAAAAATTGCCGCGGGACTGGCATTCAATGGCGACCTATCGATGGTTCAAGCCACCCTCACTGCATACTCGCTCGCCATCAAATACGCCGGCGATGCAAACAGCTGGTACGAACAAAGTATGGCACTCTATTGGCTGGGAAATTTCTTCGAAAATTTGTTTCTTGTCGATGGATACGAAGCAGAACGCTCAGCTGCTTGGGCGTGTTATTCAATAGCAGAAAAAACCATCCAAGGCATGGAGTTACAGCCTGGTATTAATCCACGGGAAAGAATAGAAACCCGAATATTGCCGCAGATGGATAATGAGGAAAAACAGCGTTTGGCAACTTCGATCCAATCGGAGCCCCTGGCTATTGTCAAAGAAACAGTCGATCGACTGGTGGACATCCCGCTCTGGGACAGCGAGATCAAGACTTTGGTGTAATAATAGTTTGGGGGGGGGGGAAATTTTGATTGGAGTTTCACCAGGTAATCAATCCAAATCTCGCGGCATCGTGCAATTTGGTTTCTTTAACCGAAGAGCATCGTTCTAGGTCTTCGTCCATTTATCCACATGCAATCTCCTGAAAGTACTCCGTTACAATTTTTTATTTTAGAGCACAATAAGACAAGCTTGTTTGATACTTTTATTATTGATAGCATAAATTATCGATTTCGAGTGCGAGTAACATCCGATTATTCGTACACGTTTACTGCTGCTTTAGGGGATTATATCTCCTGTGAGCGGCGGTCTAACCCGCGTTAAGCGGGACCCCCCCCAAGGGATTTTCCTGCGGGGGTATTTATTTGAGGTGAGCATACATTGTTGGTTTCTTTCCAGTTTCCAATTGCAGATGCGCGTCCTTTCAAGCCTTTGGCCGAGCTACGGCTGCCCTTACCTGATTGGCCGGATCTAATTACTACTATTAATCCGCAGTTTGTTCATTACTTTGGCAAGGCTGTTGAGCGCAGCAAAGAACCAGATCATGCTTGGCCAGATGAGAATAAGTACGTATTGGCTCGTCGGGGACTGAGATTCGATAGGTTAGAAACGAGACATGCCGGTCCTTCAAATCAGAGATTTCGACCAAGATGTGCGTATCGTAGACTCCTAAATGATGGACAGGCTGTGGCAAGAGCGGAAATCGGAATCGCACATAATAATCAATTGTTTTATCCCCTTTTTGGTCTTTCGATAGAGGAAGTTTTAACAATTGTTCGCGAAATATCCGAAATTCCAACAATAGTTCCTGGGCTTCGAAGGGAAACAAAGAAACGTCAGCTCTTGGCACAAGGTAAATTTTTGGCTCGACTTTATGCAAAATCCTCGACGAATGACATCGGTCATAATCAAATTCAGAGCCAGCAGTTAGTCGAAGCTGGTGATCCTCTTATCATAGTCGAACTAGGACCAAACGAGACATACTACGATACGAAAGACTACGAAATTAATGGCCTATTTCAGGTCAAACATGCAAGTGTTAATGGCGCTAAGGCAATGTTTTGTCGACTCGATACCAGTGCAGGAATAGTGTCGACATGGATTTTACAAAAAGGCTCCGCTTCCACTGATCAACTCCGTAAATTGAGAATTTGCTTAAGCCGACTCCACGCTGAGCGAGAAGTCCTCGATACTATTCTAAAGCAGATCCACCGTAGGCGGTTATTAAATCCACCGACCGAGGAAGCTGTTGATATTTTAGATCAATATTTTAATGAGAGAATTAAAATCGTTAATCGTGAAAAATGGGGCGGAATGAAGCAGTCGGAAATTTTAGCGGCATTTGACGCTACAATAGCTGTAATTCGTCCTGCGTCGCAAGCCCAGCTAGTTTCGAGGTATGAAGGTGGTCGGCGACAAATCTGGCAAAAGATAGCAAAATATCAAGAACAGAGAAATGCTACTCGACTAGTGCACGTGTTAAATGCTGAAAAGGGAGCAATCATGGTAGAAAAACAAGTAAATGTCAGCGGCACGGGAAATATAGTAAATGTTGCAGACTATATGTCCGATGTCACCAACACAGTAACAAATAATCTTACCGAATCAAACACCACGGATGATATCAAGGAGCTTATAGAACAATTAAGTCAGGAAATAAAAAAGGTATCCTTAGAAGCAGATCCAAGTCAAATTAAGCAAATGGGCAAAAATCTCAAAGCCCTTAGTGAGGAGGTTGCAAGCGATGAACCAGATCGTCGTTGGTATGAGCTTAGCCTTGAGGGCATTAAAGAAGCAGCTCAAACATTAGGTGAGATTGCGAAACCAGTCCTAAGTATTACGAGCAAGCTAGCAGCAATTCTTCTTGCATAAATTCTGTGGTTTAGATTTACACGGGATCGGGTTTACATTTGACAGCATTCATCTCGAGCAAGTATCGAATTTGGGTCGTAGATTGCCTCCTGCCCCAGTTTATTGAGCGTCTCCTTATGAGAAAGCCGACCCTGGGAGCGGAGATTTCAGAGGCGATTTCGACTCGAAACCGACAAATATGATTTATGATGAATTATTAAAGAGGGCTTATATTCATGGTGGAGTAGACAATTGAATCGCCCCGGGAATACTGCTTCAGGAATCGTTGAGCTTTTGCCGAACAGGTTCGTCCATTGTGGGATTGATAGCAACGAAAGAGGTCGTTTATACTTCAATTACGCTTAACGGATGGGCCTTTCCGTTGAAAAACATAGATATTAATCGAGATTTCAGAGAATCTCTGGTTGTAATGTTCAAATCCTTCGCAGTCAAAGTTTTTAACAACAATTCAGCTCAAACAGCTGCATAAAGATGATATTATGCGGTTCCTTATTACATTAAAACTCACTCCAGAAGTTAGTACTTTCGAGCATGCGCAGAGTCTATTGAAACCACTTGGGCTCGAGATCGACGTCAATTACGGTCTCGTTATGATTAGCCCAAAACGAAACCTGTTTGTTGTGCGAGTGGAAGGTGATATCAGCGAAGACGCATTGAGCGCACTGTCGGAATTTGTCGGAGTTCACGGAGACCCAAAAATCGCTCCAATTGAGAAGGGGAGCGACAACAGAAAAGGAGACTAGCAATGGCTGAAAAAATTCGTGTAATAATCCAGATGCAACACACACCTGAACTGAGCATGGCGACAACAAGTGCTGCCGCTCCAAGTGTACCTACACTGGATAAGATCGTAGGGTTTCATATAGATAGTGGTTATTCGCCCGTCCAGGTACCACGCAAAGAACGGCGTCGCGCTATTCACGCAAATGATGTAGGTCGAATATTTGCTTTTGATAGCAGTCCAGAGGTATCCACGTATCTCGTTCGTGGTGAGGTTGAGGACGAACAGTCATTGGAACAGTTAACTGCTTCGATCGAGCAGGATCCTAACGCGGTGGGCTTGTTTGCAGATCCACGTATCAGCAGCATAGCGATTTGTCCGCAATCACCCGTGGGTGATCATCAAAATGTTGCAGATCGCTTATTAGTAGCCCAATTGCATAACCGCAACATGGATGGCACTGATGTAATGGTGGCTGTAGTGGATACCGGGGTGAATATATCGCACTTAGAGTCGATGGGGCAGAATCCGAATTTTGACGGCGCTAACAGTTGGTCACCGGTTTCAAACGTCGTCCTGGGGGATATGCCTGTTGACCACGGTACCATGTGTGCATTTGATGTCGGTATCACGGCGTCTAATTGTACGCTGCTAGACTACGCTTTACTCCAGTCGCAAGCGTCCGGGGGTTCTACTATGGACGGATTTCTGAGTGACGCAGTGCTGGGCTTTAGCCAGTTATTGACCTTGATGACCGGGCCCAATCCTCCCAAAGCACTGGTAGTTAACAACAGTTGGGGCATGTTCCATTCATCCTGGGACTTCCCTGTCGGTCATTCCGGAAATTACAGCGACAATCCGGATCATCCATTCAATATCATTGTTGAAAGCCTGGAAGATGCCGGTGCTGATATCTTATTCGCAGCCGGTAACTGTGGGGCGGAATGCCCAGATCCACGTTGTCAGGACGAAAGTGACCAGGGGATATACGGTGCTAACAGTCACCCCAGTGTGTTGAGCGTTGCCGGTGTGACAGTCGACCGGGAACGCCTGGGTTATTCTACTCAAGGGCCGGGACGATTGGACCAGAATAAACCTGATATCTCGGCCTACACACATTTCAGGGGATCCGAAGTTTACCCTGCAGACTCGGGTACTTCTGCGGCATGCCCGGTTGCCGCCGGTTTGGTAGCGGCCGTGCGTAGCGTCTTTCCGTCCGATCAATTGTCACCAGCCCAGCTGCGAAATCTTATACGACGAACAGCACGGGATTTAGGGAATATCGGTTTCGACTATGATCACGGATACGGCTTGATCGATACTGAAGCGCTAGTAAATGCACTTGATCGTGTCGATGTTCAACCATTAACGCTGGGTGAGCAAATATCAGGCGACCTGGCCGAAACAGGCGCAACATTGATGTATAAGATGACTCTGGGAGACGCCTTGAATATCTCACTGGATGGTCCTCAGGGTGTAGATTTTGATATCTATGTGCGCAAAGACGCGCAACCTACAGAGACAGAGTATGACTATCGAGGTTATACGAGTTCGGCGGATGAGAAAATCCGCATCGAATCGGCAAGTCCCGGTGACTACTACGTGATGGTTCGTTCCTATCGAGGTAGAGGAAGCTATACTATAAAAGCGACCATGGATTAATAGATAAACAGGTAATAACAAGCACCTTTGAATATATTTCTAGGCGGTGATCCGCAAGATTTTTGACTGAGGCAATAAATCTTCAATATCTCGATGATTGAGATTGAATCGATAGCAGGGCCAATCATCCAGAGAACTTTATTTTCAAGGAAAGTGAAAATAAGTGGTCATCTTGAAATAGCGAATTTACTCATTCGCTGATAATTCCCTGTTAATTGTTAATAAGCGGGCTGACATTGGTCCTAACGCTATGATTTTTGGGATAAAAGATATGTTTCCTGCATAATTTGATCAAGCAAATCAAAATATTTCCCTGTATTTTCCCGATCATCAGGGATATTCGAGGTGAGACTTCTTAGCGAGAGACTACATCCACCGCCAGACTAAGTCCTAACTATTTGATAGTTAGGATTTTATTTTTTCAAAATTAGTTTATCCCGCCATTAAACCCACCAATTATTCTCTGCTGCAGACTAATTTGTTTCCCTATAAATAAGG
>Ga0265306_10000928_pt1 | contig 14321 bp, 10 predicted proteins | sample Helome_3_FD_192493 | JGI IMG/M metagenome (GOLD analysis project Ga0265306, IMG submission 192493) | Marine sediment microbial communities from subtidal zone of North Sea - Hel_20160420 (Illumina Assembly) | ecosystem: Environmental > Aquatic > Marine > Subtidal zone > Sediment ...
TTCCTCTCGCGAGTACATGAAATGCGCAGCCGGTGTACACTATGTGTACATGCTGGACCCACAGACCGCCGCCCGGCTCGATGCCATTGGGAAGCTTGGATTCACCAATCCCTTCGGGCCCGAGCGGCCCAGGCTCGAGGCGATCATCGTCGGTGAGCAGGTGGCGCGCTCTTCGCCCTGGAGCCGATCCTTGGACTGGCCGCTCGAAGACCCGGCGCTCCCCGCCATCAAGGAAGAAGCCGAACGGCAGGTGGCGGTTGCGCAGACCGGCTTCGAGCGCGGCACCTCCTACAGCGAGCAGGACCGCGAGCTCATCCGCGGCGCGGCGTTGTATGTGCTCTACTATCGCCACGACGCGGCGCTCTATGAGTCGATCATCGCGAAATCCGCCGCAGAGACGGTTGATTTCTACGACGCGTTTCAACACGACTTTCGCGACCTGTTTCGGCACGTGGGTCCGCCCCGATGGGCAAGCGACCCTGCGGACCTGTTCGCGCTCTTCTTTCAAACGCGGCGCGCCTTCCATTTCGTCTTTCATCAAATCCTCGGCAACTCGATCGCAGCGGCGAAGCTGCGGGCGAGCGTCTGGGAGTCGTTGTTCACACACGACCCCTGGCGGTACCTGCGCCATCTCCAGGGTCGGATGCACGAAGCGAGCACTTTGATTTTGGGCCCCTCGGGAACGGGCAAGGAGCTCGTCGCGAGCGCGATCGGTCTCTCCTCCTACATTCCTTTCGACGGAGCCCGTCGTCGCTTTGCGCGCGATTTTCGGACTGCATTTCATCCGGTGAACCTGGCGGCGATGTCCAACACGCTGATCGAATCGGATCTGTTCGGGCACAAAAAAGGCGCATTCACCGGCGCCATTGCCGACCGGATGGGCCATCTGGAAGGCCGGACGGCGAGCGAGACCATCTTCATGGACGAGATCGGCGAGCTCGACCCGGAAGTGCAGGTGAAACTTCTACGGGTGCTCCAGTCGCGGACGTTTCACCGCTTGGGAGACAGCGAGCCGCGAAGCTTTGGAGGCAAAGTCGTCGCGGCGACCAATCGCGACCTCGCGCACGAAATGCAAACCGGGCGTTTTCGCGAGGACCTTTACTATCGTCTCTGCTCGGACGTCATTCGAACCCCGTCGCTGAAAGAGCAACTCGCGGGCAACCGTGATGAGCTGGCGCATCTAGTCGGGGTGTTGATTCAACGCAGCCTTGGCGCCGCGGATGGAGCGAGCTTCGACGAGGTCATGTCGGGAATCGACCGTGGCGTCGGCTTTGATTACCCGTGGCCCGGCAACATGCGAGAGCTCGAGCAGTGCGTCCGCAACCTCTTGATCCACGGTCGCTACCTTCCGGCGACGGCTGCGCCGGCAAGCGGCGCCCTCGACGGGCTCTTGGAGCAAATGCAAAACGCAAACGCCACCCTCGACCAGGTCATCTCCACCTACAGCACCTGGGTCTACCAACGAGAAGGCAACTACACCCGCGCGGGCCAAATCCTCGGCGTCGACCGCCGCACCGTGGCCAAACACATAGGGGACACTCTCGACCCCACCAAGCGCTCGAAGTAGCGATCTTTCTCCCAAAGCCCGTCCCAGATCGTGTATTGAGAACTGCAGAGCGTGTCCCCTTCTGTTGCGACGGTGCGGTTGTTTACGCCTGCGGGTTGGGTGATCGGTACCTTGCATGTTCCGGCGGGGATGGGGCTGTTGCCCTTCTTGAACGAAGGCGAGGCGTTCTTCAGGATGACGAACGTCAGCATGCCGGCGCAGCCCGAGACGATTCCGTTTCTGGCCTTGCAGCGTAAGGCGGTCTTCATCGTCGTGCCGGGTGAAGGTGCCGTGCTCGGTCTCGAGGTCGACGATCGCCGCACGCGACACGAAGTGGCCTGTTTGTTTGCCGGCGGCCTGGTCATGGGAACCTTGTCGCTGCCCAGAGGCGTGCGGGTCTCGGACGAGCTCATGGAGTCCGAGGAGTTTTTCGCAATCGAAGATTGTACCGTGGGCATCGATGCATCGCCCGACCCGGTCATGGAAGCCGAGAAGCTGGTGCTCGTACACGCAGCAGAAATCTTCGGAGTGGCCGAGCTCGACGGCGAATGATCGCGCGAAACGCACCCGGCGCGGTCAGTCGGTCAGTCGCTCAGCGCCGCACGCATGACGTCGAGAGGCGGCTCGAAGCCGGTCCAGATCTCGAAGGCGATTGCGCCCTGATGCAGAAGCATCCCAAGGCCGTCGACCGTCACTAGACCACGCGCATTCGCGCGTGCGAGCAGCGTCGTTTCGAGCGGCTTGTAGACCATGTCGACCACCGCGGCGCTGTCGGGCAGGGCGTCGAGAGGAAGGGAATCGGCGAACGCCTGGGCGCCCGGGTTCGACGCGAGGGTCGCGCTCGTCGCCTGAACGAGCAAGCTGGCGCCACCGAAATGTCGGCTGGCCTCATCGAGGGGTGCCGCTTCCAATCCACAGCCGACCGCGTCTGCCAAGGCTCGACACAGCGCTTCGCTTTGCATTGGCTTCCTGGAGAGCACCCGGACCTCTTTTGCGCCCGCCTCGGCCAGGCCCACGACCGCTGCGCGTGCCGCGCCTCCTGCGCCGAGCACGACCACGCGAGCCCCACTGAGCTGTACGCCAGCTTCCTCGAGCGAACGCACCAAGCCTGGCGCGTCGGTGTTGTCGCCCAGGTACCGGCCGCCGCGCCGCACGACGGTGTTGACCGCGCCGATCGCACGCGCCGCGGGTGTGACTTCGTCGACCAGCGCCATAATCGCCACTTTATGCGGCACCGTGAGGTTGTAGCCGTCGATGCCCGCGGCGTGCTTGGCGCCCACCGCCGCGGCCAAACCCTCAGGCGGGACCTCGAAGCGCTCGTAGCGAAGCGCGATCCCGAGCGCCTGAGCGGCGGACTCGTGCATCTGCGGTGACTTCGAATGGGCAACCGGCCAGCCGAAAATCCCGAGGCGGATCGGACTAGTCATGGCTGTCGACCTTTGCGCCAAACTCTCCATCGGATACTCGGACGCGCAGCCGCTCGCCTTGCTTCACCTCGGATCTGCTCCGAACCGCGCGACCCGTCGACTCGTGAAGCGCAATCGCATACCCGCGCTCGAGCACGCGCAATGGTGAAAGCGCGTCCAACTGCGCACAAAGCTCTGCATGCGTCGCGCGCGCCTCGCGCACCATCGGCCGCCCGCGACCCTTCAGTTGAAATTCGAGAGACTTCAGGCGGTCGCGGCGTTGCCGAACGGGCAGGCGGCCCGCATCCCTGAGCTTGGCGGCCAGCGCAGCGAGCTCGCGTTGATCGCGCCGGAGCACCGAGCGCGGATCCAAACGCATCAGCCGACGATGGAGCTCGGCAAGCCGCTCCTGCCTTTCACGCAGATCGGACCGCTGCATCTGCTGCAGCTGCTCCTGCAAGTCCCGGAGCTGTCGACGAACCGGGCTGATCACTTTGCGGGCGCCGTAGAGCGGGCGCAGCTGCCGTTCGAGCCGAAGCCGAAGAGCGCCGATCCGGTTGTCCAGGGCCTGGTTCAATCGCCGCTCCCACGATCGAAGGTCACGGAGCAGCGCTTCGCGCTCGGGCACGACGATCTCGGCAGCGTTGGAGGGCGTGGCCGCTCGCACGTCGGCAACCAGGTCGGCGATCGTCGTGTCGATCTCGTGGCCGACGCCGCTGACAACGGGCACGCGGCACGCTGCGATGGCGCGCGCTACCCCTTCGTCGTTGAATGCCCAGAGGTCTTCTGCCGAACCGCCGCCGCGCGTGACGATCACCACATCCAAGTCGTCGACCCGCTGAATCAGCTGAAGCGCCGATACGATACTCCCCGGCGCGTCCTCGCCCTGCACGCGGCAGTCGGCGACGAGGATCTGCACCGGGCAACGCTCGGAGGCGACGCGAATGATGTCCCGCAAGGCCGCGCCCGTTCGGCTCGTGACGACGCCAACCCGTCTTGGCAGAGTTGGCAGGGGGCGCTTTCGCTCTGGGTCGAGCAGGCCCTCGGCTTCGAGCTTCGCATGGAGCCTCCGGAACTGGGCGGCGAGGTCGCCCTCGCCCGCGAGCTGCGCCGAGCGCGCGATGAGCTGAAACTGACCGCGCGCCGTGTAGAGCGAAAGTGTCCCGCGAAACCGAACGCGGGCCCCATTTTCGAGGGGCGCTTTTGTCCGGCGAACGTCGGATTGAAACATCACTCCCCGCAGCTGAGCCGGGTCTTCCTCATCGTTGAGCGTGAAATAGACGTGACCCTTGGCACGCCGCACGTCGGACAGCTCGCCCTCGATGAGCACCTTGCCCCAGTTGTCCTCGAGCGTGAGGCGAACCGCGCGGTTGACTTCGCTGACGCGGAAGACACGTTCATCGCCATCATGGCCCTGGCTTTGAAGACGCTCGAAAAGCGGCATCTCCGACATGCGCTGAACCTAGCCGCAATCCAAGCTATCACAAAGGGGACAGTCCTCTTTTTATTGAAGTGAGAGCGATGCGCGCGGTTGTCGTTGGGGTGGGGTCGAATCTCGGTGCGCGGGAGGCCGCGATCCACGCGGCGCGGGATCTGCTTCATGCGCGCGCCAGGATCGAGGTGAGCGCCGTCTCGCCGATCTACGAAACCGAACCCCTGGGACCGCCTCAGCCGCGCTATCTCAACGCTGCGTTCCGTCTCCAAACGGAGCGTTCGCCGACCGAGCTTTTGTCGGTGCTGCTGCGGACCGAACGTCGTCTCGGCCGCCGCCGCCATGCCGACCAACGCTGGGGTCCTCGGAGCATCGATCTCGACCTGCTTTGGGACCAGCGCGGCCCACACGAGTCGCCCGGTCTCCGCGTCCCACATCGCGAGCTCCAAAAACGTGACTTCGCGCTGGCGCCGCTGCTCGATGTTGCGCCGGAGCTCGTCGAGGCGTTCGGCGGATCGTTCGAGCGACTCGGTGGCGCACCGCCTCGATGGGCTCGCGATGCGCGCGTCGTCGTAGAAACCTCCCCGCGAGGCTTCGACGTCGACGTCGAAGCGGACTCCCTCGCCGATGCCTGCGCCCTGAGTCTCGGGCACGGGGTCTGTGTAGGGCGCCCCTGGTCCAGCCTCCACATGAGCATCGAACCTGGCGTGGAACCATTCGCGAGCGCAGTCCGTGAGGTTTTGAGGAAGGGTTTTTCGATCCACCGAGCGACGGTCAGCCACTGCGCGAAATCACAGTGGGCCCTCGAATTTCACGGCGCTTGCATGGGAAACCCGCGACCGACCGATGTGCGCTTTTGGACTACCCCGGGGAGTCATCGCCAGATTCGCCTCCAGCTGGCCGCTCTCTATTAACCCGCCAGGCGTCGTTTTCTCACCGATTCGTTTGTTGCTTCACGAAACGCTAGCTACTCTTAATTGGGGGTTCGAGACACAAGAACATGGCAGACGCACGCAAGGACAAGCGCACGCTGCTTTCGTTGAAGATCCGATATAAGAGCGCCACGCTCGAGGATTTCATCGAACGCTACAGCTGCGACATTTCGCGAGGGGGCGTATTCATCAAGGCCAAAAAGCCGTTGGCCGTGGGTACGCTTCTAAAGTTCGAGTTCATACTCCAGGACGAGTCGACTCTCATCCATGGGGTGGGTCGCGTCGTGTGGAGGCGCGAAGAAGCCGACGCGAGCCGTGAGAACCCTGCGGGCATGGGGATCAAGTTCATCAAGATGGACGCCGCTTCCCGCGCGGTCGTAGAGAAGATCGCAGACGATCGGGTGCGCCCGGGTGTTTTCGATCAGGGCAAAGAAGGCGGCGGCCCGCTACAGGTCTCGGAGTCCGACCTGCCTGCGAGTGAAGATCAAACCAAGGTTCGGCACGTCAGCGAATTTCTCGCGTCCGCGCTCGAAGAGGGTGGTGCCGGTGAAGCCGCACGACGTGAAGCGCAGGCCGGAGCGGCGCGCGCACGTCATGACGGCGACCACCGACGCAATGCCGCGGCCTATGGCGCGTTCGCGGCGCAGGAAACCCCTGGCTCGGAGCATAGGCAATCGGCGTCGGAGGCGCAGGCTCGCGGTGCGATGTCGGCGTTCGGTGGCTCTGGCGGCAGCTCCGCGGCGCGTATAAGCAGCGCGGCGGCACCGGCGTTCGACGAGATCGACCCGGAAGACGACTTCCTCGAAGACGAGGCGACCAAGGTCCACGAGTACCCGACCGAGAGTTATCGACCTGAAGCTGCCGCCACGGTGATCGCCAAGGACGCCGCCGCACTTCTCGATGCCCATCCGGAACCGGCGCGGGCAGCGCGTGCCGATGAGTCGACCGGCGAATCGTTTGAAGGGGGTGTTCAAGACCTTTTCGGTACCGGGGACGTCGACTCGTTCGGCCCTGCACCTGGCGAAGTCATCGACGCAGATTTCTTCGATTCCGAGCATCACCAAATGGGTCGACCCGTCCCAGAATCACCTGGGATTCCAGCCGAGGCCTTCAAGATTCCTCAGGCGCCCGAGCCCGTTTGGACGACGAGACCCACGCCCGAGAAGCCCGCTCGCCCCGGCTTGGTCTATCTGTTCATTGCGGTGCTGCTCCTTGCCGGTGGCGCGGTCGCGGCCTGGCAGTTCGGCCTGCTCGATGAGCTCATCGATTCGCTCGCGCTCGGCAGCAGCGAATCCGCCGAGCCGAGTCGCGCTGCGGTGCCACTCGCTGATCCGAAGGCGCCCGAGCCCAAAGAGGCCGCCGCCGACGCGACGGCTGCCGGGGATGGGTCCGAAAGCCAAGCTCCCGCCGCAGAGGGGGAAGGCCAAGACAAGGCCGTAGCTGCGGCCGAACCAGCGGTCGCCACTGCGGCGCCTGCCAAGGACGTCGATGCAGGTGTCATCAAGTTCGAGGTCACCTCGCTGCCCGTTGGCGCTTTCGTGACCGTAAACGGCAAACGCAAGGGACGGACGCCGATCCTCGTCGAGCACGAGGTGGGGACGAAGCTTTCGATCTACGCCAAGGTCCGCGGCTACCTGGGTCAGAGGCAGCAAATCGAAGTCGCAGCTGGCCAAGCGCCGCTGACGATCCAGCTCGTACCGCTGCCCTACGTGCTCGAGGTCGTCACCGATCCACCGGGTGCCATGGCGAGTGCGGTCGGAGGCGGAGTGGTGGTCACGCCGGGCGAGATGCGGTTCAAATCGATGCCGAAGTCTCGGAGGATCGTGTTCTCCATGAACGGCTACGAGACCTCGAGCGAATTCGTGAGGCGTGCTTCGTTCACCGAAGAGACGCGCCGCATGTTCGCGACAGTGAACGTGACCCTTCAAGAAGAAGGGGCCGCATCGAGCGCGAAAGCCGGAGCGCCCACGCCTAGCGAACAGAACACAGAGCCGACGGCCGTGCCTAGCGAAGAGACAGCCGAACCGACCGCTGCGCCCGAGCCAAGCGAGGTGAAAGCCGAAGCGACGGCGCCCGCCGAGCCGGAACCCGTCGACGACGCACCGGCGCCTAGCGAAACAGAGCCCGTCGACGCCCCTTAGGCCTTCGGTAGAGCAGGCGAATCCAGAGCAGGCCGGCTAGAAAGCCGCCGATGTGCGCAAACCAGGCGACACCGCCGCCTTCGGCAAGCATGTCGAGGGACAGGTAGCCCAGCACGAGCTGCAGCACGAACCAGAGCACGATGAAAATCGCGGCAGGCACTTCCATGAAGTAAAAGAAGATGAAGATCGGGATGAGCGTGACGACGCGCGCATGCGGGAAGAGCGTCAGGTAGCCCGCTAGGACGCCGGAAATCGCGCCAGAAGCCCCGATCATGGGCACCATGCTGTTGGGGTCGACGAGAACGTGTCCCAGCGCAGCGCCGAGCCCGCACAGAACGTAGAACAAGAGATAGCGGGCGCGCCCGAGCACGTCTTCCACGTTGTCGCCGAAGACGTGCAGAAAGAGCATGTTGCTCGCGAGGTGCAGGAGCCCGCCGTGCAGGAACATGCTCGTGTACGGCGTCACCCAGCTTCCGAGCGCGCCGCCATCCACGCGCGAGGCGGCCCAATTGCCGTGGACGATGACGTCAGGAATGACGCCGAAGCGCATGACGACGGATTCGGCGGCGCCCTTCTCTAGGCTCAAGCTCCCCATGAAGACCAGCATGTTCGCGCCGATGATGGCCCAGGTGACGATGGGCGTTCGGCGCGTCTGGTTGATGTCTCGGATGGGGATGACCATCGGCGTGTCTATAGCGCGTCCGCAGGGCAGCCGCAGTGCGCCGTGCTAGAGCAAGCACATGGATGCGGGCCATCTGCTGGGACCGAACGGACCGCTGGCCCGCGGCATTCCGAGTTACGAGCATCGCCCGGGGCAGATTCGAATGGCGCGCGCCGTGCAGGACGTGCTGCACCACGATGGGGTGCTGCTCATCGAGGCGGGGACCGGCACGGGAAAAACCTGGGCCTATTTGATCCCCGCGGCGCTCAGCGGGCGTCGCGTGCTCGTGTCCACCGGCACCCGCGCGCTGCAGGACCAGATCATGGAAAAGGACCTGCCGGCCTTGAGGAGCCACCTCGGCATCGACATCGACGCGGCCTGTGTGAAGGGCCTGAGCAACTACCTCTGCCGCCGCCGGTTTCAGGAGCTTTCGAGCAGCGCAGACGCCACGCAGCCCCGCTTCGCCCGCTCGCTGCCCGCGCTTCGCAACTGGGTCGAGAGCACCAAGTCCGGGGATCGCGCCGACCTGGCGTCGATTGCAGAGGAAGACCCCGTCTGGTCGCGCGTGGTGAGCGGGTCCGACACGCGCATCGGATCTCGATGCGACTTCTACGAGGACTGCTTCGTGACCCGGGTCCGCCGGCGCGCAGACCAAGCTCAGCTCGTGATCGTCAACCATCATTTGTTCTTCGCCGACCTGGCGCTTCGCGACACCGGGTTTGCTTCGGTCTTGCCCGACTACGACGCGGTCATCTTCGATGAGGCGCATCAGGTCGAGGACACCGCAACGCTCTTTTTCGGGTCGCGCATCTCGACGGCCATGCTCGACAAACTGGTCCGTGACGCCCGGGCGGCTCTGCGCAGCGAGCGGGGTGAGAAGAAGCAGTCGACCCGACTGCTCGATGCGGTGCTTCAACAGTCTTCGAATTTTTTCAGCGCCCTACCCGGCGGCGCCAACGGCGGCCGAGCTCCGTTGCCGCCAGATGCGATTCCGGAAGGCGCACTATTCGCCTTGGACAACGCGCTCGCCGAGCTCGCCGCCTCCTGCCGGAACCTTCGGCCTCCGCGCGAGAATGCCCTGCAAATCGCAAGGCGAACGGACCAGCTTCGCGATGCGCTCGGTTCGCTCGACGCTCCCGGCCAGGTGAGCTGGGCGCAGGCGAGCGGACGCAGCCCCGCGGTAGGCTCGAGCCCCATCGACGTCGGCCCGCTCTTACGGGAGCGGCTGCACGAGCGCGTCCCCTGCGTGGTATTCACCAGTGCGACGCTGACCACCGGTGGGGACTTTCGATTCGTCAAGCGCCGGCTCGGCATCGATCGCGAGGTGAGCGAAGAGCTCGTCGAGTCGCCTTTTCGATACGAAGAGCAAGCGGCGCTCTACGCGCCCGCTCACCTCCCCGACCCGCGCGCGTCGGATTTCCCGGACGCGGCCGTCAAAGAGATCCTGGCGCTCATCCGAATGTCGGAAGGGGGCGCGTTCGTCCTTTCGACCTCGCTGCGCATGATGCGAATCCTCGCCAAACGCGTCGGAGAACAACTCGACTACGAGTGGTTCGTCCAAGGTGACGCCCCGAAACAAACCTTGCTCGATCGATTTCGCGACCAGGGCAACGCCGTGTTGTTTGCGACCGCAAGCTTTTGGGAAGGGGTCGACGTCCCCGGTTCGGCTCTGCGGCTGGTCATCATCGACAAGCTCCCCTTCGACGTTCCAAGCGATCCGGTGATCGCCGCGCGCTGCGAGCGTCTCGACGAGGCCGGCGAATCGTCGTTCATGCGCTACCTGGTGCCGGCGGCGGCGCTTTCCTTGAAACAGGGCTTTGGACGCCTGATCCGAACTCGGCAAGATCGCGGCGTCGTCGCCATTCTCGATTCGAGAATTCGCCGAAAAGGCTATGGAAAAGTCTTTCTCCGAAGCCTGCCGCCGGCCCGTGTCTGCGACGACCTCGAGGAGGTTCGGAAGCTCTTGATCTCCGCGAGCCAACCCCCCAACATGTCGTCCGTATCCGCGCCTTGAAGGAGGCCCCTTGACTCAAGCCGTTGCACAGAAGCAAGGTTCCGCCGCCATCCCGGAAGCCGAGCATCGCATCGAGCCCACGTCGCAGTCCAAGCTCGACGAGGCGCTTGCGATCCTCGAGGATCACAAAAACGAGTGGGCGGCGCTCGACATCGAGGAACGCATCGAGCTGCTCGAGCACGTGCGCGAACGGGCGGTCGAAGTTGCGGAGCGCTGGGTCACGGCATCGGTCGAGGCCAAGGGCATGACCTTCGGCGGCGCCGAAGAGGGCGAGGAGTGGCTGGTCGGCCCTGCCGCCGTCGTCAAGAACATCACCCTCCTGATTGCATCGCTCCGTGACATTCAGGACCACGGCCTGCCGCAGCTCCCTAGGTCAGCGTTCGCGCGCCCCGACGGGCAAGTCGTCGCTCCGGTGTTCCCCGCCGATGGTTTCGATGGGCTGCTCTTTCAAGGCTTCAGCGGCGAAGTCTGGATGGAGCCCGGAGTCCGCCTAGAGGAACTCAGCGAGAATCAGGCCTCGTTTTATCGGCAGAAGTCGCTGAAAGGGAAGCTCGCCCTGGTGCTCGGCGCAGGCAACGTCTCGTCGATCGCCCCGATGGACGCGCTCTACAAGCTCTACGTCGAGGGCCAGGTCGTCCTCTTGAAGATGAATCCGGTGAACGAGTACCTCGGCCCGCTGTTCGACGAGATGTTCGAGCCCATGCGTGAACGGGGCTTTTTCCGGATCGTGTACGGGGGCGCGGCCGAGGGCGACTACCTCTCCATGCACCAGCTGGTCGACGACATTCACGTCACCGGTTCGGACAAGACCCATGACGCGATTGTTTTTGGCGTCGGCGAAGAGGGTGCGCGCAGAAAATCCGTCGACGAAGCCCGCAATCCGAAGCGACTCACCTGTGAGCTCGGTAATGTGAGCCCGGTCATCGTCGTCCCCGGCCCCTGGTCACAAAAAGACTTGGACTTCCACGGCGTGAACATCGCATCGACGGTCGTCGACAACGCAGGCTTCAACTGCTCCGCGACGCGCGTCATCGTGCAGCACCAGCAGTGGGACAAACGTGAGGCCCTGCTCGACTCGCTTCGCAAGGCGTTCAGAAACGCAGCCGACCGAAAGCCGTACTACCCCGGCGCCAAGGAGCGTCAGAAGATGTTCCTAGAGCATCATCCCGATGCCGAGCAATTTGGCGCGAAGGGCGAGGGCAAGGTTCCCTGGACCTTGATCCACCACCTCGACCCCAACCATACCGAGGACATCTGCTTCAACACCGAGTCCTGGTGCGGGCAGACCAGCGAGGTGGCCCTCTCGGCTTCGTCCATCGTCGAGTACATCGACCAGGCGGTGGAGTTCTGCAACGAGCGCATTTGGGGCACGCTTGCCTGCAGCATCCTCGTCCATCCAAAGTCGCTCAAGGACCCCGCGCTTGCCGAAGCGGTCGAGCGTGCGATCGCCAACCTTCGGTACGGCGCCATTGCGGTGAACCATTGGTCGGGCCTCGTCTTCGGCTTGCCGACGCACACCTGGGGCGCATTCCCCGGGCATGAACGCAAAGACATTCGTTCGGGACAAGGCGTCGTCCACAACACCCTCATGTTCGACCGGCCGCAGAAGTCGGTGATCCGAGGGCCGTTTCGCGTGTTCCCGAGGCCCGCATGGTTCATCGACAACGACCGAGCGCTCGCGGTGGGCCCGAAGCTCACGTACTTCAACGCCGACCCGTCTTTGGCGAGGCTCCCCGGCCTGATCTGGGCCAGTGCGTTCGGCTAGCCGTCGCGACGCGCCAGCAAGGCTTCGTAACTGCGCTCGGGTTGGGCCTCACGTGCCACCTCGAGGCCGGCGGCGTGCCAGCCTGGCTCCTCGAGCTGGCCGAACGCGTTCCTCGCTCCTTCGTGCCCGGCCCGCTGGTCGACGACGTGCTCGAACCCCTCGGCTAGCAGGGCGTGGGCCGCGCGGAGCGAGCGGTTGCCCGACCGACAGCCCAGCACCAGCTTGCTGTCTTTCGGGAACACCGCGGCAACCACCGACATGAAGTCCCCGTTGGGGCGCATGCCCGAAGGCGTCGCGTGCAGCAGCGGGATGTTGTACGCGCCGACCGCATGCCCTTCGTCGAACTCGGGAATCGAGCGAACGTCGAGGTAGACGTAACCTTCGTCTTCGAGGAGGGCGGCGGCCTCCAGCGGTGAAACCCTTTTGACGGTCATGGCCTGCTTCTAGGAAACATCGACTTCGGAGCAAGTGGGCAGCTCAGCGGCGCGCGCCTTTCAGGAACAAGTTCTCGAGCGACTCCCGCTCCGGAATCATTGCGTCCAGCCTGGCGCCCGCTGCGCTCGCGATTCGGAGGACCTCGTCGACCGCCTTCTGGCCGTCGACCTGAAGCGTGAGATGGCCGGCCCCGCCGTCGACCATGGTCCCTCGCGACGCAAGCGATTGCTTGAGTTTTTGGGAAGCGCTGCTCAGTCGGATCTCGACGCGGCGACCGGCCGACTCCAGCAGGTCGTGAACCTGGCCCTCCGAGGTGATTTCGCCCTGCTGCATGATCACGACGCGGTCGCAGAGGAGCTCGACGTCGCTCAAGATGTGACTCGTGAACAGGAGCGTTTTTCCGCGCTCGCGCTGTTCGACCAGGAGGTCACGCACCTCTTTGCGGCCGATCGGGTCGAGCCCGCTCATCGGTTCGTCCAGCACCAAGAGCTCCGGGTCGTGCAAGAGAGCCTGCGCAAGGCCGATCCGTTGCATCATGCCCTTTGAGAACTTGCCGATCGGCCGATCCGCGGCGTGCCGGAGCCCTACTTTGTCGATCATCTCTTCGGAGCGCTCGCGGCGCTTCCGCTTCCCTAGGCCGACCAGCCGACCGCAAAGGTCCAGAAACTCCATCGGTTTGAGATACTGATACACGTAAGGATTTTCCGGCATGTAGCCCACGCGCATCGCCGCCTCGCGGTCGCCGGCGGGAAGACCGAAAATTCGTATCTCGCCTTTGGTCGGAAAAATCAGCCGAAGAATCGACTTGATGGTGGTCGTCTTGCCCGCGCCATTGGGCCCGAGCAGGCCGAAAATTTCTCCGCGCTTCACCGAGAAGCTCGTCCCGCACACCGCGTCCACGCGCTTGCGGAAAAAGCCGATGTGGAAGGTCTTGTAGAGGCCGTTCACCTCGAGCACCAAGTCGTCACTCATCGAGCACTCCCAAAAGGGCATGGACGACTTCCTCGACTTCTGCGTTTCGCATCTGTGGGTAAAGAGGAAGCGCGATGCCGCGCGTGGCGATGTGCTCGGCGATCGGAAGCGATGCGTCGCTCCCGACAAAGCTGCCGAGCTTGTGAATCGCAAAAGAGAGGACGCCGGCTTCGATACCCCGATCGTGGAGCTTCTCGCATACGGATTTGCGGGCGAAACCTTGCGGAAGGATCGCTCCGAAGGTCTGGTAGTTCGACTCTGCGCCGTCCGGGGTAGCCTGAATATCGAGGGCCCCGTCGAGCGCCTTCGCATAGAGCGAGGCCAGCTCACGCCGTCTTCCGAGAATCTCATCGAGCCGTCGAAGTTGGGCGAGCCCCAGCGCAGCGGCGATCTCCGTCATGCGCGAATTCCCAGCAGCCACGACAAACTCTCCGCCGAGCTGTCCGTGGTTGCGCAGCGTCCGCAGCTTGTCGGCGATGTCGTCGTCGTCGGTGAGGCACATGCCGCCTTCGCCCGTCGTCAAGATTTTTCGCGGATGAAAGCTCAGGCAGGACACGACGCCGAAGCTCCCGCAGGGGCCGCCCGCAAAGCGGCTCCCAAGCGCGCAGGCCGCGTCCTCGATGATCGGCAGAGAACCCAGTGCTTCCCGGATCTCCTGGGCACGTGCCGGGTTCCCGAACTGGTCGATGACGATGGCCGCCTTCGTGCTGCCGCTTCGTGCTTCGCGAAGGGCTTCTGCGCGGCTGTTCCACTCGCCCGGGTCGATGTCGACGAAATTCACTTTCGCTCCGGCCACCCGAATCGCATGCGCCGGGCTCGGCCAGCTGAGCGCCGGGCACAGAACGTCGTCTCCCGGACCGACTTGCAGCGCTTTGAGCGCGAGCTGGAGCGCGGAGGTGCCACTCGACACAGCGACCCCGTGGCGACGGCCGACGAGGGCGGCGATCGCCTGTTCGAAGCGCGCGACCAACGCCCCTTGAACGAGCTGTCCCGACTCCAAAACATCGGTGACGGCGC
>Ga0265306_10000929_pt1 | contig 14321 bp, 11 predicted proteins | sample Helome_3_FD_192493 | JGI IMG/M metagenome (GOLD analysis project Ga0265306, IMG submission 192493) | Marine sediment microbial communities from subtidal zone of North Sea - Hel_20160420 (Illumina Assembly) | ecosystem: Environmental > Aquatic > Marine > Subtidal zone > Sediment ...
GACGCATCTGGTCAAAATTTTCCAAAATACAGCCGGTCCTCGGGTATGCCTTTGCAGGAGCATTTCCCGCACAGAAACATAGCCCTACATCCGAGTCGAATGGAGGCGTGGCCGGGTCAGAAAACAACTGGAAACACCCTTTGACTTAGGGAATGCGCCCTTGCAGCAAAAGATTCAGGCCTTCTTCATCCAGGATCTTCACACCCTCGGCTTCAGCCTTTTGTCGCTTTGACCCGGGATCGGCGCCGCAGATCAGGAAACTTGTCTTGCCTGAGACGCTGGCCGTGACTTTAGCGCCCAGAGCCTGAAGCTTCTGCTTGGCGTCATCGCGCGTCATGCCGTCGAGTGAACCGGTGATAACCAGCGTCAGTCGTGCGAGGGGCTTGTTGCCAGCGTCTTGCGCAACTTCAATATTGGGCCACATCACACCGCCCTCCCTGAGCGCGGCGATTACCTCCTGGTTGTGAGGCTGATCGAAGAACGCATGCACATGAGCGGCAACAATGGGACCAACATCTGGCAGTTCCTGCAGTTGCTCGACAGATGCTTCGCATAGCGCTTCCAGCGACCCCATATGAGTGGCCAGCGTTGTCGCCGTCGCTTCGCCAACTTCCCGAATCCCTAAAGCAAACAGGAAGCGTGGCAATGTCGTGTCCCGACTACCTGCAATGGCATCGGCGAGGTTGGTGGCAGACTTCTCGGCCATTCTATCCAGGGCAGACAGCTGCTCTACAGTCAGTTGATACAGGTCAGCAGGTGTGTGGATTAGCTCCTGGTCGACGAGCTGATCAATAAGCTTGGTTCCCAGCCCTTCTATATCCATAGCGCGTCGAGATGCAAAATGATGCAGTGCCTCTTTCCTTTGAGCGGCACAGAACAAGCCTCCCGTGCACCGGGCCACCGCTTCGTCTTCGACCCGGATCACGTCGGATCGACAAACGGGACACTTCGCCGGCAATTTAATTCTTCGGGTTCTTGCGGGTCGGCGGTCCTTGACCACCTGCACCACCTCAGGGATAACATCGCCCGCACGCCGAACGATAACGGTATCTCCTACCCGTACATCCTTGCGGTGAAGTTCGTCAATATTATGCAGCGTCGCATTGCTCACCGTGACGCCACCGACGAACACTGGCGCGAGCCTGGCTACGGGAGTGATGGCCCCCGTGCGACCTACCTGCCACTCCACAGCTTCTACTGTGGTCAGTTCCTCCTGGGCCGGGAACTTGTGGGCGATGGCCCATCGCGGCGCACGCGACACGCTACCCAGTTCGCGTTGCAGTTCCAGCTGGTCGACTTTGTACACGACCCCATCGATATCGTACGGGAGATTGTCGCGATCTTTTCCCAATCTCTGGTAGTACCTCAGGCACCCCTTGGGCCCCCTCACCTTCTCGGCCTCTGGGCAGACCCGAAACCCCCAGTCTTGCAGGCGCCCCAGGCTTGCATACTGGGACGTCAGGCCCAAACCATGGGCATCCACCAGGGAGTAAACGAAGATATCCAGTGGACGCTCCGCGGTAACGGCTGCATCAAGCTGGCGGAGACTGCCAGCGGCAGCATTACGCGGGTTGACGAAGGTCTTGGTGCCCGCTTCCCGGGCACGCGCATTCATAGCCTCGAAACCCGCTTTGGGCATGAATACCTCTCCGCGGACCTCAAGTCGCGCGGGCCAGCCGGTGCCTCGCAACTTAAGCGGTATCGCGCGAATGGTGCGCGCATTGTGCGTCACATCTTCGCCCACGCTGCCGTCGCCCCGCGTCGCGGCGCTGGCCAGCACCCCCTGCTCGTATACCAGGGCAATGGCGGTGCCGTCGAGTTTGGGCTCGGCTGCATAGGTAATGACTTCATCTTTGTCGAGCCGGCTTTTCACACGCCGGTCGAAATCTGTGACCTCGTCATCGCTAAAGGCATTGTCGAGCGACAACATCGGCGTCGCGTGCGACACAGAAGTGAAAGCCCTGGCCGGTGCGGCACCGACTCGCTGAGTGGGCGAATCAGGGACGAGTAGCTCGGGATGGCCTGCTTCAAGTTCCGCGAGTTCTCGCAGCAGACGGTCGTATTCGGCGTCTGGTACTACCGGCTGGTCCAGCACGTAGTATTGATGGTTATAGAGATTGAGCAGATCTCTCAACTCTGCCGCACGCGACCTGGCTGACTTCACTCCGCACTACCGGCGGTGGACGCGGCGGGTGTCAGGTGTTCGCGAACATATTGCTGAATCTCGTCGCGGATATAGCGCTCGCGCTGCACGCTTAGCGAACTACCCTGCTCATCGAGCAACTCACCGTCGAGGCTCGCGGCAAGCGTTCGCGCGGAGTCAATCATGCGGTCCAGCGACTCGAAAGGCTCATCAGGGCCAGGCAGCATCAGGAACAGGCTGACTCCGGGGATCCGCGTATCCGTCAGCGAGGCCAGATCGAACGTACCCGGCTCCACGAGGTTAGCAACACTAAAAACGGAGCTATCTGTCGCGTCTTTCAATGCATGAAAAATACCAAAACGCCCATGGCGAAGGCCGATGCTGCGCATGGCCAGCACCAATTTGTCGCCTGGAAATCCCGATTTGTCTTTCGACATCAGGCGAATCGTTACAAGCTTCTCGGGAACATCGGTGAGCGGCGACGGCTCTGCCACGGGAGCCGCGGAAGTGTCACCTGGAGCGTCAGTATCCGCGTCGGCCACAGTGTCGCCCAGACTGGGCTCCACGCGTGGCAGCTTGGCAGCTACGGAGTCGGCAGCCCGTCGCATGCGAAACCGGGAATAGCCATAGATCGCCGCCAGCACGACCAGGCCGAGTCCCAACAGTATCCAACGTAACTCGCCCACGCCCTTGGGCCCTGCTAGCTGGCTACGAGCTGGACCGCCTCGTCGATATCTACCGAGACGAGCCTCGACACGCCGGGTTCATTCATCGTTACCCCGGTGAGTTGCCGCGCGAGTTCCATGGTGGTCTTGTTGTGAGTGATGACGATGAACTGCACCGTATCGGCCATCTCCCTGACAATTTCGCAAAAACGGCTGACATTGGCGTCATCAAGCGGTGCGTCCACCTCGTCGAGCAGGCAGAAAGGCGCGGGGTTGAGTTCGAATATCGAGAAAATCAGCGCCACGGCTGTCAGGGCTTTTTCACCACCGGACAACAGGTGGATGTTGCTATTGCGCTTACCCGGTGGACGCGCCATCACGGTGACGCCTGCGCTCAGCAGATCATCGCCATCCAGGCTCAGATAGGCGTGGCCGCCGCCGAACAAGCGGGGAAAGAGCCGCTTCAGACCGGCATTGACCTGCTCGAAAGTCTCCTCGAAGCGCGTGCGCGTTTCGCGGTCGATCTTGCGAATCGCCTTTTCCAATGTCTCCAGCGCCGAGTTCAGGTCTTCGAACTGCGAGTCCAGGTATTCTTTCCGCTCAGACTGCTCTTTGAATTCGTCGATGGCCGCCAGGTTGATCGGCCCGAGTCGGTCTATGCGCCGTTGCGCGCGCGTGAGCCGCTCTTCCCAGGCTGCGACATCGAAGTCTTCCGGCAGCTCGGCCTTGATGTCATCAACGCTGCGGTCCGTGTCGCTAAACTGCTCCAGAAGCCCTTCGTGGCGAACTTCAGTTTCCCTGGCAGACATTCGCAGCGCATCCGCCGCGCCGCGCACGTCGGCGACTTTGCGTTCACACTCCGCACGCGCCGTCTCGGCTTCACGCAATGCATGATCCGCACCTTCCAGCGCGCGCCGGCGTGCCGCCAACTGCTGTTCTACCGTGACCTTGCCCGCGAGCTGAGTCTCGAGCACCGCTGCCATCTCTTCTACTGGCGCCTGGCCGGTGGAAATCTGGGCGCTCAACTGGTTGATGCGTTCTTGGAAGCGGGCTTGCTGCGATTGCACCCGCGCCATCGTTGTACTCGCCGATTCCTTGGAAGCGCGACGACTCTCGAACTCAATCTGAATGCGTGCTGCGTTCTCGCGGTCCAGATCTGCCTGCTCCCGTGCGCGGTTGTATTCATCAAGCAGTTCCTGCTGCTGGCGTTCCAGGGTCGGACGCCGATCAGCCATCCGGGCCGCCGCCTCTTCCGCCTGTTCCAGCCTCGAGCGGGCCCCCGAACTGGCTGAATTCAGGCCGTCCAGTTCGTCGCGCACGGCGCGGCTGTCCGCTGTCAGCGCCACCAGTCGGGTGCGGGCCCGATCGAGGTCCTGGCGCCAGTTAGCCAGCCGAGCCTCTGCCTCAGCCAGGTGCCGATTGGCCGCGGTGAGCGCCTCGGCGTTGGCCATACGCTCGCGCTCCAGGTTGGCCAGTTCCTCGCGAACACTGGTGCGCTCATCCTGCAATTGGCCCAGATCGCGCTCGTGATCACTGATCTGGTGTTGCAGCGCCCGGATGTCGTGCTCACGCGTCAGCACCCCACCGGCTTCACGATGCCCGCGACTGACCCGCACCCAGCCGTCGCCGAGCCACACACCATCGGGGGTTATTACCGACTCACCGGGCGCCAGGCGCGCCCGAATACCGAGTGCCTGATCGAGCGTCCGGGCGACACGTACCCGGCTCAGCAATGCGCCGGCCTGGCCGGCCTCCGCCACCTTGGAACTCAGATATTGTGGACTGCTATCTCCAGCACCGGTGGCATCGATCAACGCAATGTCGGCCTCGGGGAGGCTGCCCAGGTGCTCTTCCGGCCGCTGCACGCAGACGGCCTGCAAAAAGTCTCCCAGCACCGCCTCGACGGCCTGTTCCCACTCCGGCTCTACCCGCAGGTGCTGCGCAAGGCGTGGCTGGTCGGCCAGTCCCGTGCTCTGCAACCAGCGGTTCGCGGCTTCCTGATCTGCGCCCAGCGCAGCGGCCTGCAGCGCTTCCAGCGTTTCGGCCCGACCGCGGCGGCTCTCCAGGGCGCCCCGCAGAGACTCCAGCTCCGCGCCCAAAGCCTGTTCCCGTTCACGCAGCGACACCACGCGCCGATCCAGTCCATTGACGGCCGCCGTCAGGCGCTGAACCTCGGCGCCAGCCGCGGTCTCCGCCCGTTCGTGGTCAAGCAGCGATGCTTCGTGCTGCGACACGGAGATGCCATCACCTTCTGTCGTCAGATCGGCCTGGCGCAAGCGCAGGCGTTCTGCCTGACTCTCCAGGTGCTCGATGCGGGTGCGCTCCACGTGACAGGTTTGCTGGTACTCCTTTGCCTCCAGGTTGAAGTCCTGCCAGGTCGTCTGCCAGGAATCCAGCGCCTCTTCCACCCGCTGCAGGTTTGCCAGGGACGATTCCTCCGTGCGGCGGGCCTGCTGCAGATCCGGTGCCAGCTCTTCCAGCCTGGAGACCAGCGCACTCAGCAGCTCGCGGTCCTGATTGAGTTCCGACTCAATCTCTGCAAGCTGTCTGGCGGTGTCGTCTCTCTCCTGCTCCTGCCGCTCGCGATTCTCGCGAGCGTGCGCCAGGGACTGCTCCAGGCGGGAAATCTCACTTTGCGCCGCGTAGTAGTGGCCCTGAACCTCGTTAAAAGACTCATTGGCCTGGGTGTGCGCTTCCCGACGCTCTGCGATCTGCGCCTCGACCGCGCGCTGCCCGGCGATCGCGGCTTCCACCTGCGTTTCGGCCTGTGTCAGGGCCGCGTGCCGCTGTTCCAGCTCGCTCTCGAGGTCAACCAGCCGAATGACCAGGAGTTCTGCGGTCAGCCGTCGCTCGTCCTGCTTGAGATCCTTGTAGCGTTCAGCCTGGCGGGCCTGGCGCTGTAGATGCTGGATTTGCTTCTCGACCTCTTCACGCAGGTCGTTCAGCCGGTCGAGGTTGTCGCGGGTGTGGCGAATCCGCGTCTCGGTCTCGCGCCGCCGGTCTTTGTACTTGGAAACGCCCGCCGCCTCTTCGATGTACACCCGCATCTCATCTGGCTTTGCCTCGATGAGCCTGGACACCATCCCCTGCTCGATAATGGCGTAGCTGCGCGGCCCGAGGCCCGTTCCCAGGAAGATGCTCGTAATGTCTTTCCGCCGGCACCGGGCATTATTCATAAAATATTGCGATGTGCCGTCTCGCGACATGGAGCGCTTGATGGAAATCTCGCCATAGGCCGCGTATTGGCCGCCTATCGCGCCATCGGAATTGTCGAAACACAACTCGATGGTGGCGGTGCCCACGGGCTTACGGCCGGCCGAGCCGTTGAAAATGACATCCGCCATGGAATCGCCGCGCAGGTGCTTGGCCGAAGTCTCACCCATCACCCAGCGGATCGCATCGATGACGTTGGATTTGCCGCAGCCGTTCGGCCCAACCACCCCGACGAGATTACTCGGCAGCTGAATGGTGGTGGCATCGACGAAGGACTTGAAGCCTGCCAGCTTGATCTTGCTGAGACGCACCGGATCAGCCCTCAGCGCTCATAAGCCCGGCAGTGCGACGTGGGAAATCAGAATCCCGAACGCGCAACGCATTCCCCTTATTGTCCGCAGCCGAAGCTGCAGATCACCCGTTTATCACACGGCCGTTGCGACAACACAACGCGACGGCCCACGCACGTCGGCTAGTGTAAAGTAAAAATCTGGCAAGAACACCTGTTCAGCGCAGCGCTGTTCCCGGCCCGTCAAGATCGGAAAATGGTATGGAAAGTGAGTCCAGAAAGTTGCTAGAAACCTTTGAAAATCCAAAGATTTCTAACGAATACACCGTGCGTATTCGAATCCCCGAATTCACCTGCCTGTGTCCTAAAACCGGGCAGCCAGATTTCGCCACCTTGCACCTGGAATACATCCCGCACGAGCGCTGTGTCGAGCTCAAGGCGCTGAAACAATATGTGTGGAGTTATCGTGACCGGGGCGCCTTCCACGAAGCGGTGACCAACCAGATACTCGACGACCTGGCCGCCGTCATGGCGCCACGTTTTGCCCGCTTGACGGCCGTGTTTAACGTGCGCGGCGGCATCTACACCACCGTGGTTGCGGAGCATTGCGACCCGGATTGGACCCCGGCCCCGGTCGTCGAACTGCCGCCGGCAGCGGGCAACTGAGCCGGCCGGCAGGACCAGTTCTCCTGGGCTGAACCAAAGCCCTTTCATCCAGCCACGGCCTCTGTATAATCCGGCCGGTTTCGGCAAACCCACGGGGCGTTTGAATGGCTGGCAGGAAGGCAACTTCTCGCAAGAAAGTCGCCGCAAAGAGCAAGGGCTCGGCGGGCAAAAAGCGCGCAGGCAAGAAAAAGGCCAGCACCAAGCGTGGTGCGGCAGCAAGGAAAGCATCGGCCAAAAAGGCCGCAAGCAAAGGACGCAAGAAAAAGGCCGTGAGCAAGAAATCTGCTTCGAAGAAGACTTCGACTAAGAAGACCGGCAAGAAGCCGTCGACCAAGAAAACCGCAGCCCGTAAGGCCGCGACCAGGAAGGCGACTAAGAAAAAGGCTGCCAAGAAGAAGGTTGCCAAGAAAAAGATTGCGAAGAAGAAGGTCGCCAAGAAGAAAGTGACGGCCAGGAAATCGGCCGCCAAGCCGAAGGGCAAAGCCAGGAAGGCCGCTGCAAAGCCAAAGGCCAAGGCTAAAAAGGTAGCCGCCAAGCCGGCAGCGAAGAAGCCCGCTGCAAAAATGGTGGTCGCGACCAAAGCGAAGGCGAAGGCGAAGGCGAAGGCGCCAACAAAGCGCAAGGCGAAGGCCGTGTCCAGGCGGCGCAGACCTGTTGATCCCGATGCGCTGATTCACGGCATCACTCCTTACCACGAAGAAATCGGTGAGGACTACATGAATGAACCCCAACTCGATCATTTCCGGGAGATCCTGGGAGCCTGGAAGCAGGACTTGATGCAGGAAGTGGATCGCACGGTCCATCATATGCAAGACGAAGCCAGCAACTTCCCTGATCCGAATGACCGCGCCACGCAGGAATCAGAATTTGGGCTGGAACTGCGAACGCGCGACCGCGAACGCAAGCTGCTCAAGAAGATCGAGCAGGCGCTGCAGCGCATTGACGACGGCAGTTACGGGTACTGCGAGGAAACGGGCGAAGAAATTGGCCTGAAGCGCCTTGAGGCCCGCCCGGTTGCCACCCTGTCTGTCGAGGCCCAGGAGCGCCGGGAACTCGCCGAACGCCAGTATCGCGATCGGGACGATCAGTACCGCTAAGGCCCACGACCCCGCGCCGCCCGCGTACCGGGGCCGTTTTGCGCCCTCACCTACCGGGCCCCTGCACCTCGGCTCCCTGGTAGCCGCAACGGCCAGCTACCTGCAGACCCTGACATCGGACGGCCAGTGGGTATTGCGCATCGAAGACATCGATCCGCCCAGGGAGGCGCGCGGTGCCGCCGACGAAATCTTGCGCTGCCTGGAAACCCACGGCTTCTGCTGGACCGGCGCTGTCCGCTGGCAAAGTCAGCGCAACGCCGCCCACGCCAGTGCTGTACGCACGCTGTTGGACGCCGGCCTGGCCTTCCCGTGCGACTGCAGCCGCAGGCAGATCCGGGCAGTGGCCAGGTTGGGTCCAGCCGGCCCTGTATACCCCGGCTCCTGCCGACGCAAGGCGCCGGGCGAGGTCGACCTGCACGATGCCGCCATCAGGGCGGCTGTAGCACCCTGCCTTATCAGCTTTAACGATCGCCTGCAGGGCGAGCAATGCTGCCGCCTGGATCGAGACCTCGGCGAGTTCATTATCCGGCGGCGGGATGGCCTGATTGCCTATGTCCTTGCGACCACGCTTGACGATCACGCCCAGGGCATTACAGAGGTGGTGAGAGGCGCCGACCTGCTGGCCATGACACCTGCCCAGATCTGGCTACAGCGGCTACTCGGGCTCGCTGAGCCGGCGTATCTTCATGTTCCGGTAGTGCGCAACGCCGCAGGAGAGAAATTGAGTAAACAAACCGGCGCCCGACCGCTGGTGACCAGCGCAGCCGGCGAAAACCTCTGCCGGGCACTGGCCTGCCTGGGCCAGGCTCCTCCCGACAAGCTTGCGCAGGAAGCGCCTGAAACCATCTGGCGTTGGGCTGCGGACCACTGGAATCCGGCACGTGCGGGCCGGGAAACCGGGAATATGCCCCACATCAAGGTTTAACATAATATTGAATTAGTTTCTATAAATAATTGTTTTATAATAATTTTATGTGGCGCCCAACTGAAGATTCGTCCGAAACATTGATTGCTTCATCGCGTCGAACTAGTCTGTTTTCATTGGGTCTATAACTCAAACATGCTGCTATATCGCAGCGGTCAGACTTAAGGATTGAGGATGACGCCATGGGCCAAACCAGAATCATTCGCAAATACGTCAATCGGCGACTGTACGACACGACCGAGAGCCGTTACGTCAATCTAGAGGATCTGCGTCGGCTGATTCTCGAAGGCCACGAGATCCGTGTCACGGATCGTGCCAGTGGCGATGACATCACCACCCCGGTGCTGCTGCAGATCATTGGCGATGCCCAGCGCGGCGGCCACGCAATTTTCAAACCGGAGCTGCTGTGTGAGCTCGTTCGCCTGCAGGCCGGCAACGATGATCCGGCGCTGGTGACACGGCTGAATACGGCTTTTCGTGAGGCGCTCCACGCGCCGCGCGAACAAAGCCAGTTGCTGGGAAACCGACAGTAGTCGAAAGATTCACGCCCCCGCCCCATGGGCGGGGGCGTATTCGCCTTGCTAGCTACGCGGCGTCGTCCAGGTCGCGCATGCTCAGGCGGACCCGGCCCTGGCGGTCTACCTCGAGCACCTTCACCTTGATGATGTCACCCTCGGCCAGCTTGTCGCTGACTCGCTCGACGCGCTCTTCGGATATCTGTGAGATGTGAACCAGGCCGTCCTTGCCCGGCAGGATGGTCACGAAAGCGCCAAAATCCATCAAGCGCGCGACCCGGCCCTCGTAGATTCGGCCAACTTCCACATCGGCTGTAATCATTTCGATGCGGCGCTTGGCTTCACGGCCCGCTGCGCCGTCTACCGAGGCGATGTTTACGGTGCCATCGTTATCGATATCGATAGTCGCACCCGTTTCCTCGGTAATCCCGCGGATCGTTGCCCCGCCCTTGCCGATCACATCACGGATCTTCTCCGGGTCGATCTTCATCGAAATGATGGTGGGCGCCCATTCCGACATCTCCTCGCGCGGCTTGTCGATGTCCTTGGACATTTCGCCGAGGATATGTAAACGGGCTGCCTTCGCCTGACTCAAGGCGTCTGCCATGATGTCGCGGGTAATCCCGTCGATCTTGATATCCATCTGCAGCGCCGTGACGCCGTTGTCGGTACCGGCCACCTTAAAGTCCATGTCGCCAAGGTGATCCTCGTCGCCGAGGATGTCCGTCAATACCTGGTGGCGGTCGCCTTCCTTGACCAGACCCATGGCCACGCCGGCGACGGGCGCCTTGATCGGCACACCGGCATCCATCAGCGCCAGGCTGGTGCCGCAAACACTCGCCATCGAACTCGAGCCGTTAGACTCGGTAATCTCGGATACCACCCGTACCACGTAGGGGAATGATGCCGCATCGGGCAGCACGGCCGCGATGCCGCGGCGCGCCAGGCGGCCATGACCAATTTCCCGGCGCTTGGGCGAGCCCATGAAGCCCGTTTCACCGACGCAGTAAGGCGGGAAGTTGTAATGCAACATGAACCGGTCACGGAACTCGCCTTCCAGCGCATCGATGATCTGCGAATCGCGTTCCGTACCCAGGGTTGCCACCACGATGGCCTGGGTTTCACCCCGGGTGAACAGTGCAGACCCGTGGGTCCGCGGCAGCATGCCCGTGCCGACGCTGATGGGCCTTACCGTGCTCGTGTCGCGGCCGTCGATACGCGGCTCGCCACTCAGGACCCGCTCGCGCACAATGTGCTTCTCAAGCTTGGCGAGCTCGCCGGCCACGCCGGCGGCATCCCACTGCGCAGCCTCACCGCCAGCCAGCTCCTCCGTCGCCGCCGCCTTGATCTCACCGATGCGGGCATAGCGCTCCTGTTTGTCACGGATCGTATAGGCCTCCTGAAAGGCAGATGCGGCGTCAGCCGCCACCGCCGCGGCCAGGGCTTCATCCGTCGGAGCGGGCTCCCAGGTCCAGGCTGGCTTACCGGCCTCCGCAGCCAGTTCCTGGATAACGCTGATCGCGTTCTGCATCTGGTCGTGCCCATAGACCACCGCATCGAGCATGACCTGCTCAGACAGCTGATCGGCTTCTGATTCCACCATCAGCACCGCGTTGGCCGTGCCGGCAACCACCAGGTTCAGCTGCGAGTTCTCCAGCACCTGCCTGCTGGGGTTCAGAGCATATTGACCGTCGACGTAGCCGACACGCGCCGCCGCAATCGGGCCGGCAAACGGCATGCCGGAAATCGCCAGCGCGGCCGACGCGCCCAGCAGCGCGGGAATGTCCGGATCGATGTTTGGATCAATGGAAATTACGGTGGCAATCACCTGGACTTCGTTCTTGAAGCCCTTGGGAAACAGCGGGCGAACCGGCCGGTCGATCAGGCGGGACGTGAGCGTCTCCTTCTCGCTGGGCCGACCTTCTCGCTTGAAGAATCCGCCCGGGATCTTACCGGCCGCGTAGGTGCGTTCCTGATAGTTGACCGTGAGCGGAAAAAAGTCGCGGCCAGGATCGGCTGTCTTGCGGCCAACGGCAGTGACGAGCACAACGGTGTCGGCCATGCTGACCAGCACAGCGCCGTCAGCCTGCCGGGCAATAGCGCCCGTCTCGAGGGTGACCTGTTGATCACCGTATTGAAAAGTTTTCTTGATAGCGTTCACTAGAATGTTCCTGTCGGAAATACCAAGGCGCCTTGATCGTCGCAGTCAGCGGCGAACTTGGGCGAAGATAAACTCAGAGGGCCGACCCGCGATTAACGACGCAGGCCGAGACGTTCGATCAGCTGGCGATAACGCTCGCTGTCTTTGCTCTTCAGGTAGTCGAGCAGTTTACGACGATTGTTGACCATGCGCAGGAGTCCCTGCCGTGAGTGATGGTCCTTTTTGTGCTTGCTGAAGTGCTCGGTCAGCTCACTGATGCGAGCCGACAACAATGCCACCTGCACTTCCGGCGAGCCCGTATCGGCGTCGCCGAGACCGTAGTCTTCGATAATTTTGCGCTTCTGCGTGCCTTCAAGAGACATTCGTTCCTGCTCCTGTTCGCTAGAACTCTTAAACCCTTCAAAATCGCGCGGTATTGTAACCGCGGCCATCCCTGAAAAACAGCGTCAGGCGGCGCCTCCACCGGCATTGACGAGCAAGCGCCGCGGGGCCACCCGCCCGTCGCCCAGGGCCTCCCCGACACCGAGGAAGCCATGGCCCTCACCGTACAGACGCACCCGCCCCGTCAGGCCTCCGCTTCCGCCAGTGACCGCATGACCCTGGCGCAGGTAGAAAGCCTCATGGGCGCCGAGTTCCACCGCCGGCCAGTGGGCGATTGCCTCGTCCATGGGCCGCAGCAGCGCATCCAGCGACGGCTGACCACCCTCCCTGGCGACCGCGATAGCCTCCAGCGAGACCATCTGGTCTTCGGTAAACGGCCCCACCCGGATCCGCCGCAGGGCGGCAACATGGCCAACCGTGCCGCAGGCGCGCGCCAGGTCCTCCACCAGGGTCCGCACATAGGTGCCCTTGCTGCAGCGGACCCGCAACACGGGGCAGACCGGGTCGAACTGTGCGACTTCGAGTTCATGAATCACAATCCGCCGCGGGGCGCGCTCGACCTCCTCGCCCGCGCGCGCGATTTCATATAGCCGCCGGCCGCCTTGTTTCAGCGCCGAGTACATCGGCGGGATCTGTTCGATCTCCCCGATGAACCCTGCCAGGGCCCTGCCTAGCTGCCGTTCGTCCACCTCCGTGACCTGGCTCTGCTCTACCACGGTCCCATCTGCATCGGCCGTGTCCGTGCGGGTGCCGAATCGGGCGGTCACGACGTAGGTCTTCTCCGCATCCAGCAGAAAGGCCGACAGCTTGGTGGCCTGCCCCAGGCAGACCGGCAACAGTCCACTGGCCAGCGGATCCAGGCTGCCGGTATGCCCGGCTTTCCGCGCGTTAAACAGCCGTTTGACCTTCTGCAGGGCTGCATTCGACGTCATCCCGGTGGGTTTGTCGAGCAACAGCAGGCCGTCGACGGCCCGCCGCCCGTTGCGTCCGTCACGCGCCATCGTCGGGCTCGCGGTCTTCAGGGACATCATCTTTCGTTAGCACCGAGTCGATCAGCGAATCCATGTGGGCAGCCCGTTCGGCCGTGTCATCGATCTTGAACCTGAGTTCGGGGGCCTGCCGGACAGAGATTCCGGCCGCCACCGCACTGCGCAGGAAGCCGGCGGCCCGGTGACACGCGTCCAGGAGAGCCTGGCGGTCGGCCTCTGCATCGAGGGAAGTTACGTAGACCCGGGCGACGCTCAGATCCCTGGAAACACGCACTTCGGTCACCACAGCATGATGCAGCGCCGGGTCACGCGCCTCGGCCCGCAGGACGTCGCTCAGAATCCGGTGAATCTGTTCTTCGACTCGACGGCTGCGGGGAAACTCACGCGGCACAGCGACGCGCTCCCAATGGGGCTGCAGTCATCGACTTGCCGGCGTTGCCACTAAATGGTCCGGGCTATCTCTACCCGTTCGTAGCATTCGATCTGGTCGCCCGCCCGCACGTCGTCGTAGTTTTTCACCGCGATGCCGCATTCCGTGCCGGCACGCACCTCGGCCACATCGTCCTTGAAGCGACGCAGTGACTCGAGCTCACCTTCGTAGATGACCACGTTCTCGCGCAGCACGCGAATCGGATTGTTGCGCTTCACGAACCCATCGACCACGAGGCAACCCGCCACATCACCGAATTTCGGCGACTTGAAGACCTCACGGACTTCAGCAAGCCCGACAATCTCGTCGCGAATCTCAGGTGACAGCATGCCGGTCATGGCGGCCCGCACATCGTCGATGGCCTCGTAGATGATTGAGTAGTACCGCACCTCAACGCCTGTCTCTTTAATCGCCGTTCGCGCCGATGCATCAGCGCGCACATTGAAACCAATGATGGAGGCGTTCGAGGCTGCCGCAAGGTTCACGTCGTTCTCAGTGATACCGCCGACGCCGCTGCTAATCACCTTGACCTCGACTTCTTCATGGCTGAGCTTCTGTAACGCATCGCGCAGCGCTTCGGAACTGCCGTGCACATCGGCCTTCACAAAAACCTGCAGGCTCTTGGCCTCGGCTGAGCCCATCTGGCTGAACACGTCGCCCATTTTCTGCGCCTGCTGCTGGGCGAGCTTCACATCGCGAGACCTGGCCAGCCGCAACTGGGCCAGCTCGCGAGCCTTGCGCTCGTCATCCAGCACGACAACATTGTCACCGGCACTCGGGGTTCCAGACAGCCCCAGCACCGCCACCGGTGTTGACGGCCCGGCGGCGCTGACTTCGGTACCGGACT
>Ga0265306_10000931_pt1 | contig 14314 bp, 11 predicted proteins | sample Helome_3_FD_192493 | JGI IMG/M metagenome (GOLD analysis project Ga0265306, IMG submission 192493) | Marine sediment microbial communities from subtidal zone of North Sea - Hel_20160420 (Illumina Assembly) | ecosystem: Environmental > Aquatic > Marine > Subtidal zone > Sediment ...
ATAAGCTTTAAAGCATCAAGGTCTCCCTGCTCGATACGAATAATAATATCCGGGTCGATATCCAGCATTTGCCCTGCCAGGGTGAATGTAATAAGCAGCAGGGCCACGGCCATTGCGACCCCACCCAACAGCAACAAGGAACCTATGCTCCCTTTTGCGGTAAACGGCATAAACAAAACCGCCAACATGGGTTTCTCACCACACTCTACAATGAAGAAAGCGTGCAATAATCCTGCACTCAAAACGGGCAAACAAAGAATAACCACCAAACCCAGGGCACCTGTCTGTGAAAAGCTCAGCATAAATTGAAAAAAGAGGCTGATCAGTAATAGCCGTAAGGGTTGCCTCTTAACCAGTTCCCAACTACCCGAAACCCAGGCCAGACCGCGTGCTGCGGGCAACCTTCGAATGATCAATGGTGCCCGGTCACTCATGCGTTTGCATTTGTCACATTGGCGTACTCAAGCGCGTCACTACCCCAGGCATGCGCGTTTTCCAGGGCCGCAGGAACCTGTTCCGGTTCATCGACGACGGACCACATTTCCAAATGTCTTCGACCCATAAAACGTTCATCGACACTATGATTGAGAAATGCCAGCAAACCATCGTAAAAGCCAATCGTGTTGACGATGATAATTGGCCCAATCCACTGACCCAGACGTTTCATGGTCAAGGCCTCAAATACCTCTTCATAAGTTCCTGATCCACCGGGCAAGGTCACTACGGCGTCTGAATTTTGCAACATAAAATGTTTGCGTTCCCGCATATCCCCAACGATCTTCAAATTGGTCAATCCACGATGGGTCAATTCGAGCTCTTGTAGAAAATTGGGCACCACACCATACACTTCGCCGTTCTTGCTAAGTGCGCCATCGGCCACTGCACCCATCAGACCACCGCCACCGGCACCATAGGTGATAGACTTTCCTGCGAGCGCTAAAATTTCGCCTAATCGCCTGGCTGAGTCATAGTAAACGGGTTTGAGTGCTGCGCTGGAAGATGCGTAAACAGTCACCATTTTTACATGATGTGAGTCAAGGAGGTTTTTTTCAGTCATTGTAGTATTGTAGCCCAGCGTCACACCGCTCTGGAGAGTATATTTGAATCAGCAGATAAAACTGCAGCAAGTTAATCAGCTACCGATAGCCATCGGCATTATTGTTGTCTGCGTTGTCGTATATTTACTTAATAACATTTCGGCCCAGCTGGCTTTATGGCCTTTATACAGCAACTACTTTCAGCCCTGGCAGTTGATCAGCTACGCTTTTCTGCATGGCAGCTTCAACCATCTGTTTTTCAATATGTTTGCCCTTTGGATGTTTGGTTTACCCATACAAAAGTTATGGGGCTCCCGAAAGTTCACAGAATATTATTTAATCTGCGTTGTGGGCGCAGGGCTGGTTCAACTGCTGGTTCAGTACATCAGCGGTGATGTCTACCCGACGATTGGCGCTTCCGGCGCAGTTTTCGGGCTCCTGCTGGCCTACGGCGTGACGTGGCCAAACAATAAATTATTCCTTATTTTTTTCCCGGTACCCATCAAGGCAAAATGGTTTGTGCTAATTTATGGTGTCGCTGAATTAATTTTCGGCGTTACCGGCGCAATGCCACAAGTGGCACATTATGCTCACCTTGGGGGATTGTTTTTCGGTGCCGGTTTATTATGGCGATGGGGCTGGCGGCCAGGCATGACCTGGAACTAGCAGCCTATCGGATTTGGTAACCTAAAAAAGTAGAGAAGGACTATGAGCAAAACTTATCCTGTCATACCTGAAGCCAGGGAGCGTACCCATGTTGACCAACAACGATACGAGGAAATGTATAAGCAGTCGGTGGAGGACAATGCCGGCTTCTGGTCTGAACAGGCACGTCGAATCAACTGGATAAAGCCTTTCAGCAAGGTTAAAGATGTGTCCTGGGATCGCAAGGACGTATACATCCGCTGGTTTGAGGATGGCACCCTCAATGCCTGCTATAACTGTATCGATCGCCACCTTGAAAAACGCGGCGACAAAACCGCCATAATCTGGGAAGGTGATGACCCGAACCGCGATCTGCATATCAGCTACCGCGAACTGCATCAGCGTGTTTGCCGCATGGCCAATGTGCTCAAGAAACTGGGCACCAAAAAAGGTGACCGGGTTACCCTCTACATGCCAATGATTCCCGAAGCAGCCGTGGCCATGTTGGCATGCGCACGTATCGGTGCGGTTCATTCAGTCGTGTTCGGCGGTTTTTCACCCGATGCCCTGGCTGGCCGTATTGTTGGTTGTCAGTCAAACATCCTGGTCACTGCAGATGAAGGTTTGCGCGGTGGCAAAGGTATCCCGCTGAAAAAGAATGTCGATGCAGCCTGTGAACGTGACGGTGTTATGGACGTGCTGGAATCGGTACTGGTTATCCGCAATACCGGTAATGATGTTGCCATGCATGCCGGTCGCGACCATTGGATGCATGAAGTTGAGGCCGATGTCTCCGATGATTGCCCCTGCGAGGAAATGGGTGCTGAAGACCCCTTATTCATTCTCTACACTTCCGGTTCAACCGGGCAGCCCAAGGGCGTACTGCACACCACCGGTGGATACATGGTTTATGCGTCATTCACCCACGAAATGGTTTTTGACTATCAGGATGGTGACATCTACTGGTGTACCGCAGATGTAGGCTGGGTAACCGGACATAGCTATATTGTTTACGGTCCACTGGCCAATGGCGCGACCACCATGATGTTTGAAGGTGTACCCAACTACCCCGATACCAGCCGTTTCTGGCAGGTGGTTGATAAACATAATGTCAATGTCATCTATACCGCACCCACCGCGATCCGTGCGTTGATGCGTGATGGTGAAGAACCGGTGAAACGGACATCACGGAAAACCCTGCGGCTACTCGGCACGGTTGGCGAACCCATTAATCCGGAAGCCTGGGAATGGTATTACCACGTTGTTGGTGATGGCCGCTGCCCCATCGTTGATACCTGGTGGCAGACAGAAACCGGCGGCATCATGATCAGCCCGCTGCCGGGTGCCACACCGATGAAACCCGGCTCAGCCACCTTCCCGTTACCCGGCATCATGCTCGACATCGTTGATAACGAGGGTAACCCACTCGAGGGTGCAGTTGAAGGTCAGCTGGTAATTACCGATAGCTGGCCTGGACAGATGCGTTCGGTCTATGGCGACCACCAGCGTTTCGTGGATACCTATTTCTCAACCTTTGAGGGCAGGTATTTCACCGGCGACGGTTGTAAACGGGATGAGGACGGTTATTACTGGATTACCGGTCGAGTTGATGACGTGCTAAACATTTCCGGACATCGTATGGGAACTGCCGAAGTTGAAAGTGCGCTGGTATCCCACGCACTGGTCTCAGAAGCCGCGGTCGTAGGTTACCCGCACGATATCAAAGGCCAGGGCATTTACGTTTATGTCACCCTGGTCGCTGACGCAACACCCAGCGATGAGTTACGCATTGAATTACGGAACTGGGTACGCAAAGAAATCGGCCCAATCGCCACACCCGACTTAATCCAATGGGCCCCCGGTCTACCCAAGACCCGTTCCGGCAAAATCATGCGGCGAATCCTGCGCAAAATAGCCGAAAACGACTACTCAAACCTGGGCGACACATCAACACTGGCCGAACCGGAAGTAGTGGATTCATTAATCAAGGAACGAATGAACCGCTAACCCGCAAAGCGTCATAGCCAAAAACAAATAATCCCCGCGAAAGCGGGGATTATTTTAGTTGAATTGAAACAGTGAACTGAAATAGTTCAAACCTGATCTGACAAACGTTATCCAATAAGGTCAGACTTATCCATTGAATCCACAACTCAATTGCAGTCGGTGTTTCAATCCACGCCGTGCCAGCGCTTCATCGTCAACAATCAGAGTGTTTAGCATGTTTTGGTTTGAGCCTTCATCAATGCTCAGAAGGATAACATCCCTGAATCAATCGCAATACCGTTTCGTTCGTATGGTGTCATATATGCAACAGGAATTTAGTTCTGCTAGCTGATCTGTTGTATAAAACGAATTTGATGAGCAGCCGTCTCTTTGGGGCGCTCCAGCATGGGTACGTGACCCGTTTCCTCCATAACAACCGCCTGACTGTCCGGAATCAGGTCATCCAGCACCTCGACGACGCTGATATCGACAAGGCGATCATGCCGGCCCCACAGGATCAGTGTGGGTGTGCTGATGCGGTCTAGTGCGTCCTTCATGGCATTGCCCTGGATTTCCTGGTTTATGGTCCAGAGAATCCCGTCCTGGAAGTCCTGGTTTTTCAGCGCTCTGGCCAGCAGGACACGCTTGAAAACAGCAGGCATGGGTATGTGTTTATGGCTCACAAAGTCCATCAACCTTTCAAAGTCTTCCATCGACCTCATTTCAAGCAGGTTGTTGCCTTCTTTCAGTGCAATTTCAAGTTCACTCTTGTTTTCACCCAGGACACCCGCGCTGTTTAACAGCGTCAGCGAACGCAATCTTTCGGGGTGGGCCAGTGCATAGGCCAGGGCGATGTAACCCCCCATGGAATTCCCCGCAAGGTGGACTTTTTCCTTGATTTGCAGGGCCTGGAGAAAGGACTCCAGCCTCTCAGCCTGTGCTGCTGCTCCATAATCGATTCCTGGACGCTTGCTGTTCTCACCAAATCCGGGTAAATCAGGTGATATGACACGATAGGACTTTGTAAAGAAGCGGGCATAGGGCGTCCAGTTGTCCTTGTCGCCACCAAAGCCGTGTAGAAGAACCACTATTTCCCCTGATTCGGGTCCGCCTTCCAGGTAGGGCCAGGTCTTGCCATCTACAACTATTGATTTTGTTTTCAGCCGGCTAATTCGGCGCATTAAACCAAGTGTCTGGTCTACGAGTGTTGTGGGAAAAATAAAATAGAGGACCAGAAAGCCCACCAGCGCGATGGCCAGGATGACCAGAAAGGTGTTCATATTTTGATATATCCGTTGCTGTCTGGTTCAACTTTAGCACGTTGCCTCTGCAGGATTTCCGACCAGCCGAAGCTGGCAAAATGGAACGACCGTGGAGCCGCAGGCGACCCACGTCATGCGCTTCGTTAAAACCTGGCGTACCGGCTATATAAATCTGACCTAAACGAATTCACTGTGAACCCTTTAGCCGGCTAACCCACTATGCTCCAACGGCCTCTCCCGATGCATCAATATCCATTCAGCACCTTCTTCCAAAGCAGCAGTACCCAATGCTCTAAGCACCGCACGGCGAAAATCCACGTCATCTGAACTATCCAGAAGGCGTCTCGCGTTGGCTAAAACCCAAGTGGACTTCATGCGTAAAGGAACACGACGTGCTTAAGGTGATTGAGTTTATTTATCGGACTCCTTTGAAGACGCGATCCGACTGCAGCAACAACTCGTTAAAGAGTGCTACCGAAACCTCCCCAACTCCGCTGCAACCGAAGCCTGCAAGGCTTGGCGTCTGCTGCCCATAAACTCTACGGCAAACTGATTGGCGTAGTACTGCTGGATGCGAATAACGTGCGTCGCAATCATGGGCTCTCTACGGAGTCGGGCTAGCTGGGCGGGGACCGTGGCGGAGCGTCCTGGGACAAGCCCCACACCGGCTAAGGCCGACAATAGTTCGGGGCGTGGATCGACTTGTCGCCGCGGTATCTCAATCACCCGTTTGGATTCGCTGTAGTACGTCGAGATCTCGCGCCGCAGAGCGGCATTTCTGATCACACGAAAAGAGCCGGTGGAGATCATCTCTGAGTATGTACCATCAGCAATTTCGAGCTCAGCCAGGAAACTGAGCCGGCGGAGCAGCTCATCGACGCTGACGGGATCCTCCGAAGGGCTCAAATCGTTCGGTGCTTGCGGGTGCCCGACCAGGGCAAGCAGCGCGTCGGCGGCATTGATGGTTCCAGTGGACGCACGGGTCTGCAGGTCCGCGTCGTCAGAATCGATACGCAAGTCCTCTACGAGTGAGGTGAGCAAGTGTTCCTCGAGGGCGCGGTCGTCTCGGCCTTGTCGCCAATCGTCCACGGCCAGCGCGGCGAGAATCCCGAATACAACTACGAAGAACTCCAGACTCATCCGGCGCCATGCAATGTCTCGTGCCTCGCTCAAACGAACTCCTTTTAGCTCTCTCTAACTAGCCATTGGGCGACGGGTTCGCATATAGAGTGCTGGACCACCGCATTTAAAAACTGGTATAAACGGGGAAAGTTTACCAGTTTTCGCCTAGAGACCGTAGTCTCTATGTGTGGTAAAAAAATAAGTAAACTGTCCCCTGATATCAGATGTTCAGATAACGTTCATAGATCAACGGTATGATCAAAACAGTAGAAATAAGCTGGCATGATCATCAGAGGTTGAACCAATGGACTCAGTTAAATATTTTAAGCCGAAGTATCTTCAATTATTTGTATTCTTAGTTGCATCACTTTTCAGTCAAATACTTTCAGCTACCCAAATGGGGCCGCAATGGAGCATGCAACTTGCTGCTGGTAGCAGGGTAATTATTTCTCTTGATCCACCTCTTCCTCGCAGAGCCGAGCCCTTTACTGTTAACGTTTCCGGTACATGGAGAAACCCTTGTATTGCCGGGCTAGGAGATCTTAAAGTTAGTCTTAGGCAACTTGATCCGCCAGAACTACAACGCCTTAGGGTATGGACACGTCCTCCCAGTGGCTGTGGAGATGAATATGAGCCTACACCTTTTACCAGGTCAGTCGAAATTCCAGGTTCCGTATGGGAGAGTATTGACGAAAAGATACCTCTATTGGTCAGTTTAGGAATTAGTGCCATCGCTGTTCCCCACGATTGGTTCAGAAAATTTGATCTAAGCTGGGGGTTACATGAAATACCTCCTCAAATTGGACAAGGCCATTGGATTAGCGATGAAAGTCCATTTCAGGGACTCAATGTCGAACAGCAAGGTGATACGGTGCTTGTCTATGAACTAGGTTATCGCGAGGACAACGGTGAACCAGATTGGCTTATGGGAAATGCCAGATTTCATGGCGATGTCACTCATGGGGTTGCATATCATGTGCGGTGGTTGAATCCTTCAGGTGAATGGGATCCAGAAACTCGTGATTATGTTCAGCCCAAAGAAGATGAAATGTCTTTCACTCAGAGCTCTTTTGGTATCGGAGTAGAAGGTGTTAATCGGATCAAAGTATTTTTAAACCGTCCTTCTTTGATCAATACTTACAAAAGGTATGTTTTTCGGTTGGCCGATAATCAACTTCCTGTCGTCGTTCCAGACATGGCTGGTCAATGGAATTTATATGCATTTGACAATCAAAACCTGGAAGCGTCATTCCTGATCGAATTTAGGGCAGCCACCAAATCTGAAAGAGGTGTGGGGTGGTATCGATTCAATTCAATAGATGATCAATGGGTTCTGGAATGCTGGGTCAACCTGGACGGCGTGGGTACTTGTGATCTCACCAACGAAGATTTGGGAATAACGATGAGCTATACCCTGTTGGACTTCAATGGAAATTACGCCAAAGCCCCCTTGCTTACTACAAAGCCTGAAGAGACAACGCAAACGGGCATACTGCTCAGGGCAGGGTTTCACCTACCAGTGCTTGATTTTCAGTAAATCCGGCCGACTGTGAACATTGAGGCTATGTAGTTTTTAACGCCCGTGTTAGCGTGAAACTGTGTATCTATTCAGTGTCTCCAAATGACCGGAAGCCGCTATATGTGTTATCACGAGTTGATGTTCCGCTTCTTGCTGCTAAACAGCTATTCGTGAAGCGTGAATTTCAGCGATGCTTAAGGCAGCAAACGTCCACAAGCCGTCATTCACCGTTGGTGATTCACTCAAAACAACTAACCCCAATCTCTTTGAATGCAATCTACGTGAAGTCATGTATCCCAATCATTAAGTTATATATACCTGTCATATAGGCAGATATATATTACATTTTGACCTATGATGATAAGCACCACCGCTTCGCATTGGCCAGCCTGGATGTGTTGCGGCCCGACGGTGTTGAATACAACCTGACTTGAAATGAGAATTAGACCTCCCTCCATTACCCACCAACAAGGCCGCCATATTCTATCGGCGGATATTGAAGTAAAGACAAGGGGTATAAACTGCCCGGATTCATTCTGGTTTGCCGTGGAGGGTGAAGAATCCTATTTCCTGCCCGACATGGCGGATGCGTTTGTCATCGGGCTTGTCGCATCAGCGATGTATTTGGGGGAAGATATCTGGGTTGAAGGCATGGTGAGTACCCGCCTGGCACATGGGCTTGAGACCTATCAGAACATTCTTAATACCTGGTGGCCGGGTGTCTTCAAGTGCGTTGATATTCATTACGAATGCCTGCTCGATCGTCGACAGGATTTGAGGCCCAGAGGTGTAGGCTGCACTTTTTCCGGAGGGCTGGATTCGTATCACGCTGTATTTCAGCTACTTCCCTCAAAGATGAAATATAGTGGCTTCAGTATTACCCATGCTTTGATGATTAATGGATTTGACCAGCTTTATGACCCGGAACGGCAGGGTACTGCTAAAAAAATGTACAACATTTACCAGCCTATCCTGAAAGAGTGGGATGTTGATTTGCTTATGATCGACAGTAATATGAAATCTTTTCGAAACGCCATGCTGAAAAGATCTGAGCAGGTTCATTCTTACAGTAGCGCGTTGGCCGCCTGTGCCCATGCACTGGGTGGTTTATTTGGAAGGTTTGGCATTTCCGGACACGCCACCTATGCTTTTAATCAACTTGAGCCTGATGGCTCACATACGGCGCTGGATCACCACCTCAGCAGCGATCAACTACAGATCATCCACACCGGAACAAGTCATTCCCGATCAGAAAAAACTGAAATTCTATCCGGCTTTTCAGAAGTTCAGAAAAGCCTGAGGGTGTGTTTTGGAGCACTAAACTTTGATCAGCAAACCGGTATGCCAGTCAATTGTTGCGAATGTGAGAAATGTGTTCGCACCATAGTTGCACTGACTATTATCGAAAAACTGGACAAATTTCCTACTTTTTCAAATCGTCGTTATCCGTTACCGGTTTACAGGGAACCCAATAACCTGCGTGAAATCGATGACCACCATCTTAAGGATATGACTGATCTTGCGCGTCGATACGGCAAGAATGACTGGGTGGCGATATTGGACACAGCCAGACAAATGCGCCGGCCACCGGCCAGATAGATTCAAATAGTGAATTCAGAGTAATAACTTACTCGTGTCCGAGCTACGCCTCCTGACCGGGGTTGTGAGCGGGCCTTGTGGAATATACCTGGAAATACCTGCCTTGTCGTTCCCACCAGATGACCTGTCTGTATAATCGTGTTCATGAAACGAGAAGACTACTATCAATGGGCTGAACGGGCCGCAAAATGGGGCGCCGACTACCTCACCACACTCGAAGACCGTCCCGTACGGGCCCAGACCGCACCGGGTGATATCGCTGCAATGCTTCCGCTATCACCACCGGAAGAGCCCGTTGATATGGAAACGATTTTCGCCGACTTCGAGCGCATCGTGCCGGACGGTATGACGCACTGGCAACATCCGCGGTTTTTCGCGTACTTTTGTGCTAATGCTGCGCCTGTTTCCATGATTGCTGAAAACCTGGCAACGGTGATGGCGGCTCAATGCATGCTCTGGCAAACCTCCCCTGCAGCCACCGAGATTGAGACCCGCATGGTCGACTGGATGCGCCAGGCGCTCGGGTTACCAGAAGGGTTTCAGGGAGTGATCCAGGATTCAGCGACATCTGCCACCCTCTGCGCGATACTGACGATGCGCGAGCGAGCGCTTAACTGGCAAGGTAATGACACCGGCATGGCTGGGCAAAAACAGCTTCGGGTCTATGCTTCACCCGAGACACACACGTCGATCGACAAAGCAATCCGAATCGCCGGTATCGGCCAGCAGCACCTGGTCAAAATTCCCACCGATGGCGCATGGGCCCTCAATGCACAATTACTGCACCAGGCGATTGAAGCCGATCGCGCTGCAGGTTTCCTTCCAGCCGGTGTCGTGCTTTGCGTTGGTGGCACGTCAATTGGTGCATCCGACCACGTACGCCAGACCATCGAAGTGGCGAAGGAGCACGATCTGTTCGTTCACGTTGATGCCGCATGGGCGGGTTCCGCGATGATCTGTCCTGAGCTACGGCAGTTGTGGGAGGGTGTGGAGGGTGCCGACAGTATTGTTTTCAACCCCCACAAATGGCTCGGTGCCCAGTTCGATTGCTCGATTCAATTCCTTGCGAATCCGGAATCACAGGTTCGCACCCTGTCTATCCGACCGGACTTCCTCCAGACCCCCGGCCAATCCGAGGTCACCAATTACAGTGAATGGACCATCCCCCTTGGCCGCAGGTTCCGGGCCCTCAAACTCTGGTTCCTGCTACGTGCCCACGGGCTCGAAGACCTCCGCCAGCGTATCCGTAACCATATTGCCTGGGCTGAAGAGGCCGCCGCCGCAATCGCACAACTGGACGGGTTCCGCCTGGTAACAGGCTGTCACCTGGCGCTCTTCACGTTCCAGTATGCCCCGGACGGCGAAAATGCCAACACTGCCACCGAACAATTGCTGCGTGCGGTCAATGATGACGGCCGGATTTACCTGACGCAGACAATGCATGAGGGACAGTTCCTCATCCGCTTCCAGGTGGGTCAGTTTGACTGTCGAAGGGAGGACGTGCTGCTGGCTGTGGATGTGTTGGCCGAGTTGGCAAGCGTGGGTAGCAATATCGAATAATTATCACACCAACGTGTAACGAAAACATCGTCCGGTTCGTCAACTTTTTTGAGAATGAAGTACAGCCCGTGCCCGAAGCCAGGCTTGCAAAGTGAACCAATAGTTCACGCGTTTTGCCTTCGCACTGGTTCTGCGGGTGGCCTGCTGGCATAATCGCAACGCTCATTTCATTTCGGAGTTTTCCATGTCCACATTGATCGAACAGGCGCACTCCCGGGAGTGGTTTTATTCCTATGAATTGCCTGATGGCAGCTCGACATCCACTTATCACGATGCTGATATCCATGTCATCCACGATACACGCTGGCGAATGTTGCAAACCTGCCTGGATAAAAACCTGGGCAGCGACCGGGATGGTCTGTCGGCCCTGGACCTGGCATCTCACCAGGGATGGTTCGCAGTCAATATGGCGCGCGCCGGTTTCGCACCGGTTTTGGGTGTTGACGCCCGCCAGTCGCATGTGGATGACAGCAAGCTGATCTCGAGCATTTATGAAATGGACCAGCTCTCCTTTCAGCAGGGCGACATACATGATCAAAGCCCGGATCAGCTGGGCCAATTCGACGTGGTATTGATGCTCGGCCTGCTCTATCACCTGGAAAACCCTGTCGGTGCTTTACGTGTGTGCCGCAGCCTGTGCAAAAACCTTTGTATCATCGAAACCCAGATCGTTCCGGGCATGACCGGCTTTGTCGATTACGGCAGTTACCAGTATGTACGTCCCCTCAAGGGCAGTTTCGGCATTATTGATGAAATGGAAGATACCCACGGGCCTGAAGCCAGCGTGACTGGAATTTGTATGGTACCCAGCCTGGACGCCTTATTATGGATTTTGGAGAAGGTGGGGTTTTCACGGGTCACCGTGCTTGAACCACCAGAGGATGCTTACGAACAATTACGATTTCACAAACGCGTCATGGTGGCAGCGCATGTTTAAGAGCGTTGTACGCTAGCCAGTGACCCAAATCGACTCTACAAAGTCGCTGATACCTGCATCCCGGAACTTTGGCGGCATATTATCAAGCGAGCACAAGGCCCCTGCCCGGCTTAGCGCGGGCCAATAAGATTTCACCTCGCCAGGCAACACGGAAAATGGGGGGCCACTTGCCTTCGACTGGTCATATTCAAGTGTAATCAGTATTTGCGTGGCATCCGCTTTTAACAGGCTCTTTGTGTGCTCTATGTATCCAGGGCGAAGCTCCGGTGGAAGGGCTACCAGTGCCGCACGGTCGTATAAGGCATCATAGGGTTTATCTGTAAATTGAAAATAGTCCCCACAAACGATGGTCAGCTGGTTTTCCAGACCCATAAACCATAAGAGTCCATCGATCGTTTCAATATCATAGCGGATGCCCGCTTCATCAAAGAAAGCACGAGCCGCAATTTCCGAGAGCTCTACGCCGGTAACCGCGTAACCCTGTTGCACAAGCCATAACAGGTCGGGTGACTTGCCGCACAGGGGTACCAGCACACGACTACCTGCTTTAAGCCCGGGCCAAAACTTTCTGAGCGCGGTGTTACCACCTGCTTCATGCCAGCCGGTCTGACCTCTCTCCCAGCGGGCCAGCCATTCATCATTCATGACGGGTCAGCCGGGAGTAGGTATGAGGTAGCAAACTGAAAAGCGCCCTTAATCAGAATTGCTCTGTATCCAGCGCCATCATGCTCTCGCTGCCTGATGTAACCATCTCGAGATATGACACGGTGCGCGGAAGCAGGTGTTCGAAATAAAACTGCGCAGTGATCTGCTTGGCTTTCAGGAAGGATACATCACCTTCGCCCACCTCTAACATCTGCGTCGCTTTGAGTGCTGATTGCCCCATCACCCAACCGCCACACAAAAACCCCATCAACATCATGAAATTCACGCTGGCAGCACCAGCGGCGTTTCTGTCTTTGGGTCCGTTTTCGATCAAAAACGCCCTCGCCTGAACACCCCTTTCAATGGCCTTCTTCAGGGCGTCAGCCATAACGGCAAGGCCTTCAATCGTGGACATGTCTTCGGCAGTAGTTTGCATCTCGTCAAGCCAGGCCTGAAGCGCTTCACCATTGTCGCCAAGTGTTTTACGACCGGCCAGGTCAAGACCCTGGATACCCGTTGTGCCCTCGTAAATGGTCATGATGCGTGCATCGCGGTAAAACTGGGCGCTGCCGGTTTCCTCAACATAGCCCATACCGCCATGCACCTGCGTACCCAGGTAGGTGAGTTCCTGGGCAAACTCGGTCAACCAGCCCTTCACGATGGGTGTATACAGACCAACCCGCAGGGCATGTTTGTGAGCTTTTTCCGGGTCTTTGGCTGTATGCTCCAGATCACTCTCAGCCGCGGCCAAATAGGCCAGCGCACGCATGGCCTCGGTTCCCGACTTCATTAGCATCAGCATGCGCCGCACATCCGGAAATTCAAAAATTGGATAACGCGAGCCATCACTGCGAGTACCTTGCAGACGTTCTTTGGCATACACCACGGCCTGCTGATAGGAACGCTCAGAAACACCCAAGCCCTGGATGCCGACACCCTGGCGGGCTTCGTTCATCATCGTGAACATGGCTTTCAACCCCTGGTTCGGCTGACCCACCAGGTAACCAATCGCACCACCACTGTCACCAAAACTCAGTGTGCAGGTCGGACTGCCATGGATACCCAGTTTGTGTTCAATACCCACGCAATACACATCATTACGCTCGCCTGGGCGACCATTTTCATCCAGCAGAAACTTCGGTACCAGGAATAAGGAGATGCCTTTGACCCCGCCTGGCGCATCCGGAAGCCGGGCCAACACCATGTGAATGATGTTTTCAGTCATCTGGTGGTCACCCCAGGTGATATAGATTTTCTGACCGCTTACCAGGAAGTGATCATCTTCAGGGACTGCCTTGCAGGCTACTGCAGCCAGGTCAGAACCCGCCGCAGGTTCAGTCAGACACATGGAACCGGTCCAGTTTCCACTGATCATGTCGGGCAGGTAAGCACTTTTCAGCTCATCCGTACCATGAATTGCAAGGGCCTCTACTGCCCCGGTTGTCAGCAATGGACATAAGGATAGTGCGGTACAAGAGGAATACCAGATCTCGGTGGTCGCAGCACCCAGCACCCTCGGCATGGCCTGGCCGCCAAATTCCTCACCTGCAGTAAGCGCCGCCCAGCCATTATCCGCATATTGCCGGTAAGCTTCGGAAAAACCGGGGGTCTCATGCACACCGTCCTGTTCCAGTGTTGCTCCTTTTTTGTCACCCACTTCATTCAAAGGCGCAAAAACTTCAGTGCCGAGGCGGCCCGCTTCTTCCAAAATCGCATCTGCCAGTTCAGTGTTCACGTCCTCAAAACCGGCATCCAGACAGGCCTGATCAAAATTAAGCAGCTTACTTATTAAAAACGAGGCATCTTTGTAGGGAAAAACGTAGTCGCTCATCGGGCACAATCTCCGTCTGCAAAAAGTGTGTGATAGGGTTACTATATTATGATCGTTTCTGATCGATGGGGATACCACGATTGCATGAAAAATCACAGTTTGATGTAGCAATTGTCGGCGGCGGGCTGGCTGGCATATGCGCGGCTATTGAACTGCTTGACCACAATATGA
>Ga0265306_10000932_pt1 | contig 14304 bp, 10 predicted proteins | sample Helome_3_FD_192493 | JGI IMG/M metagenome (GOLD analysis project Ga0265306, IMG submission 192493) | Marine sediment microbial communities from subtidal zone of North Sea - Hel_20160420 (Illumina Assembly) | ecosystem: Environmental > Aquatic > Marine > Subtidal zone > Sediment ...
TCCTCCGGCGCCTTGTCAATCTGATCAAACGGTATAAAATCCGCCAAGCCCTTCTTGCCTAAATGCTTGGTGATCGCCGCCGTCAGAGTCGTCTTACCATGATCAATGTGCCCAATGGTGCCCACATTTACATGCGGCTTGGTTCGCTCAAACTTCTCCTTCGACATCTTCTCATCCTCCCAATTAAACATGCACGGGCAGCACGCATAGCACACCGTCAATATCTTACATTGCTATGCAATTAGCCCATGGTGAGTTGGGTTTTAGCCTACCAGCGGAAATGGGCAAAGGCCTTGTTGGCTTCGGCCATTTTATGGGTGTCTTCCTTTTTCTTAACGGAAGCGCCTCTTCTGTTGGCTGCATCCAGTAGCTCCGCGGCCAGCTTATTGGCCATACCTTTCTCAGGACGCTGGCGAGCGTAAGTAATAATCCATCGAATGCCCAATGCGGTTCTGCGGGAGGGGCGTATTTCGGTTGGAACCTGATACGTTGAACCTCCCACGCGCCGGGACTTCACTTCAATCAAAGGTCGCACATTATCCACAGCTTGTTCAAACATTTTCAGCGGAGGTTCGTTGGACTTTTTACCGATGACATCCAGCGCATGATACAGGGTTGATTCTGCCACGCTTTTTTTCCCATCACGCATAATACAATTGACAAACTTGGCGACTAAGACACTGTTATATTTGGAATCTGGGGCAGTATCCCGCTCCGGAATTTCTCTCCGTCTGGGCATAAATACTCCATTGTCAGTTATTGGTTAATAGTTATTGGTTATTTGAAATCCAAATAGTATCGATGACTCAATGCTACTCTAATAACTGATAACCAATAACGAATAACAAAAATTATTTGGGTTTCTTGGCACCGTATTTGGAGCGGCCCTGTTTGCGGTCTTCGACACCAAGGGTGTCCAGTGTGCCACGAACAATATGATAGCGAACACCGGGCAGGTCTTTGACACGGCCGCCGCGAACCAAAACCACCGAATGTTCCTGAAGATTGTGCCCGATGCCAGGAATATAGGCGGTGACCTCAGCTCCGGTCGTCAATCTCACACGCGCAACCTTGCGCAATGCCGAATTCGGTTTTTTGGGGGTCGATGTGTATACCCGTGTGCACACGCCGCGCTTCTGGGGTGCTCCTTTAAGAGCCGGCGTGGTAACCTTCTGTTTGACCGTCTTTCGGCCTTTGCGAACGAGTTGATTGATAGTTGGCATAAGCTCGTGGTTATCCTTTTTTGCTTCTTAGATTACGAATCTGGTAAAATGTCCGTATTTATACAGCAAACCGTCTATTGTCAAGCATTTTGTTGAAAAACTGCTTAAAAAATACGCAGCCAGAAACGCTGAAGTTTATTCAGTCCTTTCAACAGAAACAACTCCGTAATCCTTTAAGCCCGTTCCGGCTGGAATCAGCCGGCCCATGATGACGTTTTCCTTCAGCCCTCTCAAATCGTCCACCGCACCGGCGACACTGGCATCTGTGAGAACCTTGGTTGTTTCCTGGAATGAAGCTGCTGAAATAAAGCTGTCTGTACTCAACGAGGCCTTAGTGATACCCAGAATCAACGGCTCGGCTGTTGCCGGTTTGCCGCCTTTTTCAATCACGGCTTTATTGGTTAATTCAAATCTGATGCGATCGACCTGTTCCTCGGTAATAAAATCGGTATCGCCCACATTTAATATCTTCACCCGCCGCATCATCTGCCGAACAATGACCTCGATGTGTTTATCGTTGATGCGCACACCCTGCAGACGATAGACTTCCTGGACTTCGTCGACCAGATAACGCGCAAGCGGGACCTCCCCCTTAATGCTCAAGATGTCCTGTGGGATCGCTGACCCGCCAATGAGCGGTTCACCGGCGCGAATATAATCACCTTCGTATACATTAATGTGTTTGCCCCGTGGAATCAGATATTCCTTCTTATCACCGACATCAACCGGGGAGATGGTGACCTTTTGTTTGCCTTTTTTGGTGCTTTTTGCGATCGATACATACCCATCAATTTCACTTAATACCGCTACCTCTTTGGGTTTGCGAACTTCAAAAAGCTCGGCCACACGGGGTAAACCGCCGGTAATATCTTTGGTCTTGGTTGTGGCTCTGGGCAGTTTGGCAACCACATCGCCGGCTTTGACCGCTCCGGTTTCCTCGACAAGTAAAATGGCATTGACCGGTAAAATGTAGCGGGCCATTGCCGATGATCCGGGAAGCTTGGCGGTTTTACTGTTTTTGTCTTTAATCGAGATCCGCGGTCGCTCGTCACCGCTCCTGGATTCGATGATGGTTTTACTCGATTTACCGGTTATCGGATCTACTTTTTCCTGCATGGTTTGACCGGCGATAATATCACCGAATTTTACGGTGCCGTTAACCTCGGCGATGATCGGGGTAGTAAACGGATCCCAGGTTGCCAGCAGATCGCCGACTTTGACTTTTCCGCTATCCTTGACCTTAATGTGCGCACCATAGATAACCGGAAAGGTTTCAAGTTCACGCCCGGTTTTGCTGACAATGGTAAATTTGCCGCCGCGCCGGTTCATGACGACTAGCTGGCCTTCGGAATTTTTGGCGACACTAAGATCTACATATTTAACGGTGCCGTCAGTGCGCGCCCGAATATCGGCTTGTTCTACCCGCCGGCTGGCCGTACCGCCAATATGAAACGTGCGCATCGTCAACTGAGTGCCCGGTTCACCAATGGACTGAGCCGCCAGAATCCCGACTGCCTGACCAATTTCCACAGGCCTGCCATGGGATAGATCGCGTCCATAGCATTTGCTGCACACACCTCTATTGGATTTGCAGGTCAGAACCGAACGGATCTTGATATTGGTGATGCCGGTTTCTTCTATATTTTGGACCGCGGCTTCATCAATATCATCTCCGTTTTGGGCCACAACTTCATCTGTGTACGGATCATGAATATCTTCCAGCAAGGTTCGTCCTAAAATGCGTTCACCCAGCCGCTGAATGATCTCACCACCTTCCATCAAGGGTTCTACTTCAACCCCCAGAGTGGTGCCACAGTCGGACTCGGAGACCACACAATCCTGTGCAACATCGGCAAGTCGGCGGGTCAGATAACCGGAATTGGCTGTCTTCAGAGCCGTATCTGCCAAACCTTTCCGTGCGCCGTGGGTTGAAATGAAGTATTGAAGCACAGAGAGGCCTTCCCGGAAATTGGCGCTGATGGGTGTTTCAATAATTTCGCCAGACGGTTTGGCCATCAGTCCCCGCATCCCGGCAAGCTGTCGCATCTGATCTTTGCTGCCCCGCGCCCCGGAGTCCGCCATCATAAAAATGGGATTGAAACTTTCAGCATAAACCGGCTTCTTTTTCTTAGCTGCTGCCGGCTTGCCTGAATCAAAGGCGCGTTCCAGTTTCATGGATTCCATCATTTCATTGGCAACATCATCGGTCGCTTTGGCCCAGATATCGACGACCTTATTATATTTCTCTCCCTGGGTGATCAAACCCTCGGTATACTGACGACCGATCTCTGAAACCTGGCTTTCAGCCTTTTTTAAGATGTCCCATTTAGCCGCCGGAATAATCATATCGTCTATGGCAATGGACAGTCCGCCTTGAGTGGAATACTTGTACCCGACATCTTTGAGCCGATCTGAAAGAATAACGGTAGCTTTGGGCCCCAGATTGCGATAAACGTAATCTACCAGCTGGCGCAGCATCTTTTTATCCATCACCTCATTGACAATATCAAAGGGAATGGCCGGTTCCTTGGAGATAATTCCAAAAATGTGATAGGCATCATTGGCAAATATGATATCACCGGTATTGCCGGCCTTAAGCGAAAATAAGGTCTCAATATCCGCTTCCCGACATGCGAAGACACTGCGAAATTCGTTAAAGCTGAGTTTTCCGAGCAGCCCTTTATTTTTCTTATCCGGGCTCTGGGAATATTTTTTCACAAGATTGGCAAACTTTCGGCCGGCATTGATCTTAGCCAAAACCTCGCTGGCCGTCTCTTCAGAGTCTACCTGGATGTGGCTTAACTCCAAAATATCCACCTGAGGGATGATCTCCCATAAAAGTACCCGTCCTACTGTTGTTTCATAGCGTTGCCCGTGCATGCGCACCGTGATTTTGGCGTGCAAATCAACTTCTTTAGCATCGAAGGCCGTTTGAACCTCATCAACATTCGCAAAAATCTTGCCTTCGCCCTTGCGATTATCAACCCCCCGGGTCATATAATAGGTGCCCAACACAATATCCTGGCTCGGTACAATAATGGGGCTTCCGTTGGCTGGCGATAAGATGTTGTTGCTCGAAAGCATCAGCACCCGGGCCTCAATCTGTGATTCAACCGAAAGTGGAACATGCACCGCCATCTGATCACCGTCAAAGTCTGCGTTGAAGGCCGTACACACCAGCGGATGCAGCTGAATTGCTTTTCCTTCGATCAAAATGGGCTCAAACGCTTGAATACCGAGCCGGTGCAGCGTCGGTGCTCGGTTCAACATCACCGGATATTCTTTGACCACCTCATCCAGTGTATCCCAGACTTCCGGGATTTCGCGTTCCACCATTTTCTTGGCACTTTTAACAGTTGAGACAAGGCCTTTTTGTTCTAATCGAAAATAAAGAAACGGTTTAAAGAGTTCGAGCGCCATCTTTTTGGGCAACCCGCACTGGTGTAACCTTAAATCCGGTCCGACGGTAATAACGGTACGTCCGGAATAATCCACGCGTTTGCCAAGCAGGTTCTGCCGAAATCGGCCCTGCTTGCCTTTTAAAGTGTCACTCAATGACTTTAAGGGCCGCTTATTGGTACCGGTGATCACCCGGCCATGGCGCCCGTTGTCAAACAGGACGTCAACGGATTCCTGGAGCATGCGCTTTTCATTGCGCACGATGATTTCCGGTGCCTTAAGATCAATCAGGCGTTTGAGGCGATTGTTGCGGTTGATCACACGACGATACAGGTCATTGAGGTCGGATGTCGCAAAGCGACCCCCCTCCAAAGGTACCAGTGGTCTCAAATCGGGAGGAAGGACCGGAATGACATCCATAATCATCCAGATCGGATCAACGCCTGATTTGCGAAAGGCATCGACAATCTTCAGCCGTTTGGATAGCTTCTGTCGTTTGGCAACCGATCCAGTCGCTTTAATGTCGGCTTTCAGCTCCGTGTATAATTCCTCCAGATTAATGTTTTGCAGCAGCGTTTTAACCGCTTCGGCACCGATGCCGGCCTCGAACTTGGGACCATATTCTTCCAGAGCCTCCATATACTTTTCATCCGAAAGCAATTGACCTTTGGCCAGCGGCGTATTTTTGGGGTCCAGCACGATGTAGCTGTCAAAATAAAGAACCTTTTCCATGTTCTTGAGGGTTAAATCCAGCAGGTTACCAATTTTGCTGGGCAGGCTTTTTAAAAACCAGATATGTGAGACCGGTGTGGCCAGCTCGATATGCGCCATGCGCTCACGCCGGACTTTGGATTGAATGACCTCGACGCCGCATTTTTCGCAAATGACACCTCGATGCTTCATGCGCTTGTATTTACCGCAATTACACTCATAATCTTTAGTGGGCCCAAAAATTTTGGCACAAAATAGCCCATCCCGCTCGGGTTTAAAGGTTCGGTAATTGATGGTTTCCGGCTTTTTGATCTCACCATGCGACCATTTACGAATTTGTTCCGGCGAAGCCAGTGCAATCCGAATACCGAAGTACTTTCTTGGATCAGTCGGTTTGGCAAAAAAATCGTAAAGAGTTTCCATTGCGAATTCCTATATTTTTTGGTTGAGTTGAAAAATCTACCCCGCCAACATACCTATCGATGACGTTGTGACCTTTTGGCTTCCAGCTCGCTTTCTTCCAGGAGCGCAATATCCAGCCCCAGCGCCTGTAATTCTTTGGTCATGACCCGGAAAGATTCAGGAATCCCGGGCTCCAAAACATTTTGACCTTTGACAATTTTCTCATACATGCGCGTCCGGCCTGCCATGTCGTCGGATTTAACGGTTAAAAATTCCTGGAGCGCATAAGCCGCCCCGTAAGCTTCCATTGCCCAAACTTCCATTTCCCCCAGACGCTGGCCGCCGAACTGGGCCTTTCCGCCCAGGGGTTGTTGCGTCACCAGCGAGTATGGGCCAATCGAACGGGCGTGAATCTTGTCGTCGACCAGATGATGCAGCTTCATGACATACATCGTCCCCACGGTGACCTTATCATCAAATGGCTCACCGCTGCGACCATCGAAGAGAAGTGCCTGACCGCTTTCATCCAGCCCGGCTTCTTTCAGCAGTGCTTTTATTTCATCTTCCTTAGCACCGTCAAAAACCGGCGTGGCCATGTGAACCCCGTCATTATAAAAGCTCGCAAAATCGACCAGCTGCTTTTCGTTCAAACTGTCGATGGCTTTTCGCTGCACAGGAACTGCAAAAATCTTTTTCATTTTATCGCGTAACGCTTTGTATTTTTGATCCTGGACCAGCGCATTCAATTGATCGCCAAGCCCCTTGGCAGCCAGGCCCAGATGAATTTCCAAGATCTGGCCGACATTCATCCGCGAAGGAACGCCCAGCGGATTAAGCACCATGTCAACCGGTGAACCGTCTTCGAAATAGGGCAGATCCTCAATGGGTAAAATCCGGGATACAACCCCTTTGTTGCCGTGACGGCCGGCCATTTTGTCTCCCACGGACAGTTTGCGTTTCATGGCCACATAAACTTTAACCATTTTAATAACGCCCGGCGGAAGATCATCGCCTTTTTCGTAACGACTGACCTGCTGCTCGAAAGCCAGCCGACAGAGTTCACGTTGGTCCCGGTAGCGCTCTAAAATCTCATGAACCTGCTGGCTTACTTTGGGGTCTTTGAGAACAAGTCCCTCCAGCTGCGCCAGCGGGATCTGTGCCAAAATATCTGCAGTAATCTTGGCACCGTTTTCGATATAGACCTTCCTGCCCTTTTTCAGCGCTGCCATGGCTTTTTTGCCGATCAGCAAATCAGCCAGCTGAGTACGAACAACTTCTTCGATCACCGCCAGTTCATCGTCGTGGTCCTTTTCAAGGGAAGCAATTTCTTCATCTTCAATCAGGCGCGTACGGTCATCTTTGTCAATACCGCGTCTTGAAAATACTTTGGCATCAATAACAATGCCCTGGACTCCTGGTGGCACCCGCAAGGATGTATCTTTGACATCACCGGCCTTTTCACCGAAAATGGCACGCAGCAGTTTCTCTTCAGGAGAAAGCTGGGTCTCACCTTTGGGCGTAATTTTACCCACAAGAATATCGCCCTGCTGCACCTCGGCACCCAAATGAATAATTCCGCTGTCATCCAGATTTTTTAAGGCTTCTTCTCCCACATTGGGAATATCACGCGTAATTTCTTCTTTTCCCAGTTTGGTATCTCTGGCGACGACTTCAAATTCTTCAATATGAACCGAGGTGTAAACACCGTCGCGTACCAGTCTTTCGCTTACCAAAATTGAATCCTCAAAGTTATATCCGCCCCAGGGCATAAAAGCCACCGTGACATTCTTTCCCAAAGCCAGCTCACCCTGATCGGTTGCCGGACCATCGGCAATGATCTGCCCGGCCTCAACAAATTCGCCTTTGAGAACGATGGGACGATGGTTGAAGCAGGTGTTCTGATTGGACCGAATGAATTTTGAAAGATTATAAATGGTAACGTCTTTTCCAGAAGGGGTTTCGGCCGGATGATGCTTTAGCACGATCCGAGCGGCATCAACGTGGACCACTTGAGCATCCCGCTTGGCAACCACAGCAACTCCGGAATCCCTGGCCACCACCCCTTCAATTCCGGTCCCGACCAGAGGAGCGGAATTTATCAACAGCGGCACGGCCTGGCGTTGCATGTTGGAACCCATCAGTGCCCGGTTGGCATCATCGTTTTCCAGAAAAGGAATCAAAGAGGCTGAGACACTGACCAACTGATTGGGCGAAATATCCATCAGGTCGATATTTTGTTTTTCGACCATCATAAATTCCCCGGCCACCCGTGAGGTAACCAAGGGATTGACATATGCTCCCTTTTTGTCGATGAGCGCGTTGGCCTGGGCGATGGGGTGATCTTTTTCTTCAAATGCATCGAGAAATTTGACCTCCTCGGTGACTTTAGCACTGGCCACCACACGGTAAGGCGTTTCGATGAAGCCATAGGGATTGACACGCGCATAAGTGCTCAAAGACACGATCAGACCGATGTTAGGCCCTTCCGGGGTTTCGATAGGGCAAATGCGTCCATAATGCGAAGGGTGGACATCGCGCACCTCAAACCCCGCTCGCTCCCGCGTAAGGCCGCCGGGCCCCAGTGCACTTAAGCGCCGCTTGTGCGTCGTTTCAGAAAGCGGGTTGGTCTGATCCATAAACTGAGAAAGCTGGCTGGTGCCGAAAAATTCTTTAACCACCGCAGATACCGGCTTGGGATTTACCAGATCGTGCGGCATGAGCGCATCGACCTCCTGAAGACTCATGCGTTCTTTAATCGCCCGCTCCATTCGTACGAGCCCGATGCGATATTGATTTTCGAGCAATTCTCCCACTGCGCGAACCCGACGGTTGCCCAGGTGGTCGATATCATCCACAACACCTTGCGTATCTCGCAACTGGATTAAGGCTTTGGCCGTAAGCAATATATCTTCTTTGCGCAAGATGTTTAAATTGATTTCACTGCCGATACCCAGGCGCTGATTGATTTTTAGTCTTCCGACACCGGAAAGGTCATAATAGGTCGATCTAAAAAACAAATTATCGATAAAATCCTGCGCGACTTCCGGTGTCGCCGGATTCCCCGGTCTCAGCCGTCGATAGATCTCAATCAGGGCTTCTTCTTTAGTTTCAACTTTATCCAGTAGCAGCGTTTTTCGAATAGAGTCGCTGTTGCTCGCCGCATCGACATACAGCAGATCAAATTCCGTGACACCACTGTCACTGAGTTTGGTCAATGTGTCCTCTTCGATCATCTCAGCGACCTTCACGATCGGTTGCCCGTCCTTTGCATCAACAACGGTACTGGCGAAAGCACGATCGATAATCTCCTCCACATTGATCGGAATCAACTTCGCACGAATGGATTTGAGATGATTAATGGCCTTGATGGAAAACACACGGCCTTTTTTCACAATGACATCTCCGCTTTTGGCGTCGCGCACATCTTTGCTGGCCCGTTTGCCTCTTAGAAATGCTTCATTGAACTCTTTAAAATAGCGTTTGCCCTTTACAACGATTTTTTCGGTTTGATAAAAGTAGCTCAGCAGATCTTCGGTTGTGTAACCAAAAGCTTTAAACAACAACGTGACCGGAAACTTGCGGCGGCGATCGATACGAATGTAGACAATATCCTTAGGATCGACTTCCATATCGATCCAGGAACCGCGAACCGGTATAATTCGAGAGCTGTAAATAATTTTCCCGCTGGAATGGCTTTTACCTTTGTCATGATCAAAAAACACTCCGGAAGAGCGATGCAGCTGGCTGACCACAACACGCTCGGTTCCATTAATAATGAAGGTCCCTTTTTCGGTCATTAAGGGTATGGTACCAAAATATATTTCCTGCTCCTTGATGTCGCGGATGTTTGAAACACCGGTATCATTATCGATTTCATAGACCACCAGTCGGACGGTAATCCGAACCGGGATTTCGTAAGTCATTCCGCGGTGAACACATTCCTCAATGCTGTGCTTCATCTCACCGAACCGGTAAGATACGAATTCAAGGGATGCACTACCGGTAAAATCCTTAATCGGAAAAACAGATTTAAAAACGGTCTGCAATCCGATGTCCTCACGTTTTTCCGGGGGAATATCCATTTGTAAAAGCCGCTGAAAAGACTCGCGTTGCATCCCGATAAGATCAGGGATTCCCACGATCTGTTTTATCTTTCCAAAATTTTTCCGAATCCGTTTTGGTGCCAAAGTGCGTTTAGACATGGCATCTCCACTGTTGGTTGGGGTTATGATTTGTTGGCGCTGGGTGATTAGGATAAACAATAGCTTTGCCAGCACCAAGCAAGGAGGCCATCACCGTTTCCGATGTGTCCCCCCCTTGCCCATTTATTTTCAGGTGAATTTACTTGACCTCCACCTGGGCGCCAACTTCTTCAAGTTGGGATTTAATTTTTTCAGCTTCATCTTTGGCCACACCCTCTTTGACAGGTTTGGGGACTTCATCAACCAAAGCTTTGGCATCTTTTAACCCCAGACCGGTGATGGCCCGAACTTCCTTGATAACCGCAATTTTCTTGTCTCCAGCGGCTAAAATAATAACATCAAACTCGGTCTTTTCCTCTGCGGCCGCAGCCTCACCCTGGGCGGGTCCGGCGGCCATCATCGCGACCGGAGCCGCTGCAGACACGCCAAATTTTTCTTCCATTTCCTTAATCAGCTCGCTGAGCTCAAGCACCGACATATTTGCCACAAATTCAATTACATCTTCTTTGGTAACACTCTCTTTCGCCATTTTTTCCTCCAGTTTCATTAACGCCATCATCATTTGATGGTTTATTCGTTTAGTAAATTAGGCTGCTTCTTTTTGATCTTTCACGGCCTGTAAGACATTGAGCAATTTTCTGGGAATTTCTGCCAGCATTCTCACAAATCCGGTTGGCACATTGTTCAATGTGGAAACGAACATGCCCAACAAAACTTCCTGGGGCGGCAGGGCCGCAAGGGCTTTGATCTGATTGTTGTCAAGAACCTTGCCATCCATGACCCCGACTTTGATTTCAAACACTTTGTAGTCTTTGGCAAAGTCGGTTAATACTTTTGCCGGCGAAACCGGATCGCCATAGCTCATTGCTATGGCACTGGGACCTTTAAACGTGTCCTTGATCAAGGCCACATCTGTTCCTTCCGAGGCTCTAATCAGAAGGGAGTTTTTTGCGACCTGGTATTCGACTTCTTCTTCTCTGAGCTTGCGACGCAGATCATTTACGGCAGCGACATCAAGACCCTTGTAATCAGTTACGAATACAACAGCAGCCTTTGTAAATCGTTCATTTAAATCCTGTGTAATTCTTTTTTTCTCTTCTAAATTCACGAGTACGTTACACCTCCTTTCCATTTCTTTCTGACAAAACCGGAGGAGTGAATATTGCCGATTTGCAATTGACGACAGCAAGTTTCTGCACCGCGCAGAGCTGGGCAGAAACAGGAATCATACAACTATCTCGGCAGGCCGGCAGTGCCGATTAAACACAATCACAGCCACGCGCTGTACCTGTGGACCTACGGTCTTTGACAGATGCTTTCTTTTTTTTGAGCGCCGCTATCGACGCGAATACCCCGATTGCGCAAAAATCGCCTAATCAGGTTTCTGGCTTCTTGCTATTTTAACAGGTCTTTGACCAGGACCGCATCGACCTTAAGGCCGGGTCCCATAGTGGTCGAAATCGCAATGCCTTTAAGATAGGTACCTTTACTGGAAGCCGGCTTGAGACGCATGATAGTGTCAAAAAAAGCCGCCATGTTTTGAACAATCTTATCGACGCCGAACGATACTTTTCCCATCGGCGCGTGCACAATTCCGGCTTTTTCAACTCTAAAGTCAATTTTCCCGGCTTTAAGGTCCTGGATGGCCCGTGCCACCTCGAATGTAACGGTTCCGGTTTTGGCGTTAGGCATCAGTCCGCGGGGCCCCAGCAGCTTTCCGATCTTTCCGACGGACCCCATCATGTCCGGTGTGGCAACGGCTTTGTCAAACCCAAACCAGCCACCTTTTATTTTTTCAATCAAATCGTCATTGCCGACGAAGTCGGCTCCGGCATCGGTGGCCTCTTTTTCTTTTTCGCCTTTAACAAAGACCAACACCTTGATATCCTTGCCGGTTCCATGCGGCAGTACCACGCTGCCCCTGACCATCTGATCAGCATGCCTTGGATCAACACCCAAACGTACAGCCAAATCAACCGTTTCGTCAAACTTGGCAAACGATGAATCCAAGGTCATTTTAACGGCATCATTGAAACTACTGACACCCTCTGATTCGATTCTTTTTTTGGAATCTAGATATTTTTTTCCCCGTTTCGGCATCTTTCTAACCATCTCCCTCAATCGCGCTGCGCGTTTCAGCTCGCGGGTGGAAAAGCTTTTTAGCACCCATTCCACAACCGCATCTCGCAACGGTAATTTTTAGCTAACTTCTATGCCCATGCTTCGCGCTGTTCCTGCTATGATCTTGCAGGCTGCGTCCAAATCATTGGCGTTTAAATCGACCATTTTTAGCTTGGCAATTTCTTCGACTTGCTGCCGTGAGACGGACCCAACTTGCTCTCGCTTGGGGTCTGCGGCCCCTTTGGCTATTTGGGCAGCCTTCTTTAGCAGGACCGCCGCGGGCGGTGTTTTGGTAATAAACGAAAAGGACCGATCCTGATAAACCGTTATGACAGCCGGTATGATCATGCCTTCATCATTGGCTGTTTTGGCATTAAAGGCCTTGCAAAAGTCCATAATATTGACGCCATGTTGGCCCAGAGCAGGGCCAATGGGTGGCGATGGATTGGCTTTTCCAGCTTCTACCTGCAATTTGATCATTGCCAATATTTTTTTTGCCATTTGCTTTTTCCGCTCCTAGTTCGATTAAACTTATACAAAAGTTAAATATTCGGTTATTGCATCTTCGCAACTCGTATTTCTTTTACCACAGAGACCACAGAGATCGCAGAATTTGAACTCAAAACTTAAAGCGCTTTTCTCTGTGTGCTCTGTGCGCTCCGTAGTGAAAAATAAGTATTTGAAATTTTTCCGAATGACGCCTAACACCGACTAAAGTTTTTGAACCTGAACAAACTCCAATTCAACCGGTGTCGAACGACCAAAGATGCTGACCAGCACCTTGATCTTTCCCTTTTCAGGATTGACCTCCTGAACCGTCCCATTGAAATTGGTAAAAGGCCCATCAATGACACGGATCTCGTCTCCGGATTCAAAAAAATATTTCGGCTGGGGCTTGAGTTTGCCGGCTTCCATGCGATTTAAAATTCGAGCCGCCTCATCCTCAGAAAGCGGTGTAGGCTTACGCCGACCGCCTAAAAACCCGGTTACCTTAGCCGTGTCATTGACGATATGCCAAGTTTCATCATTTAGATCCATCTGGACCAATATATAACCCGGATAAAACTTACGTGCCGACGTTTTACGTTTACCTTTAACAAGTTCAACAATTTCTTCGGTTGGCACGACGATCTCGCCGAATTTATCAGCATGTTGAGAAGAGGCAATGCGTTCCCCCAAACTGACTTTAACTTTATTTTCAAAGCCTGAATATACGTGGATGATATACCATTTAAGCGCCAAGCGTTTTCCTCCTCCTTTTATTGCAAAACTACACGGATCAGATTGGACAAACCGATATCAACGAATCCGAGAAAAAGTGAAATAATTAAAACCAATGCAATGACAACTGCGGTGGAGCCGATCGTTTGTTTGCGCGATGGCCAGGTCACTTTTTTGAGCTCTATTTTGACCTCTCTTAAAAACTGGATCGCCGATTGAAAAAAGTTCGTCTTTGGTTTCACCGCCGCGGCGCTGACCATCTGAGATTGCTTCTGGCTTGCTGCCGATTTTGCCGCCTGGCTCTCTTTGCCCGGCGTTGCGGTGCGGGCCGTCTTTTTCGCGCTCAAATCAGCGGCCCTCTGACCCTTTTTGGATGCAGCGGATTCGGCCGTTTTTTTCTTCTTTTTCTTGGCGCCAGAGGTTTTTTTGCGTTGTAGCCGTCCCATATGACTCCTAAAATGTTGAAAGCTCAAAGCATCAAAGATATGAGGAATCCCATAGTTCCCTGACCTTCAAACTCTGAGCCTTAAAAAGGAGATGGCAGGCCAGGAGGGATTCGAACCCCCAACCGCCGGATTTGGAGTCCGATGCTCTACCGTTAGAGCTACTGGCCTGCATCCTTAAAATTGGTTAAATCAGTCCATTAAAAAAAAATCTTTTGCGATTTTAACGGCCGACCGATGCCTCCGCTTATGCTTTAAGTTATCAAGTGCGCCTCAGCCGATGCCAACCGGAAGCGTTTATTTCGTTTCCCGGTGAGGTGTATGCTTGCGACAAAAACGGCAATATTTGTTGAATTCCAGTTTATCTGGCGTCGTCTGCTTGTTTTTTGTGGTTGTATAGTTTCTTCTTTTGCATTCCGTACATGCAAGGGTAACGATTATTCTCACCGTTCGACTCCTATGGCGTTATTCAATAATATCGCTGACCACACCGGCACCAACGGTACGACCGCCTTCGCGCACCGCAAAACGCAGCTCTTTTTCCATCGCAATCGGGGTGATCAGCTCCGCCTCAATCGCTAC
>Ga0265306_10000933_pt1 | contig 14300 bp, 11 predicted proteins | sample Helome_3_FD_192493 | JGI IMG/M metagenome (GOLD analysis project Ga0265306, IMG submission 192493) | Marine sediment microbial communities from subtidal zone of North Sea - Hel_20160420 (Illumina Assembly) | ecosystem: Environmental > Aquatic > Marine > Subtidal zone > Sediment ...
GGGGAGTTACGGGAACTTGACTGACATATCCCAAGCTGTTCAAAAAGCGAATCAACAACGAATAGTTAGAGAACTCGCTCATCGAGAGTTGATGAAGCGAGATCTTATGTATTATATTAAAGCAACACATCCTAGATACTTACCAGGGTGGGTACACGTAGATATATGTGAGAGATTAGAAAAGTTTACTCAAGACGTAATTGATCAGAACTCTCCTAGGTTGATGTTACTAGTCCCGCCTCGTGGTGGGAAGAGTGAGATTGCATCTGTGCGTATGCCAGCATGGGTACTTGGTAGATACCCACACTTAGAAATAATGAATCTAGGGTATAACCAAGACTTACCACTTGAGTTTAGTCGTCAAGTACGAGCACAACTACAAGATAAGTACTACCATAAGATATTCCCCGATACACAGATTAACCCTAGTAATAGAGCAGCAGACGCATGGAAGACCACTAAGAGAGGTGGACTTGTTGCGGCTGGCGTAGGTGGCCCTATTAATGGTAAGGGTGCTGATATCTTGATCGTGGATGATCCTATTAAGAACATCGAGGAAGCTGATAGTTTTAATACAAGAGAAAAACTAGAGCAATGGTTCTTCTCTACTGCGTATTCTCGTCTATCGCCTGGAGCAGGTGTCTTGATCGTGCAGACATGGTGGCACTTTGATGATTTAGCTGGTCGTTTACTTCAGCGTATGGAAGATAATAGGGGGGATGACTATGAAGTAATACGTTATCCCGCTATTGCTGAAGAGTTTGAATACAGAGATATAAATACGAGAGATATCATAAGAGAAGATGAGGCTATAGAACAACACGATGACCTGGGGTTAGAGTTGTTGCGAGAGCCGGGAGAAGCACTACACCCTGAACGATTCCCTATTACTGAGTTAGAACGCATACGTAATAACCAGCCTGATCGTATATGGAGTGCGCTGTATCAGCAGAGTCCCGTACCTGATACAGGTAGTTACTTCACTGAAGATCAGATTAAGATGGTTAATGCCCTACCTGATCCTGCGGGGCGTACTATCGTTACAACTTGGGACTTTGCTATTGGTTTGAAACAGCATAATGACTGGACGGTAGGTGTAACTACTATCTTAGATGATGCTGGTAGACAGTCAATTGCAGAGGTTAAGAGGTTCAGGGGTGGTGCTTTTGAAATTGTCCGTAATATGTGCGATACAACAGAGAAGTGGAGCCGAGTTGCTGGATCGTATACCGTAGGTGTAGAAGACGGACAATTATGGAAAGCCCTTTCAGACACCTACAAGAAAGAGTGTCAGGAAAGAGATTTGAGTTTTCGCGTAGAAGAACTCAAGCCACTAACTGACAAGGCTGTTAGGGCGCGTCCATTGCAGGGACGTATGGAAAAAGGTATGATCTATTTCCCAAGGGGAGCCACTTGGTTAAATGCCGCACGGAAAGAAATGCTTCAATTCCCTGCGGGTATTCACGATGACTTTGTAGATGCTTTAGCATGGAATGTGCGAGTTGCGTTGAATAAAGTTCCAATAGTGGTTAATAGTAAAGCTGTTATACCCCCACGTAGAGCTGATAGACACAGTATGTCTCTAGTAGATAGATTAAAGAGGCATACTAAAATAGCTGGTGGTAAAGGTTCTTTCATGAGTGCGTAAAACCTGCTATTCTCTTGTAATGGCACAAGGATTTCATATATGACAACGGACGTAGCAAGAGAGGCGGCATATCGCTATTCATACATGCGTGACGCTGGTCACCTTGACTTCATACATAAAGCTCGTAAGTGTGAGGACTTCTTTGCAGGGGTACAATGGGATAACACTGACCTTGTGAAGTTACGTTCCCAAAGACGACCTGCATTAACAATCAATAAGATCATGAACACTATCAGCAATGTTGCTGGCGAGCAGTTGTTCAACCGTAGTATGGTTTCTTATCGTCCTGCTAAAGATGGTGCAGAAGAAACAGCAGATGCACTTACTAAAGTGTTTATGCAGATCAGCCAAAACAACCGACTTCCCTGGATTAGATCAAATATGTTCCTCGATGGTATCATTACCAGCCGAGGTTTCTATGATGTAAGACTGGATTTCGATGATTCAATGAGAGGGGAAGTTAAGATCTGTGCTTTACCTCCTAACTCAGTTCTATTAGACCCCGATGCTGCTGACTATGATGGTAAAGACTGGCTTGATGTAACTGTATCTAGATGGTTACCTTTAGACATGATTGAGATGCTATATGGTAAGAAGGTTAGATTAGAGCTTCAAGGAGTTCCTGATGACTATAGTCCTTATGATTGCATTGATAGCGGTGATTGGATTACTGATAGATTTGCAAATAACACGCCATACGATCAACTTAAAACACAATCATACTATCCCGCTGACGAGGCTGGAAACAAGTTCAGGCGTGTTAGAGTACTGGATAGGCAGTATAAAGAACTTTCTGTCCTAGAATACTTCGTAGATACTAAGACAGGTGATATGCGCGAAATCCCTACAACCTGGGAACGTGAACAAACCGCTGAGTTTCTACGCCAGAATGATAACCTTGGTACTATTAAAAGAAAGGGTTATAAGATTGGTTGGTCGGTTACTGCTGGTAACATCGTATTACATGACAAGACTTCACCATACGAACACTTCACAGTAGTACCCTTCTTTCCGCACTTTCGTAGAGGCCGTACAATAGGTATCGTTGAGAACCTGATCGGCCCACAAGAATTACTTAACAAAGCACGTTCCCAAGAACTTCATGTACTCAACACTACTGCTAATAGTGGTTGGATCGTTGAGCAAGGTAACATGAAGAACATGGATGATGAAGACCTCCGTGACCAAGGTTCTGAAACGGGGTTCGTAGCTGTTGTTGAAAGAAAGGATGGGTTAGAAAAAATAACACCTAACCAGATTCCTACAGGGATTGATCGAATCGGTTATAAAGCAGAGGAAGATATTAAAAACATTTCTGGTGTCTCAGACTACCAAACCGGATTCGCACGTGAGGATGTTGCTGCTAAGGCTGTTCAATTCAACCAGGCAAGAGGTACTACAAACCTCGCTCCGGTACTTGACAACCTTAATAGAACAGATACGCTTTTAGCAGAGCGTGTATTGAGTATTGTCCAACGGTTCTACTCGGAACCACGACTAATAAACATCACAGGAACAGGGCTAGGTGCTCAGGACGAGCAAGTCGTGGTAAACCAGATCACTCCAGAAGGTACTATTCTGAATGATCTAACCCTTGGTGAGTATTCTGTTAACGTCACTAGCGAACCTGAACGCGATAATTATGAGGATTCCCAATTTGATCAAGCAGTTCGGCTTAAGACCGAAGTTGGTATCGACATACCAGATAGCGTAATTATTGAGACAAGTAAGCTGCGTAACAAACAGGAAATACTTGCTACCATGAATGGTAACAAGACTGATGAACAGATTAAGTTCGAAGAGGAACTTGACAGACGAAACAGTGTTGCAGACCTCCTCCTTAAAGAAGCTCAAGCAAAAGACAAAGATGCAGACGCTAACCTTAAATCTATCCGCGCTGGAAAGGAGAGTATCGAGGCACAGCAAGCAGCTATCGAAAATAAATCGGACGTTAGCCCCGAAGTAATGCTTGAAATGAAGCTCAAAGCTTACGAGATAGCTGTACAAGCTGCTGAAGATAGGCGTACTGAAACACTGAAACATGTGCAGAAGATGAAGGAGATTAAGTTATCTGCTGCAACTAAAGCTTTACCATCCCCTAACGAAGGAGCCAAGAAAGATGCCGCATAAACAAACCGAAGGTATGTACAGGGTAGGTATTGATTTCAACCCTGGTGGTAACCCTCATGTAGATCAGATCAAAGCTACTGCTGCTGCTATGATTGATTATGTTATTGAGCACGGTAATGATGCCCGTTGTACTGCTATTGCATGTACTGAAATTGAATCAGCCGCTATGTGGGCTGTTAAAAGTGTAACTAAACCTGATCGTGAGGAGCCAAGAGAAAATGAAGTTCGGTGAAGCTTTTGAAGCAGTAAGAAACGGGGGTGCAATGCGCCTCCCTTCATGGAGTCCTGATGTTTGTATCAAAGCTCAGTTCCCCGATGAACATAGTAAAATGACCGCACCATATCTATATGTTGAATCTAGATTTGGTTGTGTACCTTGGAAAGAAACAATGATTGAACTCTTTTCTGAAGAGTGGGAAATTAAGGAGCCAAGAGAAAATGTCTAAAGAAGATAAGATTGACGACAATGACAAAAAGATTGATGATGCTGCTAAAAAACCAGATGCGAAACCTGGCGAAGTAGATCCAGATACAGGGAAGTATACTGACGATGGTGTTGCGGCACTAGTTGATCAGATTAAGAACAAAAAGCCAGATGACAAGAAATCCAATGACTCCAAAGATGACAAAAAGACCTCTACCAAAGATACTAAGTCTGATGATGATGACGGTCAGATGGTTCCAATCTCGCGTCTTAACAAAGTAATTGATGAGCGTAATAATCTACGTACTCAGCTTGAATCTCAACCTAAGCCTCAAGTTAAGGAGGAAGATCAGCCCCCTACAGTTGAAGAGTTGAGAGTACAACATAAAGAGAAACGTAAAGCTTGGCAGAAAGCTGTTTTTGATAACGATCAAGACGCGGCTGATAAACTGCTGGACGAAATGGATACTCTTGAAGAGGTTATTGACGAAACTCGATTGAACGAAACGGCCAATGCTACTCGCGCTCAGTCTGCTGATGATATTCGGTATGATAACTTACTTGATGAAATGACGGTAGCCTTTCCTGTTATCGACAAGAACTCAGATGCCTTTGATCAAAAGGTAGTTACCGAAGTGTTTAACATGCGTGAGGCTTTTATTGCGCGTGGTGATACGCAGACCGAAGCACTACGTAAAGCTAGAGATTATATACTGTCTCCATTAGGTGCTAAAGATACACAGAAAAAGGTACAGGATACTACGGATAAACGCAACGAGGATTCAAAAAAGAATCTTGCTGATGCGTTGTCTAGGCAACCTACCAACGTATCAGACCTGGGTGCTTCTTCTGACGCTGTAAACAATGACTATGGTATCGACGTTAAACGGCTAACTCCAGAACAGTTCGACAAGTTGCCAGATGACGTTAAACAAGACCTTCGTGGTGATACTATAAAAGAGCACCATTTAGGCCAAAGGTAAGCAGGAAGGGGGCTTGTAGCCCCCTTCTCCTTAAGGTATAATCAAGGCATTCGTAAGCACGATGCGTCAACCGTGCAGAGGTCGCCCCTCTAAAATCAGCGTCCTCGCTAGACCAAGCGTTAAACGGTAAAACTGATATTCACGTTGAATCTTACAACGAGGTAGTTATGGCTCAAACAAATTTTGCTCGTCTAACAGACGAAGAGCTGACTATCTGGTCAATGGATACGTGGAAGGCGGCTCGTAACCAGTCTTTTGTAAGTCGGCTGATGGGGAAGGATAGTAACGCTATCATTCATCACATCGACGAACTCACTAAGACAGACAAAGGTGCAAGGGCTGTCCTGACGCTTGTAGCTGATTTGGAAGGAGATGGTATCGCAGGTGATCGTACCCTTGAGGGTAACGAAGAAGCGATGAAGTCTTACGATCAAGTCATCACCATCGACCAGCTTAGACACGCTAACCGACACGAAGGCCGTATGGCTGACCAACGTTCGGTGCTTAACTTCCGAAACAACTCTAAAGATGTATTGTCTTATTGGTTAGGTGATCGCATTGATCAAATGGCGTTCCTTACGCTGTCAGGCGTTTCCTATACCATGCGGAACAATGGTATCGCTCGAATTGGTTCGGATCTTCCCTTCTTGGACTTCGCTTCTGCTGTAGCGACTCCATCTTCTAACCGCGTTTTGCGTTGGAATGGTACTACTGATCAACTGTCTACTGCTGGTGCAACCAGCCAGGTTACGGCTGCTGACAGACCTTCCTGGGAAATGCTGGTTCAGTTGAAGGCGTTTGCCAAAGAAACTTACTTGCGCGGTGTGCGTGAAGGTGGTGAGGAAACTTACCATGTGTTCTTCACTCCTACTGCTCTGGCTAAGTTGAAGCTTGATCCAACTTATATGCAGAACGTTAGAGAATCAGGTGTTCGTAGTAATACGGGTAACCCGTTGTTCTCTGGTGCTTCTGTTAAGGTTGATAACCTGTACATCCATGAACATCGGCATGTATACAACAGTCGTGGCGCAACTTCTGGTGTAGACCAGTGGGGTTCCGGTAATGACGTTGAAGGTTGTCAGGTGTTGTTCTGCGGTGCTCAGGCACTCGGTATTGCCGATATTGGTAATCCGTATTGGGACGAAGAAGGTTTCGACTACCAGAACCAGCAAGGTATCTCGGTAGGTAAAATCTTCGGTTTCCTTAAGCCTAAGTTCCATAGCATCTATACGGGTCAAACAGAGGACTTCGGTGTTATTTCTACCTATGTTTCACAGGAGGGTAGCTAATCATGCCTGATACTCTAAAAAATCACGGTCGTCAATGGACACTCTGGGCCTACCAGGAAGTCTCTTACGCCGATCTCGTAGAAGCAACTGCTGTTGAAATCATGGACTTGCCGCCTAACGCGATGGTCGTTGATGGATTCGTAGAAGTTTCTGAAGCAAACAACCAGGGTACATCTGCGGTATGTGATCTTGGTGTAACTGATGGAACCACACCGGCTCCAACTCAGTTCACCACGGATACAGATATTGCTACGGTAGCTGCTGCGAAATTCGCATTGGCTAACGTTGCTGTACCTACTGGTGACGGACTGAAGGTCATTGCAACTGCTACCCTTGTTGGTGGTGCTGCAACGGCTGGTACGTTCTTCGTAGGTGTTGGTTACATTATGCGTAACCGCGCTAACGAGAATCAGCCTACAACCTTCGCATAAGCACTATAGAGGGGCTTCGGCCCCTCAACCTAATTAAAGGAGCCTATTAAACATGCGTCCCAAAACTTCAACACAAATGGTACTAGATCGCAAAGCAACACTACGTCACTTATGCGGTCAGTCTATTGTATTTGAACCTGGTGTTCCAGTTGGTGTACCCCCACAGATGATTAAATCTGCTATTGGTATGGGTGCTAAAGTACACGATGGGGATACTCCCGACCTCTCTGAAGAGGAACATAAACAACCTAATGCAGGGCCAGTCGATCCTGAAGAACGTATGGAAGAGATCGTCAAAGTTGTTTCTGAAATGATTGAACGAAACAATAGAGAAGAATGGACTGGAACTGGTGTACCGAAAGTTCAACGTGTGACTGAGCTTGTAGGTTATAAAGTTCAGAAGCAAGAGATTGTTGATGCCTTTGCTATGGCAAGAAACAATCCAGAGGAAGTAGTAGAAACAGGTGAATAATGACTGTTGACGAACTATTAGAAGCTTTTCGCGGTATATGTGACGATGAAGCAGAACCATACTTCTGGTCTGATACCCTCTTCTACACATATCTTACGGATGCAATAGTTCAATATTGCAGGTATGGTCGCGGTATCCGTGACCATACCTCTTCTCTCACTACTATTGAATACACGGCTGAAAGCCCCTGGGCTAACTTAGATGAAAAGATTATTAAAGTTATCTCAGCTTTCGATGAAGGTAATGACAATCGACCCCTTGCTATTGTAGATTGGGAAACGTTTATGAACGAAACCCAATTTCATGACTCAAGCGACTACGGTATGTTGTCCGGTACTAAATCGTATCCCGACAAACTTGGTACACTTAATACCCTTATCATCGGTCTTGAAGATAGTAAATTGCGGTTAGTTAATATACCAACTTTAGGCGGTACACTTAAGTTGGTAATTGAAAGATATCCGATATACCCCATAAACGAGAACAACCAAAAGATTGAGGGTGTACCTACTCACGATAGATTTGATCTGCTTGAATGGGTTAAGCACAGAGCTTATCTCCATGAAGATGCAGAAACCTTTGATCCTGATATGGCTGAAACCTCTCGTCAACTGTTCATGCTTAAGATGAAACAGGTTGATTCAGATGATATGGTTAAGACGAAGAAGAAAGGCCATGCTCGTTATGGAGGACTCTAATGTCTGATGTAGCCCGTATTGATATTACTATTATACAGGGTGCTACCTATAGACGTACTATGAACTGGTACGGAGCAGGGTTGCTTTGTAAAGATATTGAAAGTATGGTTGAGGGTTGTCCTACAATCCTCGGTGTAACAGGACATGGAATGTCTAATTCCTCAAATACTCCTGTTTTTATTCACGATGTTAAGGGAGCAACGAACCTTAACAAAGGTAAGAAATCTATAATTGCAACCTATGTTGATCCTAATACTATTAGCGTCAATGTTTCAACTAATAACCAAGATTGGGTGGATGGTACAGGTTCAGTTACTTACTATGTTCCTACTGACCTCACTGGTTATGATGCAAGGATGCAAATACGATCTACTCGCGGCGCAACTAGTATTATCCATGAAATGTCTACCGCAGGCATTCCAGGTGATAATAGTGGCGATATTACTTTAACTGCTGCTGATGGTGGAATTAATCTGCTCATTACCGCCGATGATACAGCGGCCTTTGACTTTGACAATGCTGTCTACGATATAGAGTTGATCAATACTTCCGGCAATGGTGATGTTACGCGAGTAGCCGAAGGTACTGTAAAACTCCATAGAGAAGTTACTCGCTAAAGGAGATTTATTATGGCGCAAGGTGATGTACATGTATTTGACCAATTTTTGGTTGATGCTCTTGAAAAGAAACACGACTTGGAGAACGATTCAATTAAGTGTGCTTTAATTGATTCTGTTCAAACTCCAGCCACTACCTCTGCTGATCCTCGTTGGGGTGCAGGTGGTACAGTTAACTTTTCAACTGATGAAGTAACTGCTGGTGGTAACTATGTTGCGGGTGGTGCAGATTGCGCTAACCCTGCTGTTACTCTCAACGGTGGTTTAGCGGAAATTGACTTTGATGACCCTGCAACATGGGCACAAAACGTTTCCAATCCAACTGATGCAAGGTGGGGTATCATATATAACGATACTTCAGCAGGTAAAGAGTGCATTGGTTACGTGGATCTTGGTTCTGCATTCGACATGACTACGGGTGATCTTACAATTACCTGGGGTGCTCCGTTCGCTACGTTGAACCAGGCTTAAGAGGTATAAGACCCCCTCCCTTAAAGGAATAAGTTACAGGGACGTTTAAAAGGGGGTCTTCTCTCCTATGGCTATTGTACGTGAAGGTTATGCATTTAGTAGTTCCGGCGGGGCAACTGTTGGATCACTAAGCTTTACTGCGCCTTCAAATATAGCAGTTGGTGAACTGCTAGTTATCTTCGTAATGAGTGATGATTCTCAGAATGGAGATGAATTTACTGTTAATGCTAGTGGATGGGGTAAGGCAGACGAGGCAGGTAACGCTACCTGTGACTGTCATGCTGGAATATTCTATAAAGTTGCTGAAGCTGGCGATATAGGAGCAAGCGTAACAATAAACGCTGCTTCTAACGATGAAATGATGGGTTGGTTTGCCAGGTTCTCTGGTGTTGACCCTACTACTCCAATAGATACTTCTGAAACGACTCTTACTAGTCATGGTAATGCTACTGCTCATACAGTATCTACAATATGGTCTACGGTAACTGACGGTCAGGCTATTATCGCTGGTGCTGCTGGTGATGGTGGTGATCGTGACCCAATGACCTATTCAGGTACAGCGGGGTTTGGAACTAACGATGTAAGTGGTCAATCAGGTACGACAGGTAATGACGTAGCTGGTTGCATGACTTATACAGTCTACCCTTCTGCGGGTAGTATCGGCCAAGTATTCCTTAATTCAAGCGTAAGTGACGGTGCTTGTACTATCAACGTTTGGTTGAACCCTGATCCTGGTAATGTTATATCATGTTCTACTGAAGTACTAACTCTTACTGAAAATAACGCAACTGTTAACACTACTACAAACTTAGTAGTAACCGGCGCAACGATAAACCTTAAAAAATATAAAGGTATTGACGCATACCAATTTAAGGTTGACGCTCATGGTGGTGTTTGGCCTACTGGACAAGATGTTGAAGATGCGTTTGATGGTGATAGCGGAACTGATGAATGGGTTCTTACCAGTAATTTTCGATGGGGTTGGGGTGTTGATGCAGCTCTTAGAGTTCCAAGTGGGACTATCGGGCCTATATTCGTAAGAGTACGGAATAGCAATAGCCTCAATTCATTACCTAGGATTAGTACTTCTTTTGATCACACAGACTTTGATCCTACTGGTAAATCAATTAGTAGGATAGCTGTTGTTGGTAATTCACAGTCTAATCCAAATTCTGAATGGTCAGCGTGGTATAAAGTAAGACCAGATAAACGATGGGGTGATGGAGAAAATTACTCTAGTCAATATCCAGTTTGGAACGATATTATTGAAGAGCTTACTATTGAGTACCATGCAGATAATGCTAATTGGTATGCCTTCGATACAGAAATACTAGTATACGAAAACACTGTTGAAACTATAGGTTATTTTAATGGCACTATCACTGATTCTAATGGTGGTTATACTAATGATTCTAATTTTACAGATGGAAGCATTTTAACCTACGCTTCTCATGCTTTAGCTAATGTTTGGGATTTAGAAGTAGCCGGAACTAGTCTTACACAGGGTACTGAAGAAGATTTAATTCTCGCCGTATCTGTAAGAATATACGCTAAATTTACTTATGTGACTAATCCTAGTGATTTTGGTCTTTCAGCAGGTGTATGGACTGAAGGTAAAGGTGAGTTACTACATCCTTCTGGTTATCAAATTGATTACATTAGACCTTCTGTATTAGCTACTGAAACTCCTGTTTGGACTGGTTGGATTAACCTTGATCCACCTGCTAATGGCTGGACATGGGATGTTGTAGAAAACTTAGTTCTAGAAATTAAACGCTCAACTTCTGGTAGTGCTTCAGTAACAGTAGGTTGGGCTAAAGCTGAAGTATCAGTTATATCAGTTACACCGCCAGGAAGTAGACCTGGTGGTAAAGTTAAAAAGAATCGTAAAGTTAATTGTGATACTGAAGTATTAACATTAACTGAGAATAACGCAACGATCCAAACTGATAATAGTCTAAACGTAATTTGTGTTACTGAAGTATTAACATTAACTGAGAATAACGCTCTAGTTGATGAAGAACGTATAGTATCAGGGAGTACTGAAGTACTTACTCTCACAGAGAATAATGCTTCTGTAAGTTTAGTTCTATATATACTAACTCCAGTTGAAGTTACGTTACTTACAGGTAACGATGCTACAATAACCTTTGATAAGTCGGTCACTGGTGCTACTGAAGTTCTCACTTTAGTAGAGAACAACGCTACTATATCACTTAATGTACCTCTTAATATCACTGGTACTACTGAGGTTCTAACTCTTACAGAGAATAATGCATCTGTACAAACTACTAGAATAGCTAATTGTGTTACCGAAGTACTGACGCTTATTGATAACGATTCTAACGTTAATAAATGTCTGTGTTTCCAAACTCCTACTGAAGTACTTACTTTAGTTGAAAACAATGCAACGGTAGGTACTAACGTCCCTTTAAACGTAGCCGGTACTACCGAAGTAATCATCCTTACGGAAAATAACGCTATAATTAACACCGGACTAGGTGTTATAGCTTCAACTGAAGTATTAACGCTTACAGAACAAAATGCAAACGTCAATGCTGAGTATCCAGTAGATGCGTTAACAGAACCTATCGTCTTGACAGAACTCGCTGCTTCTGTCAATTCTAGCAGACTTATCACAGCTACTACAGAAGCACTCACCTTCGTTGAAAATAACGCTTCTGTAACACGTACCCATCCAATACCAACAATCACTGAGGTTTTAACCCTCACTGAAAACAATGCTACAGTTCAGGCTAATACTGATCTGGTAGTTACTAGTGTAACTGAAGTAATAGAGTTAACTGAAATACCTGGATCAGTTAACGGTGAAAGAATCGTAGGTTCTACGGTTGAAATAACTACTCTTGTAGAAAACGCTTCTATAATTGGTAGACCTCGCCAAGTTAACTGTCAAGTTGAACAATTAGTACTAACTGAGTCTCCTGGGGTTGCGAACCTTGCTCTTGCGGTGCTTAGTATTGCGGAGGTACTTACTCTCATTGAGAGTAGTGCCTCCGTTAATACTAACGTACCCTTGGTAGTAACTGGTGCTACAGAAACCCTAATACTTACGGAACAAAATGCTACTTCTGATCTAGATAAGACAGTAGTAGGCTCCGTAGAGCAGATAATAGCGACCCCACTTCCCGCCACCGTCGCCCTCGACAAAGCTATTGTCTGCTCTACAGAGTCTATCACTCTTACAGAAAACAATGCGTCCCTTAATAAGACTTTAGTCGTAGATGCTGCCACGGAAGGCTTAATTCTCGATGAATCGAATGCCCAAGTGTTCAAAGGTGCTAATCTAGTTGTCAATGGTACAACTGAAGTATTAACCCTTACTGAACAAGATGCTAATATCAACAAAGGGTTTGTTCTCCCTGCTGTAAGTGAAGTACTTACGCTAACTGAGCAGAACGCTGTAGTTAATACCAATGTACCTTTAGTAGTAGTAGCTTCATCTGAATCTCTAACGTTAACTGAGCAGAGTGCGTTAATTGATGCGAGTAATGTTACGACTACCTCAACTGAGGTAGTCGTACTTACTGAAAATAATGCTACTATAGGAACTAGTACACCGTTAGTAGTTAACGGCATTACTGAAGTACTTACACTGGTAGAAAACAGCGCAGTAGTTAATGCAGCAGCTAACGTTTCAGGAGCGACCGAAGAGATTGCGCTCACTGAACAAGCTGCAACTATATCTACTAGTGCTGACCTTGTTATTACTTGTTTAACTGAGACTCTTACTCTTACTGAAATACCTGGAGCTGTTAACGGTACTCGCATAGTAGGCGCAACAGTTGAAATAACGACTTTTGTAGAAAATGCGTCTATAATTGGTCGGCCTAGACTCATATCTTGTGCTTCTGAAGCTCTTACGCTTACTGAGCAAACTAGTATAGTATCCAGATCATTCGTTCTCGTAGCTACTACGGAAACGATGCAGTTACATGATAATAACTATACGATTACAATAGACCGTACTGTAGTATGCGCTCCTGAAGCTCTGACTTTAACTGAGAATAACGCTACTGTATTCAAAGGTCAGAACCTTGTAGTTACAGCAACTACAGAAGCTCTTACACTAACTGAACAGAACGCTACGGTAACAATTGGCAAAGTTATCTTTGGAGCTACAGAAGTAATAGCTCTAGTAGAGAATATAGCTACACTTGTTACTTCACGGTATATTACAACCTCTATAGAGGAGTTAATATTAACAGAAACAAACGCAGCTATATCTAGAAACATCTCTGGTGTATTAACAGGATACAGCTTTGTTTACTATCGTCCAATACCTGAGTACCTTATATTATGGCGGGAAGACTAGTAAAAGATACTAAAGAGCCTTTTGAAACACTCGTTATTGAGAGTGAAGAACAGGTATTGTCTGTAAGAGATAAACAGTTCACCGTTATTAAGAGTGACGAAGAACAGGGGGTTTTCCTTTCAGAAGACCACGGTTTGATAGCACTTGATTTAAATGATGTTGATACTGTAGGTCTTAGAGGATGGGGATTAGTATTTGACCGCGAATCTAAGACTGTAATACTTACTGATGCTACAGCTCCTACTGCTGTTGGTGAGAAAGGAGATAAAGGCGATAAAGGGGATACTGGTGATCAAGGGATACAAGGTATCCAAGGTGACCAAGGTGATCAAGGAATACAAGGTATCCAAGGTATCCAAGGTATCCAAGGTGACAAAGGTGATACAGGTGACCAAGGAATACAAGGTATCCAAGGTGACCAAGGTATTCAGGGACAACAAGGCATAAAAGGTGATACCGGCGATCCTGGTGCTAAAGGTGATACTGGTGATCAAGGTATCCAGGGTGATCAAGGTTTACAAGGAATACCCGGTCTTAAAGGTGATCAGGGGGATCAAGGAATACAAGGTTTCCAAGGTATACAGGGTATCCAAGGTGACAAAGGTGACCAAGGCGACCAAGGGATACAGGGTATACAAGGTATACAGGGTGATAAAGGAGACAAAGGTGACCAAGGTGACCAAGGGATTCAAGGCCCAATTGGTCTAACTGGTAACGATGGTCAAGATGGTACTCAAGGTATCCAAGGTATCCAGGGGGATCAGGGTATTCAGGGTATTCAGGGAATACAGGGGGATAAAG
>Ga0265306_10000934_pt1 | contig 14297 bp, 17 predicted proteins | sample Helome_3_FD_192493 | JGI IMG/M metagenome (GOLD analysis project Ga0265306, IMG submission 192493) | Marine sediment microbial communities from subtidal zone of North Sea - Hel_20160420 (Illumina Assembly) | ecosystem: Environmental > Aquatic > Marine > Subtidal zone > Sediment ...
GACCAGCGCGCGTAACTGCGAAACTGTGGTAGATCACGGCTGGCATCTTCAGAAAAGTAGAGATACAGGTTGACCGGCTCTTCCATGTTTTCAAGAATGTTTCGGGTACCGTCATTGAGGGTATAAAGACCATTTTCAGTCAAGTCGAGACGCTTGCCTTGCAAAAACGTGGAAGAAAGGATGGTCAGGGTGACGAATAGAATGGCCAGCAGTAATAAAACGCCTGCTGAATACGCTGAGTGAATCTTCTGTTTCATCAGTCGGCCTTCTTTAATTCAAGTATCAAAACATTTGCAAGCAGCCAGAAACCAATAACCAGTGCGAAATACACCAGGTCACGCAAATCGATCACACCTTTTGAGATATCAGCGAAGTGCTGCAAAAAGCTGAGACTGGCAATACCATCAAGAACAATTTGTGGTGCCCAGCTATTAAACAGGTTCATCACCATTGGCAAACCGCTCAAAAGAAACAGGAAGCACACCACAATACTGAGAATAAATGCCACCACCTGGTTACGGGTCAGCGCCGACATACATGAACCGATCGCCAGAAACCCACCGGCCATCAGCCAACTGCCCAGGTAGGCCGCAAGTATCACACCGTTATCAGGCGACCCCAGGTAATTCACGGTAATCCACATCGGCAAGGTCAAACCCAGGGCCAGGCCGATAAACAACCAGGCTGCCAGGAATTTACCCAAAACCGCCTGGAAGGTTGTCATTGGCAGTGTTAACAACAACTCGATCGTTCCGGAGCGTCTTTCCTCAGCCCACAGACGCATCGAGATCGCCGGCACCAGGAACAGGTAAAGCCATGGGTGGAATCGAAAGAACGGGTCCAGATCTGCGAATCCACGCTCGTAGAAATTACCCAGGTAGAAAGTAAAAATTCCGGTCATGACCAGAAATATAATCAGAAAAACATAAGCGACCGGTGTTGCAAAATAACCGGTCAACTCGCGGCGCATTACGTTCAGCGTACCATTCATGCCAATGCCTCCGCCCGGGTAATGCTATGGAATACCTCGTCGAGACGGCCGGCCTCCAGACGTAAGGCCGAAACCTGCCATTGATTTTCACTGATCGCTGCGGTCACCGCCTCGAGAAGACCCTTTTCTGCATTCGGGAACAAGGTCAATTCACCTTCTCTAATCTCAACTTTGCCAACCTGGGACAGTTCACCCAAAGCACTGGCGACTTTTTCCGGTGTCGCAACCACCAGCGAAACCGCGTTGTGATAACGCGAGCGGGCAATCAGGCCCTGCGGACTGTCATCAGCCAGCAACTTGCCGTTGGCGATGATCATCACGCGATTGCACACGGCCGCAACCTCTTCAAGAATATGAGTCGAAATTATGATGATCTTATCTTTCGCCATGGCTTTGATCAGGCCACGCACCTCGCGCTTCTGATTGGGGTCCAGGCCGTCTGTCGGTTCATCCAGTATTAATATCTGGGGATCATGAATTATGGCCTGCGCCAGCCCTACACGACGTTTGAAGCCTTTTGACAGCGTTTCTATAGCTTGATGCTTAACTTTGGACAGGTTGAGTTGATCAATGGATTTTTCGACACTGCCTGCCACATCCTTTTTGTCTATCAACCTGGCGCGGGCAACGAACATCAAAAATTGTTGCACCGTCATCTCACCATAACTCGGTGCGCCTTCGGGCAGGTACCCAATACTTTTACGCGCCGCCACTGAATTCTCGACCACATCAATTCCATTGATCAGCGCACTACCTGATGTGGGTATGAGGAAACCTGTCAACATTTTCATGGTGGTGGATTTACCGGCACCATTGGGCCCAAGGAAACCCAGCACCTGGCCGGCTTCAACGGTAAAACTCAAATCATCTACGGCCTTGAAAAAGCCATAGGACTTACATAATGATTTTGCTTCGATCATAAAATCATCCAATCGTAATTTTGATTTATAACACCATTGGCAAATCCCTGCCAATTCGTTGGAACTGCTATTTTCGGGTCTGTTTAATAATTTTCAAGCCCACTGTATCCTGACCGGCAAATTGCATGTATCGTTAGCGACTTTGAAAGCGGTATTCCTTAGTAAAGTGAAATTCATCGAATTTGACCATTTGCCGGCCGGCCTCCTGGAACTTCCGGCAACTGAATTACATACGGTTCTGGATGGCCCCACGCTCATTCACCTGAAAGGTCAAAATCCTCAACCGTTGCTCGTTTCCGTCCTGCAACACGGTAACGAAACGAGCGGCTGGGAAGCCATCAGGCGCTTATTGAAAAGCCATTATGAATTTGATCAATTACCCCGCTCATTGTCCATACTGATTGGCAATACCCAGGCTGCCCGGTATGGCATGCGCCGCCTTGATGACCAACTCGATTACAACCGATGCTGGCCGGGTGGTATTCATGATGACAGTGATCTGGGAAAATTGTTTCAGCAAATCACTGACCGGGTGCGATCAATTTCGCCGATCGCCGCCCTCGACTTTCATAACAACACCGGACTTAACCCGCATTATGCAGCGATAAACCGCATACGTCCTGAATTTCTGCGTCTGGCCTCTTACTTTTCTTCCAAGGTGGTTTATTTCACGATGCCTCGTGGAACACAATCCCTGTCCTTGTCCAGGATCTGTCCGTCGTCCACGCTGGAATGCGGTCAGGCCGGTGAAGTCCATGGTACCGATCACAGTATTGGTTTTCTGGAAACCCTGTTGCACCTTAAAAACATTCCCAAGACACCGATAGGTCAGGATGAGGTTCATCTGTTCCACATGGTCGCCACGGTCCGGGTTCATGAGGCAGCGCTGTTTGGTTTTGGTCACCTTCCCACTGATGTCGCATTCAGAGAAAACCTGGATGCTCTGAATTTCGAGGAGTTACCCAGCGGAATTTCCCTGGGCGAACTCAATAGCGGCCCTGCACAACCCTTGGTGGCCACAGATATTAATGGCGTCGATGTCACTGATCGGTATTTCAGGTTTGATCGGGGCCAGATTGAAACCATCCGTGAGATTATGCCCTCCATGCTGACCCTCGACCGCAGGGTAATAACCCAGGATTGCCTGTGTTACCTGATGGACCGTGTCCATTTCGAAGATCATATCGAAGTGACCGATCATGATCAGTTACCTGAAGGTATACGACGTAGCGATCGGCCAGGCGAACCTTCACTATGACTTTTCCCACTGTTCAGGTGCCTACGTCCTGTTTTATATTAAGACCAGATCAACGGAGGAAATAATATGAGTATGTGGACAGCAATCGCCCTGATTTCGGTTGCCGGCATTTTGGCGGGGATATTCAACGACAAGGGGAAACGGCGTCACGGCGCGCAAGTTTCAAAAGAATTCGAGGCAGTTCACGCGAGACTCGACGCCTTGGAAAAAGACTTGCGCGAACGCGTGGAAACACTTGAGCGCATTATTACCAACCCTAAAGAAGACCTGAAGCGCCAGTTCGACCACCTGGATAAGGCGTCATAATTTCAGCGCCTGTCGCTAGAATAAAGACATTTCGAAAGCTTTGAGTACAGCACGGGTACGATCGCGAACGCCCATTTTTGAAAGAATGTTGGAAACGTGATTTTTGACGGTGCCTTCTGCAACACCCAATGAGTTAGCAATCTCCTTATTGCTGTAACCACCTGCCATCAGGCGCAATATCTCGGTTTCACGCTCGGTTAGCGGATCCGGCCTGTCCAGGCTGGAGAACTCGGTGTGCATGCCCTGCAGTCCTTTGAGCAAGCGCTGGGTCACCGCAGGCTTGACCATTGATCCGCCCTGGGAAACCGTTCTGATTGCATTAACCAATTCTTCCAGGCTGACATCCTTGAGCAAAAATCCTTTGGCTCCTGCCTTGATACCCGCCAATACCATCTCATCATCATCAAATGTGGTCAGGATAATAGTTGGTGGCAAGGTGCCTTCATTTGATAAAGCCTGCAGCACATCGATTCCGGATTTCCCTGGCATACGCATATCCAGCAAAACCACGTCCGGGCCAACCTCAGGGATCGTACGTATGGCCTCTTCCCCATCCGGCGCCTCCGCGATCACTTCAATTTCCTCTGAAAGCTCCAGCAAGCTTCTCACCCCTTTACGTACCAGGTTCTGATCATCTACCAACATTACTTTTATCATTTCCAAACCTCCCTAAAGGTCATCTTGGCAGCCGTTAAAACTCAGTTGGCAACCACGCATGCAGCGCGAACCCGGCACCCGGTTCTGATTCAATTTCAAGCTTACCACCCAATTGTTTAAGACGCTCGGCCATTCCCAGCAGGCCATTGCCGACAGCCACTTTATCCGCTCCGATACCATCATCACGTGCGCTCATGGCAAGACCATCACGGGTCATGGATAACCGGATCCACAAATTGGATGCCTTTGCATGACGCACGCTGTTGGTAATCATTTCCTGCACACATCGTAACAGAACCAGCGCGCGTTCCGGTTCGGTCAGAACAACTTCAGAGGGCAGATCAAGATGTATGCGTGGGCTGGGAACACCTTCAATTAAGGTGTGCAGTGCATCAGCAAGGTTGACCATGTCATCCTGACGCATATCACTGACCACCTCGCGAACATCGGCCAGCAATAGTTTCGCCAGGGAGTGGGCCTGTTGCACATGCCCCAGAACTTTGCCGTCAACAAGGTGTGTCACGACTTCAAGATTCAGTGTCAGGGCCGTGAGATGATGGCCTACGAGGTCATGCAATTCCCGGGCGATACGCACTCGCTCCGCGATGCGGGTATTTTCAGCCAACAGTGACTGGGTGGCTCGCAACTCCGAATTGACTTTGCGTAATTCATCCCGGGCTGCATTCTGGCGAAGCACAACCACGGAACCCATAAATGCGAATAAGGACATACCGAAAAACATACCGGCATTTGTCGAAGCATCACTCAGGCTGACTTCCGGGATACGGCTCAAGAGGACTGCCAGCACGGCATTTTGCGCAATCAACCAGGCCACGGCGGGACCGGTAGATAGCATCCAGGGCAGCAGAACAGAAACAATAAGCAATAAAATCGCGCCCATCATGGACTGCGACACCGCACTTATGCCCAGTGCACAACCGGTTAACAGGGAAAGATACATCAAACGGTTGCTGATGGAAGACCGTTCCGGCAGGTACTGCATCAGATTCCAGTACATCATGCCGAATAGACCGTGCAACATGAACCAGGCAATGTACAATTCAAGCTGTAATGGTTGAGGATAAATCAAACGCATCAATATCAAGGGGATGCCTGCACAAAACCACAGGAATAGACCCGCATATCGAAGCAATTCGATAGGCCGGTAATTTCCCTGCAGTAAATCCATGCTGGTCCTTAAAAAACTTGCGACAACCTTCCGCACACGCATAATAGCGCAGACAACCCACATTCCACTATTACGATAGTCACGTTACTCATCTAAAAGTATGAACGAAGCCAATCTTCAAACCCGTCTACAGGTCGCCAGCCATGATGACGTGCTGCGCCTGGCTGATATCGACGCAACAACAGTATCCTGCTTGCTTTCGATTTATGGCTTAGCATTGAAAATCGTCAAGAACGGCAATGAGATACCCGGTAGCTACTGGGGTGATGAAGAAGCCGGCCTAATCGGCAATCAATTGCTCGTAAGAATCGACACACCCTTACATTCCATCCTCCATGAAACCTGTCATTACATTTGCATGGATTCAACCCGGCGTGATGGCCTGGATACTGATGCAGGCGGTGACTACGATGAAGAAAACGCTGTTTGCTACCTGCAAATACTGCTGGCCGGGCATATCGACCAATTTGGCCGGGACCGGATGTTAGAAGACATGGATCGTTGGGGATACACGTTCAGACTTGGCTCGGCACAGGCGTGGTTCGAGCGCGACGCCGGGGATGCCCTGGCCTGGTTGTTACAGCGTGAACTGATCAACCACCACCATCAACCCTGCTGGACGTTACGAAAGGACTAACATGGACCTGACCAGATTCCCACGCGAATTTAACACCAAAGATCTCTATGTGCGCCCATCGAAGCTGGAAGATGCGGAAAGTATGTTTTCGATGCTATCGGATCCCGAATCCATGAAATACTGGAGTGATCAACCCATCACGGAGATAAATGAGGCAATCGAGGTATTGAACAAAGATTTGGAATCGGATGCACAGGGCAACAGCCTATGTTGGGCAGTTTGCCTTGGAGGCCAGAACAAAATGATAGGAAAATGTATCCTTTTCCAGTTCAGTGATCAGAATCACCGGGCAGAAATCGGCTATCTTCTGAATCGTGAATACTGGCGCCAGGGACTCATGCAGCAAGCGCTTACCGCGGTCATTGACTTTGCATTCGATACATTGAAATTACATCGCATTGAAGCCGATGTCGACACAGAAAACGCCGCCAGCCTCCGCCTGCTTGAAAAGCTGGGCTTTAAACGGGAGGGCCTGTTCCGCGACCGCTGGTTTGTATATAACGAGTGGCAGGACAGCGTCATGCTGGGTTTACTCAAGCAAGACTGGCTGGCTAAAAAATCCTCAGTTTCCGAAGAGTAAGCGGATTGCAAAAATAATAATAACCACCGTGACCACCCCACGCACCCACTTATGGCCTTTGAGAACCTGCAGGTGAACACCGGCCAGCCCGCCAAGAAAATTTCCGGCCGCCAGGGCAAAGCCCATGGCCCAGTCCACCTTTCCATTCCACGCAAACAGGAGCAACGCCAAAGGCGTGAAAGCCAGCACCACGGTAACCTTCAGGGCATTACCGCGGATCAGGTTGAAACCAGCCGCTGAAGTCGCAGCCATCAAAAGAAATCCGATACCTGCCTGGATGAAACCACCATATGCCCCGATGAGAAAAAACACGCAGATAAAGGCCAGTCGTTTTTTGCCTGCAGGCAACTCAGCGTTGCCGTCGGAAGGCAACTTGATCGGGTTCCATATCTGCCACGCCGCAGCCAATACCAGGATCACGGCAAGCATTTTCTGAAACTCAAGCTCACCGATATGGACCGCCGCAACAGTTCCCAATACCGCCCCAAGTAGCGCCGGTGGAACCGCCAGCAGCAACCACTCTCTTGAAACCAGACCATGGCGGTGGAAACTCCAGGACGCTCCAATATTCTGGATGAGAATGGCGACCCGGTTGGTGCCATTGGCAACCGTCGGTGGCAGACCAAGAAAGATCATCACCGGCAGGCTCAGCAAGGAACCGCCACCGGCAATTACATTCAAAGTTCCGGCGACGAGACCAACCAGGAAAAGCAGGAGAGAAGTGGTGAGAAGTTCTGGCATGATGCCTGTTGCGCCTCCAAGCACGTTGCTTCCCTAAAGAATAGAGCGCAGGTACTCCAGCCACTCCGGTTTTAATTTCAATACTGCCACGGCAGTTGCCGTGGCCGCCAGGCCTGACCAGAACAATATACGTGGCCAACGGCGTGCCGGTTTTCCGACCACGTCGGCAGTCAATATACGCTCAGGCCGCAGACCGGGTGCCTGTAACATCCAGCGACAGGTACCGATACGGATTTCATCACCGGAGCCCAGGAGCGTTTCACTAACTGGCTCACCGTTAAGCAGTGTGCCACTGCTGGAACCCAGATCCTTCAGTTGTAATGAATTGCCATTGATCAGACGGATCTCGGCATGCCGGGAGGAGATACCGGGTTCATCAAGTTGAATATCACAATCTGAAGATGACCCCAGCAAGATGGATTCGCCAAACGGGAATGACTGGTTGATCACACTACCGGATGTGCCTTTGAGCTTGTAGTGACTCATGTTTTGCTACTTAACACTCTTAAGACCCTGATATTGTTCCGCATCTTTGAATATGAGGATTTCCCTTAACACGGTGGTGGCGTAAGCCCCGGGTGGCAATGCAAAGTCCAACTCCAGGGCGTTACCATCAAAACTCCAGTCCAGATCAACGGGACAAAGCCTTAATGCCCTGCGACTGGCTTGTACACGTTGCGACTCCAGTACCTGGGTGAGCTGCGGCCAATTGACAAGTACGTCTTGCTCCATCTGAGCTACAAGCCCGGTTGGTTGTGTACCATTTTCACCCGGCAATGGCCCCGTTGGATGTATGTCGAAGCGTGCAATACGATCTTCAATAGCTGCATCAGGTATTTCACACGGAAAAATCGATTGCGAACCAGCCAGTATGGCCAGGTCACCCTCGATAATTCTATTCCAGTCTCCCCGGCGCACACGCTCTGCTAATACCTGGTTGAACAGGAAGCTGCGCAGGGCTGAAAGATAAATGCTTCTCTTGTTGCGTGGTAAACCGTCCCTCTTTTGTAATAGCTGATAACCCTGCTCAACATTTTGACCCCGGTGCCCAAATCGTTGTGGCCCGAAATAATTAGGTACACCATTTGCGCGGATTTTCTCAAGGCGATGGGCTGTTTGTCTTTCATCACCCCTGAACTGACGAATTCTTAGTTGAAACCGATTACCATTGAGTGTTCCGCGTTTCAGTTTGCGGGTGTGGTGCTGGCTTTTAAGAATTTTGACGCCTTCGATTTCTGCACTCTCAAGGTTTTCCTTTGTGGTCTGCATGAGGGGAACAGAGAACCACTGCCGTGTTACCGCATGACGATCTTTGAGGCCCGCATAACCCACATCGCGTGGCACGCAATCTATGGTCCTGGCCAACTCCTTTGCAACCCAGTCGGTATTGGCAGAGCGTTTTTCCACCCACAGCCATAAATGGCCACCCTCCCCTTCAGGGTGAATCCTTGGGATTTCTTCAACAACAAAGTCATCCGGACTACGACGGATAAATCCTTCAGCCTCCGGTGCACCGAGAAAATAAGGCCATTCGGGAATCATGAACATCTACCAACCCCTGATAAGAACAGTTGCAAGTGCAGTGATACCTTCACCCCGCCCACAAAAACCGAGACCTTCGGTGGTCGTCGCCTTGACGGAAACATCCGCTACGTCAAGACCAATATCGGCGGCAATATTAGCCCTCATTTGTTCCGAATGGGGCGTGATTTTGGGCAGTTCACATACCAATGTGATATCAGCGTTGAGAACTGCCCAGCCATCATGTTTTAACAACAAGTCTACCCGGCGGAGTAAATCACGGCTATCCGCGCCCTGCCAGTTGGCCTCAGTAGGCGGGAAATGTCTGCCAATATCTCCCAGCGCTGCTGCCCCCAGCATCGCATCACACAGGGCATGCAAGGCAACATCGCCATCGGAGTGGGCTGCCAGCGATTGGTCACATGGGATTCGCACACCTCCCAGCATCACGTGATTGCCCTCACAAAAAGCATGAACATCTACACCTTGTCCGACACGAATTTTCATATCATTCAGGAAGACTGCTCTTTGCGTACAAACAGGGCCTCGGCAATCGCCAGGTCACTGGAATGAGTAATTTTGATATTCGCGGCAGAGCCCATTATAAGCAAGGGTTTTATCCCGACGAACTCCATTGCGGAAGACTCGTCAGTAAGAGCGCAACCAGCCTCCTGCGCTGCGTCAATGGCCGCTGCCAATACCCCGGCACGGAAAAGCTGGGGTGTTTGAGCCGCCCATAATCCGTTTCTATCAACCGTCTCAATAATCTCGTGCGCCTCTCCCGCACGCTTCAACGTATCACCGACAGGCATCGCAAGTATGGCTCCGTCACGTGATTCCAATCCCTGCTCCAGGAATTTCTCGAGACGCGAGGATGACAAACACGGTCGTGCCGCATCATGTACGAGCACCCAATCTGTGACTGAATATTGGTCGGCGATATATTTCAAACCATTACGCACAGAATGCGCGCGTGTTTCACCACCGATGACGGTGTTAACGCTTGCGGCCATCCGGCCCAGGGCGGACTCAAACCATTGGTCATCATCAGCGAGGATCACGGTAATACTGCTGATCATGGGGTGAAACTGGAATGCCATAATGGAATGTGCCAGTACAGGCTTCCCATTCACCGGCAGGTACTGCTTCAGCATATCGCCACCGTAACGCTTGCCCCGGCCGGCTGCAGGAATCAAAACATGAACTTGTGATGTACTCATTTTGTACCGTCACTTTTTACAGTTTGCTGATTGTCAGGCGGCGGTGGCACCACCTGGTAAAACTGCTCAGCCGGTTTGATCAGCCCCAATTCATTTCGGGCCCGCTCCTCCACCGCATCCAGGCGCTCACGCAGGTCTTCCACTTCGGCCTGTAATTGTGCATTCCGGGTTAGCAGGTCTTCGTTCTGCTTACGCTGACCTTCAACCCGGGTCTCCAGGCGCGCGACCTCCCTGAAACCGCCTTCCCCCAACCACAATTTAAATTGAAGCAGTATCAGCAGAACAAAAAGTATCAGGGAAACTACACGCATGCTTTAATCATGGACTTAAATGTTCAAATGCACCATAGCCCGCGTAACGGGCATCGCTACCCAGGGCCTCTTCAATACGTAATAACTGGTTGTACTTGGCTACCCGGTCTGAACGGCACAGGGAGCCGGTTTTTATCTGGGTAGCGGAACTGGCAACCGCCAGGTCTGCAATGGTCGTGTCCTCGGTCTCGCCCGAGCGATGTGAAACGACCGCAGAGTATCCTGCAGCAGCGGCCATATCGATCGCGTTCATCGTTTCGGTCAATGTTCCTATCTGGTTCAACTTGATCAGGATTGAATTGGCAATATTCTGCTCGATACCCTTTGAAAAAATCTCGGTGTTGGTAACAAATAAATCATCACCCACCAACTGGCATTTGCCCGCGGATAACTTAGAGTGGATGGCCCATCCATCCCAATCATTTTCGGCCAGCCCATCTTCGATACTGATAATCGGATACTGCCGCAACCAGCCATCAAGGTATTCGGCAAACTCGAGGGATGAAAATGAACGATTTTCTGATTCGAAATGATAACGGCCATCCCGATAGAACTCCGATGCAGCCACATCAACACCCAGGTAGACGTCTTTGCCTACCACGTAACCTGCAAGGTCGATCGCCTCAAGCACAGCTTCAATCGCCGCTTCATTGGACGGCAGGTCCGGGGCAAAACCACCCTCATCACCGACGGCGGTTGAAAGTCCACGCCCACTGATAACACCTTTCAAGGCATGAAATACTTCTGTGCCACAACGCAGGGCCTCGGAAAAAGAGCCCATCCCTACCGGTAAAATCATGAACTCCTGAACATCGACACTATTATCTGCATGCGCGCCACCGTTTATGATGTTCATCATCGGTACGGGCAACTCCGTGGCTTTACCGCCACTCAGCCATGACCATAAATCCTGCTTATGATGATTCGCCATGGCATGCGCATTTGCCAGTGAAACACCCAGCAGCGCATTGGCACCCAGTCTGGATTTGTTAGGGGTTCCATCAAGCTGAATAATCAAACTATCGATAATAGCCTGGGCAGATGCATCCTGCCCCAGCAATATTGACGCGATTTCACCATTAACATTTGCGACCGCCTGCAAAACACCTTTACCACCATATTTGGATGCATCCTTGTCACGCAACTCAATGGCTTCACGGGCACCGGTGGATGCACCGGAAGGAACGGCGGCACGGCCAAACGCGCCGGATTCCAATGTTACTTCTGCTTCAAGTGTGGGGTTGCCCCTCGAATCGAGGATTTGGCGGGCATGTACCGATTTGATTCGTGTCATGAAATTAATTCTCTCAAGTTTTAAGGTTAGATTGAAATTATATTGTCTGCTCTGGAAACTGACCGGACTTGGTGACTTCATCAAGATTCTTGAGCGTGACTAAAAGGGCTTCCATACGATCCAGCGGCCAGGCATTCGGGCCATCACTCTTCGCTACGGATGGGTCCGGGTGGGTTTCCATGAAAAGACCGGAAATACCCACGGCAACGGCAGCACGTGCCAATACCGGGATGAATTCGCGCTGGCCGCCTGATGAATCCCCTAGCCCACCGGGTAACTGTACAGAATGCGTGCCATCAAATACAACCGGGCAACCGGTATCCCGCATCACAGCCAGTGAACGCATATCCGAAACCAGGTTATTGTAACCAAATGAAGCACCGCGTTCGCAGACCATGATCTGTTCATTGCCCGTGCTCTTTGCCTTGTCACTTACGTTTTTCATTTCCCAGGGTGATAAAAACTGACCCTTCTTGATATTGACAGGCAAGCCTGCTTTCGCAACCCGGAGAATGTAATTTGTCTGGCGGCACAAAAACGCAGGGGTCTGCAATACGTCCACCACTTCTGCGACGGCCTCAATATCCGTATCTTCATGCACGTCTGTCAGTACGGGCACACCCACCTCATCTTTGACTTTCTGCAAAATCCGCAAGCCCTCTTCCATGCCAGGACCACGGAAACTATCGATAGATGAACGGTTGGCCTTATCAAATGAAGATTTATAAATAAAAGGTATGCCCAAGCGAGCGGTGATGGCTTTTAACTCAACGGCCGTCTGCAGCGCCAGTTGTTCGGTTTCAATAGCACAGGGGCCGGCAATCAGAAAAAATGGCCGATCCAGACCTGCCTCAAATCCACACAATTTCACAGACTGGCAACTTCCGCAGGAAGTGTCCCTTGCTGTGACTTCAGTGCCGCTTCGATAAAGCCGGTAAACAGCGGGTGACCATCACGCGGGGTAGAAGTAAACTCAGGGTGGAACTGGCAACCCAGGAACCAGGGATGTTCAGGAATTTCAATAATTTCAACCAGGGTCTCATCCATTGAATGGCCGGACAAAACCATTCCGTTCTTCTTAAGAACATCGCGGTAGTGGTTGTTGAATTCATAACGATGGCGGTGACGCTCGGTAATGATGTCCTGACCGTATAACTGCCGGGCCAGGGAGTCAGGCCGCAAGCGGCAGCGTTGTCCACCCAGACGCATGGTGCCACCCAGGTCAGAATCTTCCGTACGTTTTTCAACGTTTCCGGAAGCATCCAGCCATTCGGTGATCAAGCCGATGACCGGGGCACTGGTCTCCGGATCAATCTCAGTACTGTTGGCATCCTTGAGGCCACACACATTCCGTGCGAACTCAACCACGGCCGCCTGCATACCAAAACATATTCCGAGGTAAGGAATCCTGTTTTCACGTGCATAGCGAATCGCCATTACTTTGCCTTCAAAACCACGCTCACCAAACCCGCCGGGTACCAGGATTGCATCTGCCGTATTCAGGCAATCGATGCCCTCTTCCTCGATCTGCTCGGAATCAATCCGCAAAATGTTCACCTTGATACGATGCCGCAATCCACCGTGGGTTATCGCCTCTGTGAGTGACTTATAAGCATCGGCGTGCTCGACATATTTACCAACCAGCGCAACACTTATTTCATGCCGGGTATGACTTAATCTGTCCACCACCTCTTCCCAGCGCGACAGGTCGGCTTCACCTGCTTCAAGACCCAGTCGCTCGACAACAATATCGTCCAGTCCCTGTTCATGAAGTAGCAGCGGGATCTCATAAATACTTTCGCGCGCGTCCAGCGCCGTGATAACGGCTTTTTTAGGCACATTGGTAAAAAGCGCGATCTTGGCCCTTTCATCTTCGGAAATATCCCGTTCACAACGGGCCAGGATCACATCCGCAGTGATGCCGATGGAACGTAACTCCTTGACCGAATGCTGGGTGGGTTTTGTTTTAATCTCATTCGCAGCTTTCAGATAGGGTACCAGGGTCAGGTGCATGAACAATGCCTGCCGACCGTACTCAACACCCAGTTGCCGGATCGCTTCAAGGAAAGGCAGAGACTCAATATCACCGACCGTGCCGCCAATCTCGATCATCGCGACGTCGAAACCCTCGGCCGCTTTCACCACGTTGTGTTTAATTTCATCGGTAATATGCGGAATGACCTGGACGGTACCACCAAGGTAATCACCCCGCCGTTCGCGGGCAATAACGTTGTTGTAGATGCGACCGGTGGTGAAATTATTCAGCTGGCTCATGCGCGTACTGATAAATCGTTCGTAATGACCCAAATCCAGATCGGTTTCGGCGCCATCCTCGGTTACATAAACCTCACCATGCTGGAACGGGCTCATAGTGCCCGGATCAACATTGATATAAGGGTCAAGTTTGACCATGGTGACATTTATGCCACGTGTTTCGAGTATGGCGGCCAAAGAGGCCGCAGACAATCCCTTGCCCAATGAAGAGACAACGCCGCCGGTAACAAAGATAAATGATGTCATTCCAGAGCCTGCTTAAAGTTTGTAATAGGTCTGGAACATCATTATACGTACCACCCGAGTCTAAGGCGACCAAAGAATTGTTCTTCTTTATGCCAAATGCAATCTATGTTAAAAAGTGAGGCTAATTCAAACCATGTGTAAAAATAATTAAA
>Ga0265306_10000935_pt1 | contig 14294 bp, 9 predicted proteins | sample Helome_3_FD_192493 | JGI IMG/M metagenome (GOLD analysis project Ga0265306, IMG submission 192493) | Marine sediment microbial communities from subtidal zone of North Sea - Hel_20160420 (Illumina Assembly) | ecosystem: Environmental > Aquatic > Marine > Subtidal zone > Sediment ...
TTGTGAATCTTGAGGGCCGGGGATTTCTCGTAAATCGTGGCACCGAGAGACACCGCGGCATTGGCTTCTCCGACGCACAGGTTCAGGGGGTGCAGGTGACCATTAGCCATGTTCAGAAATGCGCCGATATAGGCATCCGTCCCTATCGTCTCGCAGGTCTCTTCCTTCGTTAGAATCCGGAATTCATGCAGAAAATTGGCTGCTTCCAGGCGCCTGCAATCGGCTTCGATGTCGCGGAGGTGTCTTTCCTTGATGGCGACATCGAGGTACCCGGATTTCAGGTCGCACTGGATGTTGTACTTTTCAACGCGATCGCGAACGATGTCATGACCGGCCCAGCGGAGTTCTCCGAAGAGCTCCTCCTGATCCCTGCCGAGTGTCCTGGCAATATGCTTCTCACCGGCGATACCACCGATGAGCTGGCCGCCGTTTCGGCCGGATGCACCCCATCCCACTTTGTTGGCTTCAACGACGTGTACGTTGTAGCCACGTTCGGCCAGGTGCAGCGCTGTTGAGATTCCGGTGAACCCCGCTCCGATGACACACACATCGGCCTGCTGCTCTCCTCGTAGCGGTGGGAAGTCGGTGACTTCGTTAGCGGTGGCCGCGTAGTAGGAGCCGGTGTGTTCTTGTGGTTGCATCATGAGCCATTCCGGTCACGCGGTTATCGACGAAGCAGCTCCCCGGTTCATCTCGCCCTATAGGCACCGCCAAAATTCGTTCAGTGAGGCTTCTGAAGCTGTGAGCGCCGGAACTGGGCGGGAGTTTGCCCAACGAATTTCTTGAACGCTGCGTAAAAGGCCGAGTTGGAATTGAATCCGACGTTGAAGGCGATATTCAATACAGCGCCGTTCTGATAGTCGTGACTGGCCAGCAGGCATTTGGCATGGTTAATCCGGAATCGATTGACATAGTCAAAGAAGCTCATACCGAACCCGGAATTGATGACTTGCGAGAGATGATTGACCGAGCATTGAATGGTCTCTGCCAGCCTTGGTAGCGTCAGGTCAGAGCGAAGGTATGCCTGCTCCGACTTCATGATCCGGTCGAGCCGGTCCTTGTACTCGGTCAATTGCTCGCAACTCAGACCGGATTTCGCATACTTTGCCGATTCTGATGAAACAGTCGTCAGCTCGTTAAGTCCTGACGGACTATTAGTGCGATCGATGTTGCAGTAATCGGTGATGGTCAGCGCCGCGTCGCCGTTCAGGGTTATGAATTCCGCGCCGTAAATTGGCTGCTCGTTGCCGGCCTTACCGGCGTCAGGGGGTGGGCACATCCGGTATTGAAACGCGATGGTGTGTCTGCTCGACAAAATGTCCCCAATGAGTTCATAGCGATGCCGAAACGATGAGAAAAAGTCGTTGAGTTCGACAATCAATTCATCATGCGAACGCTGCACGTTTTCGGGAACATCGAGGTAAAACCCGTCAACATCGAGGTGATCGGCCACAGCTTTCGCGTCGCGGTGGTTCCAGGCGTCGAAGTAGCTTTCAACAAAGTCGATTGCGCGCATCGGGGTCCGCCGATTTCTCATGTGGTTAATCAACATACTACAACAACAGACGGTGGCTCAATTGGCTCAATGGTCCGATATTCCCGTCATTGCCGCTGCTGGTCACTCGACCAAAGGTCGGATGTGGGCATACTATAGGCGTCAGTCGCATGACGGCCACGGGCACGGCGACCGTGACGGACACCGTATTTGTCAGGAAAAAGGCGTAAACGATGGCCAGGAGTTCGAATATCAGGCCGGCACCCTGGATGCAGGACATGCTCAGGAACGGATTTGTCCTGCTCTCTGCCGGCCGGCTGGATGAGGCATCCGACTGCTGCAGGCGGCTGCTCGGTGCCAAGCCCGATCTCGTAGAAGCCCATTTTCTTGTTGGCCTGATTGCCACGGAGCTCAAGCAGACATGGAATGCCGTACGTGCATTCGGGTCCGTCACCCACCTCAAGCCGGACCATGGTATGGCCTGGGCGCACCTTGCGCGGTTGTTTTTGAAGGCCGGACAGCCCCGCCGCGCAGACGCGGCGCTGGAAAAAGCCGTCAAACACCACGATAGCAACCCCATGGTGTTCGACCTTATCGGTGCGATCTACGGATTGCTCGGTGATCACCAAGAAGCATCAACGTGGATTGAAAAGGCGGTTCGGAGAGACCCGACGAGCGTGCCGTTTCTCGTAAACCAGGCGAATAACCACATGTTTCTCGGCAAACTCGATGACGCAGAGTCGGTGTTGCGCGAGGTTCTCGGGTACCAACCGGAGAACCCGCAGGCGAACTGGATTCTGTCGAATGTTCGCAAGGCGACCAACCGGGAACACGTTCTGCAACTGGAACGAATGGTGGAAGAGGAAGGCCGCAATCCGCGCGCGCTTGCGTTTCTCAACTACGGTCTCGGCAAGGAGCTCGAGGACCTGGAGGAGTGGGACAACGCGTTCGCAGCGTTTGCGAGGGGAGCGGCTGCCCGACGCCAGACAATTGACTACGACGAGCGATCGGAGATCGACATGTTCGAGGCCTTTGGCGATGTTTTCACTGCCGAATGGCTCGAGACCGGCGCAGCGGGCCATGACGACCCATCGCCGATTTTCGTGGTAGGGCAGCCCCGGACCGGCACGACGCTGGTCGAGAGAATCATCACCAGTCATTCGCAGGTCCATTCTGCCGGCGAGCTCAAGCAGTTCGGTAACTGTGTACGGCGGCTGTCGGATTATCGCGAGCCTACGAGGTTCTCTGCGAAACTGCCGGGTCTGGCGGCGAAGCTCGACTGCGAAAGACTGGGCAAAGCCTACATGGCGACCACGACCAAGATGCGTGGCTCATTGCCTCGGTTCGTCGACAAGTTGCCGACGAATTACCTTTATGTACCGCTCATTCTCAAGGCCCTGCCCAAAGCGAAGATCGTTCACCTGACGCGCAACCCGATGGATGCCTGTTTCGCGAGTTTCAAACAGCTGTTCGCAGACGCCTATCCGCATTCCTATGATCAGGCGGAGATGGCGCGCCATCATGCCCGCTATTATCACCTGATGGCACGCTGGCGCGAGCGGTTCACGGGCCGGTTTCTTGATATCGCCTATGAAGATACGGCACGCGACCTCGAGCCGAACGCGCGAGCCCTGATCGACTTCCTGGAGTTGCCGTGGGAAGATGCCTGCCTGCATTTCCACAAACAGGATTCCGCGGTGGCGACGGCGAGTGCCGTGCAGGTTAGACAGCCGGTGCATACTCGATCCATCGGCCGATGGCGGCGATACGAACGCCAGCTCGACCCGATGCGGAAAATATTACAGGCGCAGGGGGTGCCGACGGACGCTGACTGATTGATATGAGGTTATCCTGACGCAAATGTCTTTCCGCCTATAGGCGAGGATTGCAGCAAATCCGGTCGTGCGTACTCTCACATAGACGAATGAAGCAGCCCGACGGGGCCGATAACGGATACAGAAATACGATTGGGGGACAACATGGCAGCCAGCAAAGGGCAGATCCGAACGCATTCGAATTTCACTCAGACACCCGGGGGAGAGAGCATCCGTCGACCGGAACGAACCGTCCTGGCGCAGGCGATTTCCATCGCGCTCATAGCGAGTGTCTCGCCAGGCCCGCTTCTCGCCCAGGATTCGCTCGACGAAATCACCGTCACCGCGACGAAGCGCGCCGAATCCGTAATGGATGTGCCGCTGGCGATTACGGCCATGACCGGCGAGTACATCCGGGAAATTAACCTGAATGACATCAAGGACCTGATTTCGTTCACCCCCGGTATCACCGGCAACAGTAAAGACAGTTTCCTCGACTTCGTCAGCGTCCGCGGGATCCGGACGATCGACTTCGGCAACGGCGGTGACCCGTCGGTCAGTCTGTACAAGAACGGCTTGTACCAGGGCCGCAACGGATCGGCCGTGTCGAGTCTTTATGACGTGGAGCGTTCCGAAGTCTTGCGCGGGCCGCAGGGGTTCCTGTTCGGTCGCAATTCGGTCAGCGGTGCAATCAACGTCATCACTGCCAAGGCGAGCGTCGAGGAAACCGGGGGATACTGGGAGCTTGACCTTGGGGAACGCGGCGTCGTCGTTTTCGAAGGCGCGCTCAACGTCCCAATTGGTGAGAGTTTCGCATTCCGTGTGTCGGGCTATCACTCGGAAGAGGACGGCTATGTCAAAAATATTGCGGGTGGTCCCGATCTGATAGGACACAACAAGAATGCATTCAGGCTCTCGAGCCGATATGAAACGGAACGGCTAACGGCCGACTTTTTCTATGAATATGAGAACAGCGATCAGACCGGTACCGTATACAGGGCGACCGGGGAGGGCGAGCAGTACCAGGTTGACCATACCCGAATCAATGGCGGCGTACCGATTCCGTTGCCGTCCAGTCTTCGAGACGTCAACAATGACAATTCCTTCGACAGTCTCGATGATTCGAAGATTGTTCATGTCGGCCTGGAAATTGATTATGACCTGGACTGGGCAACGTTTACGTCGCTGACCGGCTACAAGGATCATGATTACCAGTACATCGAGGACTACGACGCCTCGCCACTGGTTCTGTTCAACTATGGCCAGGACCAGAACGGCAATTACTTTGAGCAGGAAGTCCGGCTGGTCTCGAATTCGGATGGACCGTTGAGCTGGTATGCGGGTGCTTCCTACTACGATGAAGACATCGATACGGTCTTCCTCGGGCAGCAGGAGGAAGACGTCTACTGTCTCGGCTACTGGTACAACACCTGCCAGGATATGTTCGACTATTACAATTATCTTGATTCTTACTACGGTGGCACATACTACTGCGACTACTACCTGAGTTATTACTTCGGGGGTTGTACTTTCACGCCGTCGCCGGACGGGCTGATCAATGACCGAAACCGGATTATCGGCAAGTACAGCGGTTATTCGGCCTACGTCGATCTCAGTTACGCGTTCAATGACGACTTCGATGTCAGCCTGGGAGTGCGTTACAGCTACGATGAGAAAGAGTTCTCGCAGGAGGTCCTGCCGGATCCGGGCAATTCACAGCTTGCCTACAAGGTTCAGACAGGATTCTCGACGCCGAACGGCGCGCTGGTCGACAAACAGGACTGGGATGAGGTGACCTGGCGAGTCGTAGCCAACTGGCACCCTAACGATGACAGCCTGATTTTCGGCAGTATTACGACGGGCTACAAGCCCGGCGGCTTCGGTAGCTTCAACATCGAATCCAGGGACGGGCCGAACTGCGATCTGCCGTTCGGACTGTGTATCGGTGACCCTGCGACTGATCGGCCTGGCGATTTCGGCCCGGAGACGGTGACATCGTATGAGATCGGGTACAAGGGCACGATCATGGACGGCCGCATTCAGATAGGTGCAAATGCGTTCTTCTACGATTACGAGGACCTGCAGGCAATCTTCGGTGAAGGTCCGCGAACCATCGTCGACAACGTTGGCGAGGTCGATGGCACCGGTTTCGAGCTCGACGTGAACACGGCGTTGATGGAAAACGTCAACTTGCATGTCGGCCTGTCGTGGTTCGACTCGGAGGCGACGGATGTGCAGGCGTTCTGCGAGAATGGCGCTTTCCTGACAGCCGATCCAGACGATCCGGACGATGAGGGTGACCCGAACGTTTGCGAAAATAATTCCATTCCGTGGGCCCCCGAATGGACCGCGTTCGCGGTACTGAGTACGACGTTTCCGACCACCAACGGCGAATTTTTCGGCAATGTCGCCTGGAGCTGGGAGGACGACTACCGCGGCGACTGGCCCGACGAGAGCCTGATATACCAGAGGATACCGGCGCTCAACCAGACCGACGTGGTTGCAGGGTACAGGGCCGAAACCTGGCACCTCAGTGCGTACATAGAAAACGTTTTCGACAACGTATGGTATGACGGTAACTACGCGGACTCAGCGGACCCAATATCGATCTATGCCCAACATACGTTTGGCCCATCGCGGCCGCAGACGGTCGGCGTACGATTCGGCTACAATTTCTGAGGCCCAGACTGACGTAAGGCCTATGCGCCGATCAGCAGTCGGGTGGTGGCGTAGCGCGGGCACGAGCCGGCGCCCAGAACGGCTTGGTCCGGCGAGCGCACTTGACGACGCGGCTATAGTGTCGAAGCTCTTTCTCGTAGTAGATTTCCGCCCACAAATCACCCTTCACATGCTCAGTACGAATCATGGCCAAGGCAATATTGGCTTTGACCGCGGGCGACCACATGGCAGATGTGACGTAGCCAATCTCTTTGCTGCAACGCCTGTTCTTGTAGATGTACGACCCTTCGGCAGGCTTGTTGCCTTCAATGTCGAGCTTGGTCAGCGTGTACCTGGGCCCGCGTTGTTTTTCTTTCAATAATGCGCTGCGACCACTGAAGTGCGGCTTCTTGAAATCGACGAGCCAACCCAGGCTCAGTTCGAACGGCGTCTGGTCGTGTTCGAGGTTAACCGTCCTCAGTGCTTCATTGAACTCCATCGCGGGCATAATGAATGCCGCCTCGAGCCTGGCCATATTGGTCGCGGCTTCGCCGAAAGGCTGGATACCGTAGTCCTCACCCGCGGCGTAGAGTTCATCCCACATCGCCAGGGCGAGCCCGGGCTCGATCCAGAGTTCGTAGCCGAGGTCACCGGTAAATCCCGTGCGCGACACCATCAGCGAGCCACCATTGAATGAAAAATGCCGTATGTCGAACGGTTTCGCCGTGTCGATACCATCGAGCCCCATTTTCTTGAGCACGGCACATGACGTCGGACCCTGGAGGGAAAGTGCCGCGATTTCGTCAGTGACATCTTTGACGGTGACGTCATCGAAACCGAAGGCACTCTTGGCAAGCCACGCCGTACAGGGGCTGCCGCAGGTCAGCATGAACCGGTCGTCCGACAGTTTGAAGATCGTGCCGTCGTCAATCATGCGTCCTTCATCGGTGCACCACAGGCAATAAGCGACGCGATTTTTGCCTATTTTGGCAACATCCCGGGTCACCATGCGGTTCAGCATCGCTTCGGCGTCACGGCCTGTGACTTCGTACTTTTGCATCGGGCAGATGTCGTACGTTGCGCATTGATTGCGAACGCAAAAGTACTCGTACTCAGGGTCGTAGTAGTACTCGGCGAACTTGTAACCGTTCCAGGCGGACCAGGCTTCGCGGATGTTGAGGACTTTCGCCCTGGGATAGAAGGCAGACAATTTCAGGCGTTCGCCGGCGTATGGGTCGTCTACAGTCATCGTTTACTCGTCGTAAAAGTCATCTTCGGGTACCGTGTTTTTGCGCCGCAGATCCATGAGAATTTCACGCGCGGCGTTCGCGCCGCAGACGGACGAGACGCCACCTCCAGGATGTGTCGAGGAACCGCACATGTAGAGGTTTTTGACCGGCATACGGTATTGACCGTATCCCGGGAACGGACGGTTGAAGAACAGCTGATCGATCGTGAGTTCGCCCTGGAAGATATTGCCTTCCGTCAAGCCGATTTGCTCTTCCATCTCGTGCGGCGTCCGGACTTGCATGTGTACTATCAGGTCCTTGAACCCGGGGCTATAGCGCTCAATCTTGTCGATCACGGTCTGTCCGAATGCATCACGTTTCTCCGGCGTCCACGGACCATCAGCCAGTTGCGGCGGGCAGTATTGAATGAAGTTCGACATCCAGTGCTGTCCGGGTGGTGCGACGGTCGGATCCCAGGCGGATGGTATGACTGACTCGATGAATGGATCATCGGACCAGCGGCCGTGTTTCCAGCAATCGTAAGCCCGTTCCATGGTCTCAAGAGAACCGGTAAAGCCCTGACCGCCGCGGTTCAGGTAGGGATTGTCCGGTACGCCGGTGAAATTTGGCATCCCGGACAACGCAATATTGACCTTGCCCGAAGAGCCGCGAATCTTGAAGTTCTTCGCTTTCTCGTAGATGCCGTCGGGCAAGTCGTTCTTGTCCATGATGCGCGTGAAGGTGCGTTTCGCATCGAGGTTCGACACGACAATGTCTGCTCTGATCTCGTCACCGTTGTCGAGCACGACGCCGACCGCCTTGCGATTCTCTACGAGCACCTGATGCACAGCGGCTTCGATTCGAATCTCTCCGCCATGTTCCTGCAGGGCAGAGGCTATGGAACTCGAAATGGCGCCCATGCCACCGCGCGCAAGACCCCAGGCGCCAATGCTGCCATCGACATCGCCCATGACGTGATGCAGAAGGATATATGAGGAACCTGGCGAGTAGACACCAAGCGCGGTACCGATAATGCCCGGACTGGCCATCGCCGCCTTGATCAGGTCATTCTCGAAATAGTCTTCGAGATATTCGGCTGCGCTCATCGTGAAAAAGCGCACGTATTCGTAGAGCTCTTTTTCACCCAGTGCCCAAAATTTCTTGGCGAGGTATAGGAACTCCATGAGGTCACGCGGCCTGAACGAAGTCGGATCGGGCGGGGTGCGCATCAGGGTTTTTCGAATGAGCTGCGAGTAACGCGTCAGGTCGGTCTGGAAGCGATGCATTGCGTCCGCGTCGTGCCGTGAATGACGCTTGAGTTCGAGATGTGCCGCTTCCTCGTCGTGGTAGGAAAAAAGTCTCTGGTCGGTATCGCCGAAATTGACGGTTCCCAGGTAAGGCACCAGGATAAGACCGTGCCGGCCGAGATCCAGATCGCGGTGTATCGCTTGCCGCATCATGCTGCAGACGTACGAGCACATGGAGTACGTCCAGCCTTTGTGCAACTCCCGAGAATTGGCTGCTCCGCCGATGAAGTCGTTTTTTTCGAGCACAACGACATTGAGGCCCGCCTTGGCGAGGTACGCGGCATTTGTGAGACCGTTGTGGCCTGCACCGATGACGATTGCGTCGTAGTTGTTCATCGCAAAATCTCGCGCGCAGCGTTATGCCCGGCTGCTCCTGTGATATCGCCACCAGGATGACAGCCCGCGCCGCACAGGAATAAGCCGGGTATTGGCGTGCGGTACTGCGCGGCCCCGTAGGTCGGCCGCATCATCAGCAATTGATCCATTGCGAATTCGGTGTGATGCCAGTGGCCGCCCGTCACGCGATAATCTTGCTCCAGATCGGCTGGCGTCAGGAATTCCTTGTGGATGATCTGCTCGCGAATTCTCGGCGCGTACCGAGCGATCGTGTCGATGGCCCGGTTTTCGATCTGATCGCGGGCAGCCTCAGTCCAACCTCCGTTTAGACGATTAGGCACGTACATGACGTGAGCGGACAACACGTGTTGGCCATCGGGCGCGAGTGACGCGTCATGCAGACTGGGAACGACAATTTCCATGACCGGATTCGTCGAGCAGTTGCCGTACTTGGCGTCGTCAAATGCAAACTCGATGGAATCCATGTCGGGTGCGATTATCATGCGGCCGTCGGCTCGATCAAGGCCTGCAAACTCGGGCGCACCACTCAACGCAAGGTGCATTTTTGCAACATAGCCATCGCATCGTAATCGGCGTATTCGATTCGTGAACCCGATGTCGAGGTATTCGACACCCACGAGGTTTAGAAACGTCCGTTGGGGATCTGTTGCCGAGATAACCCTGTTCGCCCGAATCGTGTCGCCGTCGGCCAGTTGAACGCCACTGGCAACGAGGCCTTCGTTACCGGCTTCGATCAGGATTCGGCTGACAGCCGTGCCGTACCGTATCGTGACACCCGATGCTGTCGCCGACTCCGACAGCGCGGCGACAAGGCCGGCGACACCGCCAGGCGGAATCATGTGGGCGCCCCTCGATTTCCCGGCCATGCGATAGAGCATTGCGAGTATTGCGCTGTTGGGCGATCGTGGCGCCATCTTCGACCCGACAAGCCCGTCCCAGCTCAATGTGGCTTTGAGAATATCGTTGTCAAAATATTCGTCCATGAGATCGCGAGCCGGCAGCGAGGCGATGCGCAAGAACTCCTGCATATCCTTCTTTCCCATACGGCGAATATTGAGACCTATGTGCGCGAAGGTCATCAGGTCCGGCAAGCCGGTACTGCCGATCCGCGGCATGGTCTTTAGCCAGAAGGGCTGCATCGCACTGGCAAAACGGCGCATCAGTCGTGAATAGTCCCGATAGGCGCCCTCGTCCTCGGCACCGGCGCCGTTCAATGCATCCTGGTGTACGGTGACATGCTGTTTGTCAACGCTCAGCCCAATCGTCGGCAATGCGTCCGAGCCCGGATGATACCCGTGTGACTCGAGGTTGAGATCGTCGGCTACCTTCCCGGAGAAGTGGCTGACGGAATGTGCGACCGACGCATGAAATCCGGGATGGAATTCGCGGCTCGAACCAAGTCCGCCTGCAATGGCGGATGCTTCGAGCAGAAGAACTCGCTGGCCACTCTGCGCAAGGTACGCCGCACAAACCAGTCCATTGTGTCCGGCCCCGACGATGATCGAATCGTATCGATCCAAAACTGCATACCTTCTTGTTTTTCTTACCCAGTTCGTACCCTAGTCACCTCGCGCCAACAAGACTTCCGCGCCTGTACGCCGACAAATCAACCAAACTCGACTGACCGACGGCTAAAGCCGAAAAGCCAGAGCGCGCAAACCGCCGGACTAAGCGGTATATTGGCGGCTGGTGCCGGAAACCACGCCAGTGGACCCAGAGCAATCTATGACCAGAAAGTCCCCCTTTTCCTTTCTGCCGTTCCTTTGCCTGCTTGCCCAATTGGCGACAGCGGAGGACGGCGTCCAACTGAGCTACGACTGCAAGGCAGCAGACGGTTCGACAAGGCAAATCAAGAGTTCGGCGTACTGCTCTGCGGAACGACCTCTGCCTTCAGGGCAGGACGCGTGTCGTGTCGAGTACACGAAAGACGGAAACACCGAGGTACTCTGGCGAGCGCGAAATGACCCCTCCTATTGTCAGCCGAAGGTGGAGGAACTGGTTGGCAAACTCGAGGACAGCGGCTTCTCTTGTGCCGTCACGGGCGGTCCCCTTTGTGATGACAGCGTCGCGCTTGCTGCGCCGCGGCCGAAAGATGTACCGGCGACGGATCCCGGGCGCGGTACCATCTCCATAACACCCTCGAACCGGTCGAGTAATCGCTCGCAAGATAAAGATATTAAAAGACAATATGAAATCGATCACCCGACGTCGGTGAGGCACTACCTGACCTTCACCAGAGACGCGAGATTCGGGTATTTTCTGGCCGTTCTGGACTCACGCCTGACTCTGTCGGCGTCCGGCGCCGGGAGTCGCTCCTCGTCAGAAGAGGATGCAGATCCCCTCGAAACCTGTATCAGGAACAGGGATCTGAATGTCACCTTTGAGAAACTGGAGGATTTCATTCGTCGACAATTCAACAGTCAATCGAGTAGCGATCGTGTTGTCGAGAACGTGCACGCGTTTCTCGCTTCCGAGTGCGATCTGGAAAAGGCGTCCAGTCTCAATACGTTGGAGAGAGCTCCATGAAGCTACGGTACAAAATTACGAACGGTATCCTGGTCGTCGTCGCGGTCGCGATAGTGTCTCTGGGACTCGTTCTGAGTCACAATTCTGCTTGCGACCCGGCGCCGGCCGTCGCCCGCGATGCAGAGACAATGGAAGCCATCGCGTATCGCTGCTATGGCTCCCCCGAGGTGCTCGAATTCGGGGACGTCGAGAAGCCGACGCCGCAGGACAACGAGGTCCTCGTAAGGGTTCATGCGGCGTCCGTCAATCCACTGGATTGGCACTACATGCGCGGTGCGCCTTACTTGATGCGTCTGAGTTCCGGGATCGGTACTCCGGCCGACACGCGAATGGGTGTGGACTTCGCCGGCACGGTCGAGTCGGTCGGAAGCAAAGTCACGCGGTTCAAGCCGGGCGATGAAGTGTTTGGCGGGAGAACAGGCGCCTTTGCCGAGTATGTAATCGTTCCCGAGGATCGGGCGCTGGTACTGAAGCCCGCCGATGTGACGTTCGAGCAGGCGGCTTCTTCGCCAATTGCCGGCATCACGGCATTGCAGGCGTTGCGCGACCAGGGCAAATTGCAGGCAGGCCAGAAAGTCCTGATTAACGGTGCGTCGGGAGGTGTCGGTACGTTTGCTGTGCAGATTGCAAAGTCTTTCGGCGCGGACGTGACGGGTGTCTGCAGTACGCGGAACGTGGACATGGTTCGGTCCATCGGCGCCGATCATGTCATCGATTACAAGAAGGAAAACTACACCGAGGCCGGGCAACGCTACGACCTGATTATCGACATGGTAGGCAATCACTCGCTGATGGCGAACAGAAAGGCGCTTGAACCTGACGGTACCCTGGTCCTGGTTGGAGGAGAAAAGGGTGACTGGATCGCGCCGCTGAAAGGCCCGATCAAGGCGCTTTTGCTGTCACCGTTTGTGGACCAGGAACTCGTTATAATTCTGGCGCAATTGAACCAGGATGATTTGGCCATCCTTGCGGACCTGATGCAGGCGGGCACCGTGACGCCGGTGATCGATCAACGATTCCGCTTGGACGAGGTAGCGGATGCGATCCGCTATTCGGAGGCAGGGCGCGCCAGGGGCAAAATAATCATCAATATCAGGTAAACCGACAGCCTGGACACCGGGGCTCTTGACCAATGCAGACATTTGCCGATCCCATCATTCGCGCTACGCAGATTGCGGGCAGCCGTACTGCCGTGATTTCCGAAGGTCGTCATTTCAGTTTTCGGGAGTTGCTGTCGCGCTGCCAACGTTTGGCAGCAGCGTTAAAAAGCAAGGGTGCAGAGCCGGGTGATCGAATCGCAATTCTCGCGGCGAACACGAATCACTACTTCGAGAGCTATGTCGCGATTCCGGCAGCCGGTTTCGTCATCGTACCGCTGAACACCCGTCACGCGGAGCCAGAACTCAAATACGCGATCGAGGACGCGGGTGCCAAAATACTGCTGAGCGATCGAGAGCCGGGTGCGTTGCGTGAATTGGTCGATACTGTCGTCATGATTCCTGACGAGTATGACGAATTGCTGGGGGCCGCCGAGGAGATTGAGCTGGGGCATGGCGTTACAGAAGATTCCCTGGCCGGCCTCTTTTATACGGGTGGCACGACTGGCGCATCGAAAGGGGTAATGCTGACGCACAGAAACCTGATCGCGAATACGTTTCACTTCATGACGATGTCGCCACCCTCCGCTGACAATGTATTTCTTGTGATGGCGCCAATGTTCCACGCCGCAGGCTCGAATGGCGTACTCGGCGGGATCTGGACGGGTAGTTGCCAGATTCCACTCAAGGTATTCGATCCAGTGACGGCGCTGGACTACATCGAAAAATACAAAGTCACGCACACACTGGGCGTGCCGACGATGATCGCAGCCATTTCCGAGTTACAGCACGCGGAACCTCGCGACACGAGCACGCTCCGCCTGGTGGCACATGGCGGGTCACCGATCGCGACGGAAGTCGTACGGCGTGCGGTCGAGGCTTTTCCGACTGCTGAATTCGTACATGTGTATGGCATGACCGAAGCATCACCATTGGTGACGGGACTGCGCAACGAACAGAACTTGCTGAATGAAGATCGAAGTCGTTCCTGCGGACAGTCCTTGATCGGTGTGCAAGTGAAGATTATCGACGAAGCCGGCAAAGAGTTACCGCAGGGCGAGGTCGGCGAACTCGCCGCGCGTGGTCCCAACATCATGAGAGGTTATTGGCGCAAACCCGAACAAACTGAAGAGGTACTAAAGGACGGCTGGTATCGGTCGGGTGACATGGGCTACATGGACGACGAAGGATTCGTTTTCCTTGTTGATCGCGCCAAGGACATGATCGTCAGTGGCGGCGAGAACGTCTATTGCACGGAAGTCGAGGAGGCACTTTACAAACATCCTGCCGTGCTGGAAGCTGCTGTGTTTGGCGTTCCGGACGAGGCCTGGGGCGAGGCCGTACACGCGGTCGTCGTGCCCCGTGAAGACGTCACTGCCGAGGAACTGATCGATTTTTGCCGGCAACAAATTGCGGGCTACAAATTGCCCAAGGCGATCACGATGTCTGCCGAGGAATTGCCGAAGTCCGGTCCCGGAAAGATCCTCAAGCGGCAGCTGCGCGAGCCGTTCTGGGAAGGGCGCGACAAGAAAGTCAATTGACACCGCATCACCGTTGGGACTTGGGGTGAAAAAAGTGGTGTAATTGGCACCATAACCGTTTGATTTCAGCCAGCTACTGGCTCTGGAGGACCGATGAAATTTCGCACTTTCTTTATGCTTGGGCTTGCTCTGGTCGTGACGGCTTGCGGCAAGAAAGAAGAGGCAGCTGCTCCGCCGGCCGTCGATGCACCTGCGCCGGCCGTCGATGCACCGGCGCCGGAGGTCGATGCCGAGGTTGTTGTGGAGGAGGCGCCACCCAATCTTCGGGCG
>Ga0265306_10000938_pt1 | contig 14262 bp, 16 predicted proteins | sample Helome_3_FD_192493 | JGI IMG/M metagenome (GOLD analysis project Ga0265306, IMG submission 192493) | Marine sediment microbial communities from subtidal zone of North Sea - Hel_20160420 (Illumina Assembly) | ecosystem: Environmental > Aquatic > Marine > Subtidal zone > Sediment ...
AGGTGCCAGACTGGAAGTGTGATCCACCAGTCAACGAAGAAAAGGAGTCCACCATGAACAAGCTTAATCGCGTGGGTATTGATTTGGCAAAGAGCGTCTTTCAATTACATGGCGCTGATCGGCATGGCAAGGCGTTGTGGAAACGGCGTCTGTCACGGAATAAATGGCTTAAGGCCTTGTTGGAGGTGGCCGCGCCCGACTGCGAGATCGGCATGGAGGCCTGCGGGGGCGCACATCACTGGGCCCGGGTCCTTCAATCCTACGGATACACGGTCAAGCTGATTCCGCCCCAGTTCGTCAAACCCTATGTTAAGAGCAATAAAAATGATGCCAAGGATGCCGAGGCCATCTGTGAGGCCATGAGTCGCCCCGGCATGCGTTTTGTATCGGTCAAGACGGTTGAGCAGCAGGATATACAGGCAGTACACCGGGTCCGCTCGGGGTTAATGACCGAGCGCACCGCACTCGCGAACCGGATTCGGGGATTGGTGGCCGAGTACGGCCTGGTGGCACCCCGGGCATTGACTGCCTTAAGGCGTGCGCTGCCGGATTGGCTGGAGGACGCCGACAACGGCTTAAGTGATTGCTTCCGTTCGCTGTTGCGCGGGCTCTGGGAAGACCTGCAACGATTGAATCAACGGATTGGTGAACTGGATAAAGAGATCATTTTAATTGCGCAAAACAACTCAGTGACCCAACGATTGCAACAACTGCGTGGTGTAGGTCCGCTGGTGGCCACGGCATTAGTTGCCACCGTCGGCACGGGGCAACAATATGGCAAGGGCAAACAAATGGCAGCCTCCATCGGACTCACGCCCAGGCAACACAGTTCAGGCAACAAAGACCGGTTATTGGGGATCAGCAAACGGGGGGATGCCTATCTGCGGACCCTCTTGATCCACGGGGCAAGGGCCGTGGTCTCCCAGGCCAAACACCGGGACGATCGTTTAAGTCGCTGGTGCACCGATCTTGCCCGGCGAAGCCACCCCAATGTAGCGGCAGTGGCACTGGCCAACAAGACCGTCCGTATGGCCTGGGCGATGATGCAAAATGAGTCAGATTACGATCCCGGGTTCTCGTCGCCTTGATGTAAACCCAGGATCATCACCCCTTAACCAACATTAACGATTGCGAAGCAAATTGATAGATGGTTAACAGGTCGAACCGGCGTTGATCAAACCCGTGAATGTCCAGGTGCATCAAGCACGGAGAAACGATTGGGAGTCAACGCGCGAATAGCCCATTATGGCCCGGCATCAACGCATGCCAACTGATCGAGGCCGAATATACGTGCGCAGTCGATCCTAAAAAACCAAAAGACAGTTTGCTTGCAAATGAGGAGGAGTCCATATACGGACATTCATGGATTCTCTGGGATGGCTTAATACGCGCAATCTTCGGTTTATCAATTTCTTTCTTGTTGGTCAAATAGTCACCTTCTCAAATCATTTTCAATTTTTATCGAAGCGTAAGGATTGTCCTTTGCTATTATTATTGCCACCCTTGGTTGACGATTATATTTTTGTGATTTTGATATGATTTTTGCAGTATGTTTACCAATCATATTGCATATTTCTTCTTCAGGATGCCCAATCATTATGAGTGGCACTATAATAATATGTCCAAACACTTGATGATGCGACCCTTCTAATTCGATTGCATCAATTATTTGCATTCTCCCAATATCTACAGTAACTGCAGACGCAATTTCCCTGTCTTCTTCTCCGTAGATGCCCACAGCAATATTATCCCCTGCCACGGATGATGCATCTATAATTTGATGATATACGATTACAAGATAATCTAGATTGAGTGCACTCATATTCTGATGATTGGGCTCTGCGAATAAAGACGTCAAGCTTAAAGCCTCCACATCCGCGCCCAAGCTATCCCAAAACTCATTTGGGTGAATTATGGTTATTTTCCTGGTTATTTCTTCCATACCTTCAACGATACAATCGACGTTGGCAAATTCATTTTCCAAGCCAAAGTTAGAAGATGCAGTAACATCTTCATATTTTTTATCACGAGCTATTACGAAGCCCCCAGATGTTTCTTCTTTACCCCTCAATAATGCAACTCTTTTTGATATTACTATACGACTAAAATGTGAATCGTCTAATATATCTGGAGAAGGTGTATCAACATGTGTTTTAGTGGGGGCAGCACTAATGCATCCGCCGAGCAATGAGCAGCTAATGGCGAGAGCGCACAAGTGGACTACTACATTCATTATTTAATCTAAGTGAAAATATTGATAACAGTTCAACGTAGTAAACTAACTATCCCTCAATGTGCGAGGATACCCAGCAGAAACTATATTACCTAATGAATATTTAGCGGCCGTTTTCATGTCTGTCCAGCCATCACGATGATTATCGTGAAAGTCAGTTAAGAGTCAGTAGCAGCCATTCAAATAATAGGAACACCAGCCAGGGAGAAATATCTCATTTTATTACTTGATGTCATAGCCTCTTTCACGTAAGCATTCTTTAAATGCGTCTTCGTAAACCCAATCCTCTTTTTCGGATATATAAGCAAAACCTCCAAATACACCAAAAGGCCCTAATAAGGTTGCTGTGTTAGTAAAACTATCGGTAGCTGTCTCTTGAAACACATGGCTGGCCTTCTCATAGGCATAATCATGGCAATACTTGTTATCTTCATCTGAGACAAATTCTGGGCATTTATAATCCCATTCTGGAGGATCGGGGCCATAGTGACTCGTAACCGTGCAACCTGAAATAGCGAGTACGGCTACACCAATTATTAGCCCATGAAAACGTGCATAATTATCCACATATTTATTAAATCACTACTTTAGCGTAGCGGTAATTGATAAGAATCAATGGAGGATGAATGTGGGTATGTCCGAGTTGGGTCGACTCCCGCCGTTTAGAGAAATCTTATTTAGAATCAGTCCCTAGGTCGTTTTCCGGCCAGGAGTGGACATTCCCAGAAACAGTGAACCCCGAAGATGCGGGGTTCCTATTGTTCCTATATCCGCCAAAATAGGTAATTCCCATAAATGAGAAGGCGGCCTAATGGCCGCCTCTAGATTATTTATGGATTACTGACATCCAACAGTATTTATTGAGTCAGTGCCACTGATGGTAGAGCCATCCCAAGTTTTACCTATTATAGTGGCCTCTATATCGCCACACTGGATTCCGGCATCCTGTGTACGGAAGTGGAAGAGCAGATCTATATCACCATCTTTATCCACGTCCTTCTCATGCGCACGATTATGTACATCTACTGCACCAGCAGGGCCAAACAGTACAGTATCTGGATCTACATCAAGAGCATTAAATACATCTGTAGACAGAATAGCGACTGGAATCACGCTATTAGAGACAAGATTTATCTTGTTTGAGTCTCTTCGTGGCTTTATGTCAATGCTAATCTCCTCCACTAAGGATTGCATCGCAAGAAAGACTCCACGAGAACCATCATCGAACGACAGCCTGAACGCAAGCATTTCAGTATCCGTTAGGTTACTCCGCCTACCATCCTGATTACCTGTTAAAGGCGAGATTGTAGGTACAGCGTCCGCGGCTTGAATAGTACGAACATCCCCTGTCCGTACTTCAATCGTTTGCCCAGGCACTGCAACCTCCTTCAATCCATCTGACTTGCTGTGATGCCAAACACCACTCGTTGGCTCAAAACCAGTCAAACTTGAATCAACGACCAGAGATCCTGATCCATTAATGCTAATACTCCCTAGATTAGAAAAATTTTGATCAGGCAATGCACCTGGTGCTTGATCACCCGCTCGGGCGACTAATTTTAATGCCCCAGGACGCCCAGACCAGATACCCACGTTGTTTGAGGAGGTAACATCTGGGCCAAACAAAAAAGATTTGAATGCCACTTCTCCTGCACCATTGATCAGAATTGGGTATAAGATATTTCCGAAAACCACATCAGTATCCGTACCAGGGGCAGGATCTCCAGCGCGTGCTACTAAAGAAGGTGAATCAGGCGATCCCGCCCACAGCCACCAAGTATTCGGTATGCCTGTAACCCACGATGTGAAGGCTATTTCACCGTTATTATTGAGGGATGCTGATGATATCCTTTCGTAATTGCTACCAGCAGGCAGACTTGGAATTGAATCCCCTTCGCGAATAGCCAATCCTAGGTTATGGGGTCCGCCGACCCATATTCCTCGGTTATTTTCAAAAGTTACTCCTGGCCCTGTAATGTAACCACGGAAAGCAACTTCGCCATTATCATTAACAGAATAATCAATTGTGTCAATGTCACTAAATACGACTCCGTCATTAGTATCAGGCGCAGGATCTCCTTTGCGAGCAACGAGTGATAAATTATCTGAGAGAGAACCTAGCCAAATACCGAAATTATTCGAAGCGTCTACACCCAAACCAGTAAGAATACTTGGAAAAGCAACAATTCCAGTATTGCTCAATAGCATGGTGGCAGTAGATATCCCTTCAAATTCAACTCCATCTGGTGTGCCAGGCGCTTGATCTCCTTCACGCACAAGCAAGCTCACATTACTTGGCGAACCTAGCCAGATCCCACCATCATTGAATGGTATGTCAGCGCCCCTCAGTCTTGAATTAAATCCAACTTGCCCAATATCGTCCGGTATTCCGCTGCCGGGGAATCCACCCCCAGGCGCAAGAAAAGTTGTTCCTTCTTCAGTATCTGGTGCTGGGAATCCTTCACAAGCGATTAGAGATAGCTCATTAGGCCCCCCGATCCATAAACCTTCATCGCAGTCATCAAATCCTTGAGTCACTAGAAATGCACGAAAGAATACTTGCCCAGCCTCGTTAACTGCAACATCGTTGAATGCAAAAAATGTCGATCCATCATTAGCACCTGGAGCATAATCGCCATCAAGCGCTACCGTAGTAATTTCAAAATTATTGTTTGCAGAGATCGGATGCACGATACATAACAATAGAGTTATGATGCATGAATAAGAGAGTTTATGGATAAAAGATGTTTTCATTAAAATATACTCCATAGCATTCGTAATTTTTTAAAGAATAGCTATTGCAAAATAATTATCGAATGACATATATCAATTAGTAAGAAAAACAATATTTATTAGTACATTTGTACGATATTTAAGGCTTTACAAATGCGAGCATGCATATCTGGGAAGAGCCTTTTCCAGCCGTTTAACAATTGTTTATATAAGCGGCGACTGAACGACCGGAATGGGTCGAAAATGACCGTACAGAGCCCAAGCCGGGAACGACCGCTTCCAGTACTTTCCTGCCCTTTAAGGAAAAATTCTGTACTTCCGGGATGGATCCCATCTCGGACCTTCAGCCGAACCTAATATTAGCCATAGCTGAATGACCGCTTCACTTCCCTATCCGGACGTTAACCAATTCATATCCTCGATACCAACCGCCTTTTGCCCTGGATGTATTCGTTAAAAACTGCCGATCCGTGATTCCGTAGTAGGTACTGGATCCAGCCACAACGTTTCGCCCGTCTGCTTTCTCCGCCCACCAACGCAGCACTGCCATCCGGTTTTTGATCGTTCCAGCAGCCATTTCCTGACGCAACCAGCCCTTGACCAGCGCATCGACATGCTTTTGCTTCAGCGAGCGTGGCAGCATGCCACGAAAGCCCAGGTCATATAATTGATTCGCGATCAGCATCAAGTGATCCATCCGCTTGGCTTGTGTTGCATAACTGTCATCCCGATTGCGGTGGCAGAGTTGTTTGAGTTGGTAGTTCAGATCTCTCACGGTGTCATCTCCAATGGATCAGTGTTAATGGTCACCTGGCAACAGAAGCTACCGAGGCCCGCTTGCACCCCAAGGGCACTTCCTCGCGTTTTTAAAAAACGCTCACGGCGCGCGATACGACCGTGGGACACCACTCCCATACGACCTGAAGATGCCTGGTCTCAGGCAACACTGTTTTTCCCTTTCGGGTAATGGCCCAGCGCTGGCCAACTTAGCCCTCACGGGCCTGCTTTCAGGGTGGTTGCATACAACACCTCCTTTCAAATGTGCGGACACGTCCGCGGTTAATGGAAGATGAACGTCAACGGCACCGCTAGGGGCGGTCGTCTCGGTTCGTCGAGTGAATGCAGGCAGGTGCCTGCGAGGATGAACCGATCCCATGATCGGTTCGGTTTGGAAGATGGGTCCACGGCTTACAGCCGTTGCGCGTCAAAGGACCCGAATGCGCTCAATCGCCACTAGTACACGCAGTGGCCACGGTTAAAATCGATCGAGGGCGCAGTATAAGAACACGAAATCCCGCTGTAACCTCAAAATCCAATCGCAAGCCCGCGCCGTTAATGGGATTGCCGCCCTCGTCACTACCCGCTGCGCTTTGTAGTGACGAGGGCACCTTCGGGACAGGCAAGCCCAGTGCCAGGCATTCGCCTGTCACATCGGTTGCATTCGGAGACTTGGACAGCCTTCGCACAGTCCAAGAGTGACTTTGGCGTAAGCCCCATGGCCAACATGTGGGCATGGCGCGCCGCTCCAGGAATTCAATTGGTTAGGTGATAATCCTGAAGATAAAGGTGTGTCCCCCGGGGGGACAGAACCCAGGCTCACACTGAGAACGCTCCATTTCTTCATATTCTATGTACGTTACAGCATATTCTTGAAGCCAATAGTGTGCTCAACTGGTGAGCACTTGGTGAGCCTGTCGAAACTCGAACTCGGTGTCGAACTCCTGTCCAATCTGACAGTTATCCGTCATTCTTGATGCTGACTGTGTGGTTACCCGGTAACCACTCTTTCCAAAAGTGTGCTCACCTGGTGAGCACCTGTCGAAATTCGAACTCGGTGTCGGACTACGTTCAAATCAGTTAGTTACACCAAGACCCTAAACCCAACTATGTGTTCCACGTGGGAACAGACTGAGATCCAAAAATCGATCTTATCAAAGAGACCATTTGAGTCATGAAAACCGAAAGTTTGCAGGCATCGGAAAATAGCCCGACGCTGAATCAGAGAGTTACGTGGATTTCTTAATGTCGATAGAGGTATGCCCAGGGCATATTGCATGTGGACACAGTAAGCAGGCTGCAAATGTTAAAGGCGGTGAGCGAATACTGCATAGGCCCCCGTTAAGAGTCAGCCCGGTTTACGATACTTCTCTTGTGACCTGCTCTGCATCCTGTGCAGTTTCTTGATCAATGGATTGTCAGTGTCGACGGCTACAGGCGGACAGTCACTGTACCTGACCTCATTGCGCCACACTGCGGCGTCGACTTCCGCCCTGCGCTTGCGATGTTCGGCAACCCGCAATGCGCCTTCCGGCGTGAACGTGCCTGCACAGGCACGCGTGATGAGACCGCGCAGATAGGCCAGTGGCGTAGCCTGGATGCCATTGGCTGCGATTCTTGCAGCCAGTTCATCGAGGAGCTGCTGCGCCGTGTCGGCAGGTATACCTGCAAGTTTTCTCCCGGCCTCCTCCCGTTCAGCCACCGACAAGGCCCTGGGGTATTCCAGTTCAAATAATTCTCCACCACCACTTGCCGCTGATTTGCCAACATCTGCCTCGGTCGCCGCTCCCTGTGGTAGTGGTGATTCCTTTTGGGTTCCTATGGTGGTTCCTGGTATGTCATCGGCGTCAGGGGGACCCTCGCATCTCTGACCGGGAGTGATGTCGCGAGAGTCAGGGGCCAGTGACAATTTGTCACCCCCTTCCAGCTGCAAGCGATACCGGTTTGATGAACAGGAACCATCCTTGCGGTAACGCTGCTCGGAGAGCAGCAATCCGCAGACAACGAGCTTTTGTATAACCCGTCGAACGGTACGAACGGAGACGCAACACTTGGTTGCCACCGTCGGCACGCTCGGCCAGCAAACACCGTAGTCATTGGCGGCATCGCAAAGCGCCATCAGGATCAGTTTCGGGGTGGGCGACAGCTTTTGCTGCCAGGCCCAGTTCATCGCCGCGATACTCACCGCCTTGCCCGCGCCTCCTGCTTGGTCGGACGTCCGCGACGCCTGGGTTCCGGATCCTGCACGGCAGGATCGTTTACGGTAATGGTGAATTGCTCCAGCCAGTCATGTACTGCCTGAGAAGGCCACAGCCGATTACGACAACCGGGTGGTTGAATACGTGGCGGCAGCGGACAACCCGCGCATAGTTTGTTGCGCAGTCGCCCAAGTGAAATCCCCAGCAAGCCGGCGATCTCGGTATCGGTGTAATATTTTCCGTGTTGCGATGAATCTTCTGTGTTCACGTCGTGCCTCCATTGCAAACATTGCGGTCATGTCGGAGGCACTATCAGACACGTGGTCTCACGCCGGAGCTACGCTAAATCTATTCACGTGTTGTCGGGGTTTTTCGGGCATGGAGAACCTCAAGCAAGCAGCAAAACTGGTCTGATTTGGGTACTTGGACGCTTAATCACCTGAAAAACAGAAGAATTCCATCAGGATTAGCCTTCATATTTAACTCGTCTGGACATCAGCCGATATGTTGACTATATTAGTCATTATCTAATTTAGTGTTGTTTGTAGTAAACAAATTATGACAAAAGAGCCTCTTCCATTATCCAGCAGCACGCTCAGCGTGCTGAAGACACTGGGCGCCATGATTAAGGCCGCCCGGCTGGAGCGCGGCATGAGCCAGGCGGAACTGAGCCGGCGTCTGGGCGTGAGCCGCTATACCGTGATCGCCCTTGAGAAAGGCGGTCCGAAGGTGGGTGTGGGCACGGTATTCGAAGCCGCCACCATCGTCGGCATCCCCCTGCTGGCAGACGATCAGCGCGCGCTCAACAAACTGGCCACAACCGTGGCCAACCTCACCAGCATTCTTCCCGAGCGTGGGCGACGCAAGAAGGTAGCACTGCAAGATGACTTCTAACGTCACAGAGGCCTTCGTATGGATCTGGCTGCCCGGCTCCTCGGTACCCGTTGTCGCAGGGCGTATTGAAAAACACGGCCCACTGCATCACTTCACCTACGGCCGATCTTACCGAGAGCGCGGTGCTGCGATTGCCCTGTCACCGTTCGAGCTGCCGCTGCAACCCGGCACCTTTGAACCCGCCGGCATGAACATCATTCATTCGTGCCTGCGTGATGCCGCTCCCGATGCCTGGGGCCGCCGTGTGGTCGGTTACAAATATCCGCAACTGGCGGCCGATGAACTGGATTACCTCTTGCTATCCGGCAGCGACCGCATTGGCGCACTGGATTTTCAGGTCAGCGCTTCCGAATACATGCCGAGAGAGTTCGATCATCCGACACTCGATGATCTGCTTGCTGCCGCCGAACTGCTGGAAGCCAATCGCCCCCTGCCTCCGGAACTGGAGCGTGCCTTGCTGCGCGGCACCAGCATTGGCGGCGCCCGGCCCAAGGCATTGATCGACCATGATGGCAAGCACTTCATCGCAAAATTCGCCTCTTCCACCGATGTCTACCCGGTCGTCAAAGCGGAATACATCGCCATGCGCCTGGCGGCTCTTGCCGGACTGAACGTCGCACCGGTGGCGCTGGTCTCTTCCCTGGGTAAAGAGGTGCTGATGATCGAACGCTTCGACCGCGTAGACTCACTCACCGGCAAGACACGCCGCTTGATGCTGAGTGGTCTGAGCCTGCTGGAACTGAACGAGATGGAAGCCCGCTATGCCAGTTACAGCGACCTGGCCGACCGGATTCGCCAGCGCTTCATCGAACCGCAGGCAACACTTGTGGAATTATTCAAGCGGCTGGCCTTCAATGTGCTGGTTGGCAATACCGATGATCATGCACGCAACCATTCGGCATTCTGGGACGGGCGGCACTTAAGCCTGACGCCGGCCTATGACATCTGCCCGCAACTGCGCACCGGGCAGGAAGCAACTCAGGCCATGGACATCGGGGTCATTGCAGGCAAGGCTGCAACACTGACCAATGTTCTTTCCGTCTGCGGCAAGTTCCAGTTACGCGAGTCCGATGCCAGAACAATGATCGAACAACTCATCGCTGTCGTGGAAGACAACTGGGTATCCATTTGCGAGGAAGCCGGTCTGGCAACCGTCGAGCGTGAGCGGCTCTGGGGCCGGGCGCTGCTGAATCCCTACTGCTTGCAGGACTGGGGCGCGGCATAAACATCCCGGAGAACTTCTGATCAATCGGTGAAAGCATGGTATCCAGATATTGCACTATCCGTAGGGTGCGCTTTGCGCACCATGAATCAATGGTTTCCATTATCTATTCGGTGCGTATAACGCACCCTACCAAGGGTTCGTAAATAAATCTGGGCTCCCTTAGAATCTTCGCTCGCCTCAAGTAAACTATTACTGTGAATGCGACACCACTCCTGAATATCAGACTGGCCCGCGGAATAAAGAACATGGGAAAACGCAGCGATACCGACAAAGCCATACGTAACCTTATGAATTGGGCGAGCCGTCCCGAGTGGTCGGACGAACAGGCAACCGTGTTCGACGCCCACCTTGCGCCTGTTTGCGACCGCATCGGCACCAGCCAGGAAGAACTGGCGGAAGAACTTGCGGAACACGGTTATGGGGGCATGCTGTTTGGTTTGATGTTCGAAGACTTTATCAGTCGCCGCTTGCCGAAGGATGACAAGAACATTATCGATGATTACCTGAAGCGCCGCGGTTGGCGCGAGAGCGTTCCCGGCCGCCGCTATCTGCAACAACTTCGGGATTCCGTACTCTCCCTGCATGAGGTGGTTGAGGTCTCCCCCGGCCATCATTGTGACTTGCGCGACCTGGTGCGTGACGGAAAAACGTTCCGTGTCTATGAGCGCATGGGTACGCAGAATCTCGTCAAGTGGGACCGGATAGCGGCCCGTGTATTGATGATGAATGGCAAGCAAATCTTTTCCGGCGGAATCCTCCCGTTTCCCCGGGAAGCGTCACAAAGCCTGCTCAGGGTACTGACTGAGTCACGAAAACAATTCAAAAAAGAGCTCTCGCGAGCAGCTGGCAAGGAGGCCATTGCCAGGATTTCATCAGACAACCTGGACGAACGATTTCTGCAGGATGCCTGTCCTGCATTCACTTCCATCTGGCTCGTGCATACCCTGGAACGCCTGCATGAGCCGCTGCCTGAAATAATCAACCGCGATGGTGAGACGCTGGTGTTTACCGAAACCCGTTTCCCTTTCCTTGCCGAACAACTTGAAGAAATAGCCCATCGCCTTGACGACGCCCCCGACTGGGAGCAAGACAACCCGGATGAGCCCACCTGGATCTGGCTGCCGGAACCGGGTGCTGTCGCCGACAAACCACAAGGTGGCATAGCCGTCGACACCCTCCGGGATGGACAGCACTCAATCAGCGGCACACTGGAATTGAAGCCCGGTGTGCTGATGCTTACCACCAACTCCATGGAGCGAGCGCAGCGTGGACAGGATGTGCTGGAAACACTCCTGCACGGTCTCGTCGGCCCGGCTCTGAGCAAACTTCAGACACCTGAGCAACTGATGGCGGAGAATGAAAGAAACCAACAAGACGGTGGCAGCCAGGAGTCGACCGATCCCATTGACCCGGAAATCGAAGCCGAGATTCTCCAGAACAGCATGGATCAACACTACCGCCAGTGTCTGGATGAACCCATTCCCGCGCTCGACAACAAGACTCCGCGGCAATGCACCAGAAGCAAGAAGGGACGGGAAATGCTCATAGAATGGTTAAAGCATCTGGAAAATAACGAACTGCATCGTGCCGCCAGGCAGGGACAAGCGCCGTACGACAGCCGCTGGATGTGGGATGAACTGAAATTGGGTAAGTATCGAAATGGCTAATTGTCGTGGTTTATTCAGAAATGAAGGGGCACATTGAATCACTTTGATGGCAGAACATACCCATCTCGACCCTGTCCCTGCCTGACGCTATACTGGCAGACACTTAACACTCATAGAGTCGAGACCATGGTTTCCCCCATTGCCCAATATCGCGATGAACTGGAAGAATTGTGTCGCCGTTACCACGTTCGGCGACTGGAGTTGTTTGGCTCTGCAGCCTCCGGCAAGTTTAATCCTGATACCAGTGACCTGGACTTTCTTGTCTTGTTTGATGAACTCGAACCAGCCATCTATGCAGATACCTATCTGGGGTTCTACGAAAGCCTGACGGCACTGTTTGATCGCCGCATTGAACTTGTGTCAACAACAGCCATTACCAACCCTTATTTCCTGGAAGGCATACAACGGAACCGGGAAACACTTTATGCGGCTTGAAAGCAAGAAATACCTGTTTGACATTAAACAAGCTGCTGGTCTTCTCGCTGACTTCACCAGGGGAAAATTATTTACAGATTTCCAGGGTGACCCGATGCTGAGGTCTGCTGTCGAGCGTCAGTTTGAAATAATTGGAGAGGCACTGACAAAGCTTGCGAAGGTAGATCAAGAAACTGCCGCCCTGATTAGCGAGCATCGACGCATTATTGCATTCCGCAACATCCTGATTCATGGATACGCGCAGATCGACGATCGACTCGTCTGGGGCGTAGTTGAGTCAAAGCTGCCAACCTTGTCGCAAGAAATGAAAAAGTTGCTGGAAGAAGAAACACCGTAAGCACCGAGTATTTGTACAGGCCTAAGCATACGTTTTTAGTGCTTATAGCCGGTGTAGTAGATTGGGCTCAAACGACATAATTCTTGTCACAATTTTGTCACACTGCGAACAAAATGCAGTGTGATTCGGCCTTATCAGGAAACATACTATGTGACTGTAATGTCTTGTGATAATCTGTAAATCCCTGAAACAGAACGGGCCTGACAACAGATTCACACGGCAGGGGTCACTGGTTCAATCCCAGTATCGCCCACCACCTTCTCATTACTCCACCCGGCCGTTTGCCGTGCCCGGCAGCAAGCTGCCCTTTCCCAAGAGGCATTTCCAGCGGCCTTGTCCTGCAATGCCTCCGCGCACACACGGCAGGGGCGCGGGTTCGCTGCCGGTATCGCCCGCCATTGTCTCTGCCCCCTTCCACTCAGTATTGACATGCGTAGCGGCCGGGGACGGATACCTCCGCCGCTGGTGACTGCCCGGTTATGAGCTATATTTAGCTTAATTAACCAATAAATCACGGAGCTGGATTTCTCGTTCAGCATTCATAATAACTATTACAATCAGACAGTTAACTTTATCCAAACCTCCGGGGACATTAACGGATAAAAAATGCCATGCCATCGCAGAGGCTGTTCACAATACTTTGCCTGGCCCTGCTGACCGTAGCCTTGCCAGCGACCGGTAGCGCACAGGAAGACGGCGATCTCAGGGAACTGGCCACACGCTACGAACACGGGCTGGGCGTGGAACGCAACTATGCCCACGCCTATGCACTGTATTGCATTGCCACCCGGCAGGGTGACAGCGAGTCCGCCTATCACCTGGGCTGGATGCACATCAATGGCCGCGGCATGCCGAGCAACGATGCACTGGCCATCGGCTGGTTCAGGCTGGCCGCCGAACGCGGCGATCCTCATTCACAGCGCCTGCTGGACGAACTGCTGCGCAACGGCGAGGCGAAGGAAGACAGCAACTGCCCGCTGAAAAAGAGACAGCCGGACCCGTCGACGATCGATGCCTGGGTACGCGCGCTGGCGCCGGATTACGGCATCGATGCAGAGCTGGTACTGGCTCTGATCGAGGTCGAGTCGAGCTTCAACGTGCGCGCCAGATCACCGAAGAATGCCCGCGGCCTGATGCAACTGTTACCGGCGACCGCCAGGCGCTTCGGCGTCAGGGACATCTGGGACCCGGCGCAGAACCTCATGGGCGGCATGGCCTACCTGCGCTGGTTGCTGAACCATTTCCAGGGCGACCTGGACCGGTCACTGGCCGCCTACAACGCCGGAGAACATGCGGTCGAACGCCATGGCGGCATCCCGCCCTATCGGGAAACACGCAATTACGTCAAGCGAGTGAAATACATTTACACGAGTAACGCGCGTTCCTGATATACAATTCAGTAATCATATGTCAGGCACCTCGCTGGTCGACACGGGAATAGCAGCATGTCAGAACTTACGCGCAGACGTTTTCTACTGAGTACAGCCGGATTGCTGGCAAGCCATAGCCTGCCGCTCCGGGCCGGTATGCAACCTGTCACACCGCGTCAGTCGGCCGGTCCGTTCTACCCGCCAAAGCCTCCGCTGGATGATGACAACGACCTGTCTCAGATCAGGGGCAATCCGCAGCGTGCCATGGGGCAAATCACGGATCTCGGCGGTCGCATACTGGACCGCAACGGCGAGCCACTTGCCGGCCTGCGCATCGAGATCTGGCAATGCGATGCCAATGGGCGTTACCGGCACCCGCGTGATCCCGGCAAG
>Ga0265306_10000940_pt1 | contig 14253 bp, 8 predicted proteins | sample Helome_3_FD_192493 | JGI IMG/M metagenome (GOLD analysis project Ga0265306, IMG submission 192493) | Marine sediment microbial communities from subtidal zone of North Sea - Hel_20160420 (Illumina Assembly) | ecosystem: Environmental > Aquatic > Marine > Subtidal zone > Sediment ...
TGAAACGCAATCTTGGCGGGGTGAAAATGGCCCATCAGGACAAAGTAACCGAAGACGTTACGCGGGGTTGGTATGAAGACGGCAAGGCCCTGCATCCTTACAAGGGTGAGACCAAACCGCTGAAGGAAGATCCGAAATATAAACCCGGGGACGGTAAGTATACATGGTTTAAGGCACCGCGCTATGAAGGTCAACCCTGTGAAGTCGGTCCGCTGGCGCGGGTGCTGGTGGCCTATGCCAAAGGTCATAAGGATATTAAACCGATCGCTGATAATGTGCTAAAAACCCTGAATGTTCCGGCCGGAGCGTTGTTCTCAACCCTCGGCCGAACGGCTGCCAGGGGCATCGAATCCATGGCGATCGGCGAACAAATGCAGACATGGGTCATGGAGCTGGTCGAAAATCTAAAAAACGGCGATTCCAAAACGTATCAGCCTTATGAAATGCCGGACAGCGCCATGGGCGTCGGTCTTAATGATGTCCCCAGAGGTTCTCTTGGCCACTGGGTCCAGATCGAAAACAAAAAGATCAAAAACTACCAGTATGTGGTGCCGTCCACCTGGAATTTGGGCCCGCGGGATGCCGCTGGAAACCTGGGGCCGGTGGAAGAGGCCCTGATCGGCACCCCGGTAGCCGATCCCAAAAAACCGCTGGAAGTGTTGCGAACGGTTCATTCCTTTGATCCCTGCATTGCCTGCGGCGTTCATGTCATAGACCCGGATTCCAACCAGGTATACAAAGTCAAGGCCTTGTAATATCAGGTAAACTTCCACAGCCTCCTCGATTGGTGGGAGGCTGTGGTCTTTCCAGGGTCTTGACTGTCAATCCTTTTTCAGGGTAGATTCCCTGCCTGTGTCTATTTTCCGAAAAAACTATTCAAAGGACCGGTATGTGATATATGAGCACGATGACGAACAATCCTTTTGACGAAGTTTATGCCACTGATATCATGGTTCTGGGCATTGGCTGCATCCTTTTCAGCGATGAGGGGTTCGGCGTGCGGGTGGTGGAAAAAATGGAGAAACTGTACCAATTTCCGGAAAATGTTTTGCTTGTCGATGGCGGCGTCCTGGGTATCAATCTGTTGGGGGTGATTTCAAAACCAAAGCATTTAATTGTGGTGGATGCCATCCGTAACAAAGGCAAACCCGGCGATTTATACCGCCTGGAAGGCGACGCCATTCCCGAAAGGATCCGGGCCAAGAATTCTTTGCATCAGGTAGATTTTTTGGAAGCATTAACCCTCTGTCAGGCCCTCGATCATGTGCCCAAAACCGTGATCGTCGGGGTCGAACCCCAGGATATCGAAACTCAGAGTCTGGATTTAACACCACCCATCCAGGCCCGGGTCGATCCGGTGATCAAAATGGTTCTGGCCGAACTTGAGCGTCTGGGCGTATCATACAAGAAAGGATAATCGGAGAATGTGTCTTGCAATCCCCTCCAAAATAACCCGCATTGAAAATAACATGGCGACCATTGACGTTGATGGCGTCCAAAGGGAGGCCAGCCTTTTGCTGCTGGAAGACGCCGGCCTCGGTGATTATGTCATTGTTCACGCCGGCTTTGCCATTCAGAAGATTGATGAGGCGGCAGCACTGGAAACGTTGAAATTCTTAAAGGAGGCGGCAGCCTTCGTCGAAGGAGGAGGCAGCAATTAGACCTCGTGGAATTGTTATTTCTTACCAGGTTTAAAGTGTATATTCGTGTTCTTAGCTTTTGCCCCATTCATGGAATAATGGGTTTCACTAAAGGAAAATATCCATTTTAATTTTATCCTCTATATGAATTTTTCAATTAACCCATCAATGCAAAACCCTCTTCGAGCCCTAAGCTCCAGCGGCCGAAGGCCAAGACCCATCATTACAGTATTCCAATATTCCAGCATTCCATTTGGAGCCAAGCCCCTGATTTACGAGATAGGGCACCCAATTTAGTTATGACCGATCATTGTATCGCCAAACGCTTGAAGGTTAACGGCATTGTTCAGGGTGTCGGCTTTCGACCTTTTGTGTTTCAGCTTGCCGAAAAATTCAAACTTAAGGGAGAGGTGGCCAACACTTCTTCCGGCGTATCCATTCACATCGAGGGTTTCCCGGAGAACGTGGCCTCTTTTGAAAAGGGGCTTTCCGAAAAAGGTCCGCCTCTGGCCTTCATTTCTGAAATATCGAGCCAAATAGAAACCGTCAGAAACTACGCTGAATTTGCGATTGTCAAAAGTAAAGGCCAGGCTAAAATGTCCACCCTGATCTCACCGGATGTTTCGGTTTGTGACGACTGCCTGGGCGAGATGCTGGCCCCCGATGATCGCCGTTATCACTATCCGTTTATCAATTGCACCAATTGCGGGCCCCGCTATACCATCATTGATGACATCCCCTATGATCGGCCGAAAACTTCCATGCGGCATTTTAAAATGTGTCTGCAGTGTCAGGCCGAATACGACAGCCCGACCAACCGCAGGTTTCACGCGCAACCCAATGCCTGTGCGGATTGCGGCCCCCATGTCGGCCTGTATGACAATCAACGAAATGAAATCATCCCGCACACCCATGCCGTAAAAAAGGCAGCCGATCTGTTGAAAGCGGGTCACATCCTGGCGATTAAAGGCCTGGGCGGCTACCATCTTGCAGCCGATGCTGCCAACACCGATGCGGTCAAACAACTACGACGCCGCAAACTGCGCGAGGAAAAGCCGTTTGCCATCATGTCATATGACCTCGAGGCCGTCGACCGGTATGCGCGGGTGGGGCCCGAAGAAGCAACACTGCTGACTTCGATTCAACGCCCGATCGTGCTGTTGAAAAAAAAGAAACCCAACGCCATTTCGAAGGAAGTTGCGCCCCGAAATAAATATTTGGGGGTGATGCTGCCTTACACGCCGTTGCATTATCTGCTGTTGGAACATGGATTTGATGCCCTGGTAATGACCAGCGGCAATTTGAGTGAAGAACCCATTGCTATCGACAATCAGGATGCCTTCAACCGGTTGTCCAAGATCGCCGAATATTTTTTAATTCACAACCGCGATATCTACCTTCGCAGTGACGACTCCATCGTCCGCTATGCTGCCGGAGCCAGACGCTTTTTAAGGCGGTCACGCGGCTTTGTGCCCATTCCGGTTTTTTTAAAAAATGAGGTTCCATCGATTCTGGCTTGCGGCGCTGAGCTCAAAAATACAATCTGCGTGACCAGGCAGGATACAGCGTTTTTGAGTCAGCACATCGGAGATCTTGAAAATTTGCCGACCTATGAATTTTTTAAGCTGACCATTGCGCATTTAAACCGCATTCTTGATATCAACCCTGAAATTATCGCCTATGACATGCATCCGGATTACTTAAGCACCCAGTATGCGCTGGAGCTGCCGGCGGATCATAAAATCCAGGTGCAGCATCACCATGCTCATATTGTCAGCTGCATGGCCGAGCACACACTGGAAGATGCAGTGATCGGATTGTCTTTTGACGGTACGGGATATGGTACCGACGGGGCCATCTGGGGTGGAGAAATTCTGATTGCCCGGGAGCACGATTTTGAGCGCGCCGGTCACCTGACCTATGTTCCCATGCCGGGGAGCGCTGCGGCCATCAAAGAGCCCTGGCGTATGGCGGTGAGCTATCTGCAGAACGCATTCGGCAGCGATTTTGGCAACCTTGATCTTGCGGTGGTGAAAGAAATTGATAACAGGAAGCCGACCGTTATCGCTGAGATGATATCCAAAGGCATTAATTCTCCGCTGACTTCGAGTCTGGGCCGTTTGTTTGACGGTGTGGCGGCTATCTGCGGGATACGCGATCGGGTTAATTTCGAGGGACAAGCCGCCATGGAGCTGGAAATGGCGGCACTGAAAGGTTCTGACGGGGTCTACGAATATGGATGGGAAACTGACGGGGCCTACAGGATTTTTACCGCACCCATTATTCAAGGGGTGGTTGACGATCTTGCCAACGCCAAGCCGGTTGGTGAAATCAGTTCCCGGTTTCACCGGACCCTAATTCAGTTGTTTACCGAGTTGTGTGTTATTATTGGACAGGAACGGGAGTTGAGCCGGGTGGTTTTAAGCGGCGGTGTTTTTCAGAACTCGATTCTGCTGACCGGCCTGACCGGGGCTTTGGAAGAAAAAAATTTCAAGGTTTTCAGCCATCAGCAGGTTCCAACCAATGACGGAGGAATCTCTTTAGGCCAGGCCGTTATTGCGGCTGCCAAAATAAAACGATGAACGTTGTGCACTTAAGGAATGAACTTCGGACACCAAAAAGACGAACATCGAACGTCCAACGTCGAACTTTGAATGGAAAAGATGAGGAAACAGAACAGCAAATTTAGCAGTCGAAAAACTTTTCCCGGCATTCCCGCGCAGGGGGCCGTGTCACAATGCAGAAAAGCGCCTATCTTCTGTTTGTCATGCCGGACTTGATCCGGCATCCAGAAACGTAAGGCCTTGAAACGTCACTGGATTCCGGGTCAAGTCCGGAATGACAAAACAACTAAACACTTGCATTTGCCAATTGCGACACAGCCTCTTTGGCGGGAATTACAGGGGAGGTATGTTTGAACTCCATACCACTAAATTAGTTATTACTTTCGTAACGATTGTTAAAACGGTTATATAAACAGAAATTGTGAATTAATATAAATATGGTGGAGTGTAGCGACATCATTATTCGATGTTCGATGTTGGACGTTCGATGTTCGATGTTTATCTATACTAAGGATTGGTGTTATGGCCTTAAAACATATTGAAGAGTACCGGGACCCAAAACTCTCTAAAGCCCTGGTGGAAAAAATCAAGCGAGCGAGCTCCCGTGACATTCGGTTGATGGAAGTCTGCGGGACCCACACCGTTTCAATTTTTCGCAGCGGTATCCGTTCGATTTTGCCGCCAACCATCACATTGCTGTCGGGGCCGGGCTGTCCCGTTTGCGTAACCGATCAAAAAGAAATCGATGCCTTTATTGAATTGTCCCGGGTTGAAGGGGTTATCATTACAACCTTCGGCGATTTGATGAGGGTCCCCGGTACAACATCTTCCCTGCAAAAACAAAGGGCCGAGGGCAAAGATATCCGGGTGGTTTATTCGACCTTTGATGCTCTTGAAATTGCCCAAAAGAATCCGGACAAGAAAGTCGTGTTTCTCGGGGTCGGCTTTGAAACCACTGCCCCCACCATAGCAGCCGCAATCTTTTCCGCCGACCAGAGGAAGGTGGCTAACTTCTCCGTCATATCGACACATAAGCTGGTGCCGCCGGCCCTGGAGGCACTGATGGCCGCTGAAAATGTAATGATCGACGGCTTTATTTTACCCGGGCACGTTTCGGTGATTATCGGTGAAAAGGCCTATTTACCATTTTGCAACCATCATCTAATCCCATGCGTTATCGCCGGATTTGAACCGACCGATATCCTGCAGGCCATTAGCATGCTGGTCGAGCAGATCGAAAACGGAGCACCGACATTGGAAAATGCTTATTCGCGTGCGGTAACATTTGAAGGCAACACCAAAGCCCAACAAATGCTGGGCGATGTTTTCGAGCCAACAGATGCCTGCTGGCGTGCCATCGGTGTGATTCCACAAAGCGGTCTGAAAATCCGTCAAAAATATGAACGCCATGATGCGGGCAAGATATTTAATATTAAGGTTAGCGGATCGATGGATCCCAAAGGCTGTGCCTGCGGTGAAATTTTAACAGGTACCAAAACACCTCCGGAATGTCCTCTCTACAAGACAGTTTGCACCCCGATTGACCCGGTGGGGCCCTGCATGGTGTCGACCGAGGGAACCTGTGCGGCTTATTACAAGTATCATGTGGCAGAAGACAGATGACAGAAAACAGAAGACAGAGGGCTGAAGACAGATTACAGATGACTGATTCCAGGTTTCAGGTGTCAGGTGTCAGGAATTCTGATCCGCAGAATCTGACACCTGACACCCCAAAGCTTATACCATTGGGTTATGCCCTGAACGTTGTCTGCCTCCGGAGCCCGAACGGCGGAGAAAGGTGACCAGAAACGGACAAACGACATGAAAACCGACAAAATACTATTAGATCACGGCAGCGGGGGCAAGATTTCCCATCATTTGACCACGGATATGCTGCTGCCTGTTTTTGACAATCCTATTTTGGCCCAGTTAAATGACGGTGCCATACTTGAACTAGAAGGCAAGCGGATTGCTTTTTCAACCGACTCCTATACGGTGGATCCCATATTTTTTCCCGGGGGCAATATCGGTGACCTGGCCATCAACGGAACCGTCAACGATGTTGCGATGTGCGGCGGCCAACCGGTTTACTTGAGTGTCGGCCTGATTATCGAGGAAGGCTTTCCCGTTAAGGACCTTGAATCGATTGTCAGCGAAATGGGCAGGGCTGCTGAAACAGCAGGGGTTACCGTAGTAACCGGGGATACCAAGGTTGTGCCCAAAGGCGCAGTAGATAAAATCTTTATCAATACCTCCGGGCTCGGTCTGATACCCCAGGATGTAGACATTGCCAGCCATAAGGCCCGGCCCGGTGATCAGATTATTTTGAGCGGCACCATTGCCGACCACGGTATCGCCATATTAACCCAGCGCGAGGGCCTTTCGTTTGAAACCAGCATCACCAGTGATACGGCACCGCTAAACCATATGGTAAAACAGATGTTCGCAGCCAGCAAAGCCATTCATGTTTTGCGGGATCCCACCCGGGGCGGGGTGGGCACTGCCTTAAATGAAATTGCCGAAAAATCCAAAATAGGAATAAGGATTTATGAAGAGCAATTTCCACTGAAAAATGAAGTGGCTGCAGCCTGTGAGCTTTTAGGGTTTGATCCACTCTATCTGGCCAATGAGGGCAAGTTGCTGGCTTTTGTTGCAAGATCAGACACCGAAGCGGTTCTGGCCGCCATACGGGAAAATCCCTTTGGCCAGGATGCCACCGTAATAGGAGAAGTGGTCGAAGATCACCCCGGCAGGGTTATCATGCAAACCCGCATCGGCGGGAGTCGGATTGTGGATATGCTGGCAGGTGAGCAGCTGCCCCGCATTTGCTAATTTTTCTTTTCTGAATGGTTATTTTTCCGATGGACTGCGTTCTCCGCAGATTTTTGACCTCGACGTACTAACTGTACGCCTCGGTCCAAAACCTTTGTGCGGCCTTGTCCATCAAAAAAATTTCTCATTCAGAAAAGAAAAATGCATATTATCAATGTCATAATATTAGAAGATCGATGGTCGTGTTGCTTCCCCTGGAGACGAAATGAAAGCTTTTTCAGCGGATGTCATTGTTGAACCGTTTAGTGCCTTGCTGAATACCAGAATATGCTAAAAATAGATATGAAGTCCCGCTGACAAGCGGGGCCCTCTAACATGATCTGGGGCTTTAAAGCCAGGTTTAAGTCGAAGTAACTAAAGATAGTCAGTGGGAGCGGCTTTCCAGCCGCGATGTTCATAATTACCAAACCCTGCTGAATGCTGAACACACAGGACAGTGTATGGCTAAACTCTATTTGACCTTAACCATCTTATTTAGCATTATTTTTGTCGCTACTGATTCCGAGGCGAAGCGGGAGCATCATATCCAGGGGCGCACGATGGGGACGACCTACAGTGTTAAGGTGGTTACCGGATATTCTCAAGGCATCGCAGGGGTTAAGGAAAAGATTGATAGGCGGCTGGAGGAAATCAACCGGAGCATGTCCACTTACCAAATAGACAGCGAGATCAGCCGTTTTAACCGCTTTAAAGAGGTCGGGCAGAAATTTAAAATTTCCAATGATTTTTTTCAGGTAATGAGAGCCGGCCTAAAGATTCACCGGCTTTCCGATGGGGCCTGGGATGGTACCGTAACCCCTCTGGTAGACCTCTGGGGCTTCGGGCTTAGCGGCCGCCAGGATAAGGTTCCGCCAAATAGTGAAATTGCAGCGCTTTTACCGGATATCGGCTTTGCAAATATCGATGTTCTGAATCCTGGATTTCTGGTGAAAAAACGGGCGACCGTTACCCTTGATCTGTCCTCCATCGCCAAAGGTTATGGTGTCGATGAGGTTGCCGCCCTGCTTCGGGACCTGGGATATATGGACTACCTGGTTGAAATAGGCGGGGAAATTTTTGCCGCCGGGCACCGCAAAGACAACACCCAATGGCGCATCGGAATCAACCGGCCCCGGGCCGATGCCGCTTTTGACGAAGTCTATAAAGTGGTCGCCCTGCACAACCAGGCCTTTGCCACCAGCGGTGATTATCGCAATTTTTTCGAGGTTGACGGGATTCGTTATTCGCATGTTATCGATCCGCGCAGCGGGTATCCGGTTTCAAACGGCGTGGTGGGGGTATCCATTGTGGCCGACACCTGCACGTTTGCCGATGGACTTGCAACGGCGGTGATGGTGATGGGCGTGAAAAAAGGTCTGGAACTGATTGACCGGCTTGACGGTGTCGAAGGTCTCATTGTGGTTGAGCAAACCGACGGCACGCTGGTGGATTACGATTCAAAAGGTTTTGAAGTAATTAATTGACATCACATTGTATTAATTATAAAAAAACGGGATTATATCGCTTTTCAAAAATAAGTACCGCTTGAATTTACTATTGCTCTAAGGTTATGATTGTTTAATTAAAAAACGAGGCTTCCATGCGTTTCTTATTCAGGGAAATGTTTGTGTGGATACTCAGCCGACCCGTAATCGTCATTATTATGATAGCAGCGGTAACTTTTGTTTTCGCTTGGCGCTTGCCGGATCTTTCATTTAAAACATCGATCTACGACCTTCAGATAGAAGACCTTCCCGAAACCGCTCAATATAATTCTTTCAAAAAAATATTTGGCTCTGACGAGATTATCAGGGTTGTCATCAAATGTAACAATGTATTTGATCCCATCACCTTCCGCAAGGTTGAGCAACTTGCTGAAACTGCCGCTGCCATCGAGGGTGTCAGACGTGTTATCAGTCTTCCCGGAGTTAAAAAGGCGGTTGATATTTCCGGCAATTGGAGTATGGAAAAGTTTTCAGACCTTGTAGCGCCGGTGGATTTATTCCGCAAAAATCTTATTTCGACCGACCACAAAACCACGGCTTTGACGCTTGTCCTGAAAAATGAGGCCGAGCCTGATAAGGTAATCAGCAGTGTGCGGCAGCTGCTCGCCGATGGCCCCAAAGATTTAATGCTTTATCAGATTGGTATGCCCCTTGTTTCGGAGGCCTTGGCCAATTTTACCCAAAAAGACTTTTTCCGTTTGCCCCCCCTTACGTTCCTGCTGATTGCCCTTATTCTTTTCTGTTTGTTTCGTAAGGTGCAATATGTCTTCCTTCCACTCGCATCTATGGGATTGGCGCTGGTTTGGACCTTCGGTTTCATGACCTATCTTGGCATACCACTGTCGATGCTGACAATGATTGTCCCTGTTTTTCTGGTTGCAGTGGGAACAGCCTACTGTTTACATATTGTTTCTGAATATCTGACGTGCCAAGGGGAAGCAACATCATCAACCGAAGCGGTTACCAAGACTTATTCCAACATTGCCCTGCCAACGAGTCTGGCCGTTTTGACGACCGCCATCGGCTTAGGATCGCTTTTGGTGAATCGGATTTCTGCCATTCGGGAGTTTGCTATTTTCTCATGTTTCGGCATCTTCAGTATCCTGATTATTGTTATGACCTTTCTGCCAGCGGCCCTAAGCTTTATTCCCTTGCCTGCTAAAGGGTCGAAAAAGCGGAGTGACACCACTACTTTCTCTAATCGCTTTATCGAAAAAATTATAGATTTAGACCTGAATCACCAGAAAATAGTTCTGCCGGTTATTGGGGTGGTGGTTCTGATATGTCTGATCGGTATCTTTCGTATTCGGGTTGAAACCAACCCGGTTGGGTATTTAAAAGATGGAACTCAGGTAAAAAGCAACTTTAACGATATTTACCAAAAGTTATCCGGAAGCTTTCCCATCAATGTCGTCATGGGACAGTCGGAGGCTGATTATTTCGAGAACTCTCAACACTTGGCTGACATTAACCGCATCCAGGAGTTTCTGGTCACTTTGCCAGGTGTCGATAAAACCCTGTCCTTTGCCGATTACCTGAAACTGGTCAATTATGTTCTCAACCGTTTCGAGCCGAAATACTACACTTTGCCGGTAGAGGATTTTGAGGTGCGGATGCTGATGAACAATTATACCACCCTCCTCGGCGAAGACATGCTCACGCGCTTCATGAATCCTGATTTTTCAAAAGCCAACATTCTTCTGCTGACCCATATTTCAAGTTCACGGGAGTTTCTTCAAGTTCGAGATAGGACACTGGCCTTCGCCGAGCAGCACTTTTCAAAAGATTTGAACTGGGAAGTAACCGGGCTTGGCATGGTCATCGCCGCCAGCAGTCATCAGCTGACGGTCGGGCAAATCAAAAGCTTATCCATCACCATGATTCTGGTGTTCGGGATCATGTTCATCCTGTTTTTGTCGAGCAAAGTGGGCCTCATCGCCATCATTCCCAATCTTTTTCCGATTGTTATTAATTTTGGAATCATGGGTTGGCTCGGAATAGAACTTTCCATGGTAACCAGCCTTATAGCCACTATAGCCATAGGACTGGCGGTGGACGACACCATTCATTATCTATCGCGATACAACCAAGAATTCAGAAAGGATTTAGATGACGAGCGGGCGATCCGGGATACTCTGCATCATGTAGGGCGACCGATCATCTTTACAACGATTACTATCTGTGTAGGGTTTTCCGTCTTATTTTTTTCAAGCTTCAAGCCGACGGCCATATTCGGCGTCATGATGGTGATCACATCGCTGTCGGCGCTGGTCGGGGACCTGATTCTGCTGCCTTCTTTAATTCGGCACGTCGAACTGGTGACCTTGTGGGATCTGGTGCGATTAAAACTCGGCAAAGAACCGCGGATGGGTATTCCGCTCTTTAAAGGATTATCGCGTAGCCAGGTTCATTACATTCTTATGGCCGGCTCACTTACACAAATTGACGCCGATGAAGTTCTATTCCATAAAGGGGATTCCAGTAATTCAATGTATATCATCATCTCCGGCACTGTAGACGTTTTTGATCCGGTTAGAGATGATGAACTCGAACTCCAGCCTGAAAGCCGCATATTGATTAACCAGTTGAAAACCGGAGATGTTTTGGGTGAGATGGGATTTTTGCGTTCGGCGCCGCGCTCGGCAACGGTAATAGCCACCTCTCCGGTTGAACTTTTGAAAATTAATTGGAAGATGGTAAAACGATTGCAGTGGCTGTACCCTCCCACAGCCCACAAATTTTTTTTGAATCTCATGGGAATGATATGCGACCGGCTTGAATCCTTAACCGAATGTTTCGCCGAGATAAAAATGCAGGACGACGCCAGGGATTTGTGCAGTAAAGGCAATTTCCTAAAAATCCTGGAAATGGAAATCAAGCGTTCGCGAGGCCAACGCACGAACCTGTCGCTTTGTTTTATGAAGCTGAACTTTGAAAACACCGGTTCCAGCAATCCTTCAATAGAGCGAATTATAAGCTTCCTGGGAAAGTCTTTTGCACGGGAAATCCGGAGCTGGGATACCCTGAGTCGCTACGGGAGGAAGACATTTGCGCTCCTTTTGCCTCAACTTTCGATCGATGAGGCTAAACGTCTCTGTAACCGATTACAGCACATTTCAGAGGACCATCAGCTTGAACCCGGAAGTATTCGAGTAAAATTAGCCTTTGGTCTGGCTGAACTGGCTCCCGATACGGAAGAAAATAGTTCGGATCTGATTGAAAGGGCCATAGCCTTTTTACAAAATGTAAACCCTTCGTAGCAGAATGTTGTCATTTCAATGTGATCTTGTCGCCTGTCAGCGCCGCCCTCGCGGCACCCTTCCTAAACTTTGATCCGCCTCCGACCATTTGATCGCATTGACATTACCGGGCACCTTCCTTATTTTTTTCAAGAGAAATATAAATCCCTTAAACGGTCCTAAAATATTCAGGCCACGGGAGTGGTCTGGATTATAAAAAAAACAGAATCATGAAACTTTACTTGGAAAGCCTGGGTTGCGCAAGAAATCAGGTTGACAGCGAAATTATGACCGGACGGCTCAAAAAAGCCGGCTGGACCATTACCGAAAATCCTGAAGAGGCCGAGACGATTGTGGTAAACACCTGCAGCTTCATTGAAGACGCTGCCCAGGAGTCTATCGATGTTATTTTGGACCTGGCAGAATATAAAAAGGAGGGTAACTGCAAGCGTCTGGTGGTCACCGGTTGTCTTCCCGAGCGTTATCGCGAAGAAATTTTAAAATCATTGCCGGAAGTGGATGTCCTTTTAGGAACCGGTGCCTTTGATCAGATTGCAAAGGCCGTCCGGGAGCCGCAGTACTCGCACCTGTGTGTGTTGCCGGATCCAGACCTCTCGGAATTGCAGCCCCAAAATGCCCCCCGGGATTTAGCTGGGTCTCACGTGGCCTATCTTAAGATTGCCGAAGGCTGCAGCAAATCATGCACCTATTGCATCATTCCGCAGCTGCGCGGAAAACAAAAAAGCCGTCCGCCGGAAGAAATCGTCTCCGAGGCGACGAAACTTATTGTCAACGGCCTAAACGAGCTAGTGCTGGTTGCCCAGGATACCACCGCCTATGGCAATGATCTGGCGAATCGGACGAATCTCAGTCAGCTTATGGAAAGCCTCGCCAATATCCCAATTGATGATCTCAGCAGAACGACCCAGCCGTGGTTCAGGGTGCTGTACGGACACCCGGAAAGTATTGAAAACTCTTTTATTGAAGCCCTGGCCTCACACAGCCACCTGTGCTCATATTTTGACCTTCCGGTCCAGCATGTCAGTGCCGGAATTTTAAAACATATGGGCCGGTGGTATACAAAGGACGATCTTTACCGTCTATTTGACCGTATCCGCGACCGGGTTGCGGATGCCGTGCTAAGGACAACCATTATTGTCGGATTTCCGGGAGAAACGAATAATGATTTTGAAGCGCTTTTGCAATTTGTCGAGAAGGTGCGTTTTGATCATTTAGGCGTATTTATTTATTCGGACTCTGATGATCTGGCCTCACACCATTTGTCCAATCATATCCCAAAGGATGTGGCCACTGACCGATACCATCAGCTTATGTCTGCCCAGTCAGGTATCTCCTCCGAGAATAACCGCAAATACATCGGCAAAGTAGTAAAAGTCCTGGTGGAAGAGTCCCTGGACAACCATCTTTTTGCCGGTCGCACAAACTTTCAGGCACCGGAAGTGGATGGGTTAACCTACATCAATACTGCAAAAAGGCCTTTTGGATTGAAAATTGGAAGTTTTGCTGATATGCGAGTGACGGATACGATGGAGTATGATCTGATGGGAGAGGCGATATGAGTGAGCTTAAGCAGAAGATCTTTTCTGCAGTTGAATCTGACCTGGATGATATTGAAAAAGCCCTTTCTGATAATTTAAATCCCTACCTGGATCTGGTTTCCGATGTAGCCGGTCACCTTCTGTTCAGCGGCGGCAAGCGGTTGCGTCCATTATTAATGGTTCTTTCAGCCAGGATATGCGGTTATACCGGCGACTATGAAAAGACCTTCTCAACGGCCCTGGAATATCTGCATACCGCCACCTTGCTGCATGATGATCTTGTGGACGAAGCCGCTATGCGCAGAGGCAAAACGGTGGCTCACGCTACCTGGGGCAATTCAATTACCGTCCTGGTTGGAGATTACCTGCTGGCCAGAGCGCTCTCCCTTTCGGCCGGTACCGGCAGGCTCAGGGTCGTTCAAATCCTGGCCGAACTTACCGAGAATATGTCCCAGGGTGAAGTTCATCAGCTGATGCGCAAAGGTGATATCAAGCTGACTGAAGAAGAGTATATGGTGGTTATCCGCCGCAAGACGGCCGTGCTGTTCGAAGCCGCTTGCCAGGTGAGCGCCGTCATCGCTGATGCGCCCCAGGAAAAAGAAAAGGCCTTGGCAGAATATGGATATAATCTGGGAATTGCCTTTCAAATGGCCGACGATCTGTTTGATTATACGCTGCAGACCTCTGATTTCGGCAAGGAGGTGGGAGCCGATCTTAGAGAGGGAAAGCTGACGCTGCCGGTGATTTACGCCTTGAAGCAAGCGCGATCCGCCGACCGGGACCTGATGATCAAAATTATCCAAAACGATGACTTTGCAACCGGAGATTTTAAAACCCTGATAGATTTGCTGGTTAAATACGGCGGGATTGAATACACCCAAAAAACGGCCGCTGCATATATCGACACGGCCAAAGCAGCCCTGGCTGTTTTTGAA
>Ga0265306_10000944_pt1 | contig 14227 bp, 24 predicted proteins | sample Helome_3_FD_192493 | JGI IMG/M metagenome (GOLD analysis project Ga0265306, IMG submission 192493) | Marine sediment microbial communities from subtidal zone of North Sea - Hel_20160420 (Illumina Assembly) | ecosystem: Environmental > Aquatic > Marine > Subtidal zone > Sediment ...
TTTTGGTTTAGGTAACTTTTCTAATACCTCAGGGAGTGTATAACCACGATAACGTATCCCTTCCATTGGATCTAAATAAGAAATATCTGTAACTAAGCCTTTTACACCACGCATTCCACCAATTACTTGTGAAACTTTAACTTCATCAATAACTTTATCTCCATATTCGTTCAATAATCTTACTGTTCTTGGTCGATGTTCTTTGATCTTCTTAAAAAGTTTCTGCTTTAGTTTACTCATAATAAATTGGTGATATTTGTTAATATTTTGAAGTGTTTTCTCAAATATAATATCAAAATCCTAAATATAATATGATAATTATCACTTATTGGTAGTTCTGTAATCATTGTTACCGATATAATTATCAATATAAAAAACAAAGGCCAAATTCACTATTGAATTTGGCCTTTGTTAATAAAGTTAATAAAATTTACACTTTAAAAGCGTTCTCTTGAGGGTAATAAGCCACGTCACCTAACTCCTCTTCAATACGAAGTAATTGATTATATTTAGCCATTCTATCTGAACGTGAAGCAGAACCAGTTTTAATTTGGCCCGTATTCAATGCAACTGCCAAATCAGCAATTGTATTGTCTTCAGTCTCACCTGAACGGTGACTCATTACTGATGTAAATCCAGCATCCTTAGCCATATTAACGGCGGCTATTGTTTCAGTTAATGTTCCTATTTGATTTACCTTGATAAGGATTGAATTAGCTATTCCGTTTTCTATACCTCTTCCTAATCTTTCAACATTAGTAACATATAGATCATCACCCACTAATTGAACTTTATCTCCAATTTTTTCAGTCAATAATTTCCAACCTTCCCAGTCATTTTCGTCCATTCCATCTTCAATTGAAATGATAGGATATTTACTACTTAGTTCAGCTAAGTATTCAGCTTGTTCTGCTGAAGTTCTTACCGCCCCTTTATCACCTTCAAATTTTGTGTAATCATATTTTCCATCCACATAAAATTCAGCCGCTGCACAATCTAAAGCAATCTTTACTTCGTCACCCATTTTATAACCTGCTTTTTCTACTGCTTTTGCTATAGTATCCAGAGCATCTTCTGTTCCATCTAATGTAGGAGCAAATCCACCTTCATCACCAACTGCGGTGCTTAATCCACGGTCATGTAATACTTTTTTAAGGTTATGAAATATTTCCGTTCCCATCTGCAAAGCATGGCTGAAATTTTTTGCTTTAATTGGCATGATCATAAATTCCTGAAATGCAATTGGAGCATCTGAATGCGATCCTCCATTAATGATATTCATCATCGGTACTGGCAAAGTTTTTGCGGAGACACCACCTACATATCTATATAGAGGCATATCTAATTCATTTGCTGCAGCCTTAGCGACAGCTAAAGAAACACCTAAAATAGCATTGGCTCCTAATTTTGATTTATTAGGGGTTCCGTCTAGATCGATCATGACTTTATCTATCAATTCTTGTTCAAAAATTGATACTCCTAATAACTCTTCAGCTATTAATGTATTAACGTTTTTAACTGCGTTTAACACTCCTTTACCCATAAAGTTTTTCCCTCCATCACGAAGCTCTACAGCTTCATGCTCACCGGTTGAAGCACCAGAAGGCACAGCTGCTCTTCCCAATATTCCGTTTTCGGTAATAACGTCAACTTCAACAGTTGGGTTCCCTCTTGAATCAAAAATTTGACGTGCATGGATACTAATTATTATGCTCATTTTTATTGTGTTACTTAGATTAAATTAATAGTACAAATTTATAAAATTGTTGTCGTTATAAACCTTAAAATCAGATTTTTGTTCGATAACGTTTTCGACCAATTAAAGTTTGTTCGACTCCTATTTTTTTATCATTTCAAAAAACTGATCAAACAAATAAGTTGAATCGTGTGGGCCAGGGCTTGCCTCTGGATGATATTGCACTGAAAAGCATTTTTTATCTTTTAAACGAATACCGGCTACAGTATCATCATTTAAATGTAAATGTGTGATTTCAACATTAGGATTTGCCTCGGCATCCTCTTTACTAATTGCAAAACCATGATTTTGAGAAGTTATTTCTCCCTTACCAGAAATCAAATTTTTAACGGGATGATTTATCCCTCTATGTCCATTATGCATTTTATAGGTAGATATACCATTTGCTATTGCTATAACTTGATGCCCTAGACAGATACCAAACAATGGTAAATTTCTTTTGATAATTTCTTTAGCTACTAATTGAGCCTCGGCCAATGGTGCAGGATCACCTGGTCCGTTAGAGATAAAATAGCCATCAGGATTCCAATTACTCATTGCTTCAAAGGTAGTATTATAAGGAAATACCTTAATATAAGCGTCTCTTTTTGCTAGATTTCTTAAAATGTTTTTCTTAATACCTATATCTAACGCAGCTATTTTATAGGTTGCATTTTCGCTACCAAAATAATAAGGGTCTTTTGTCGAAACTCTTGAAGCTAGCTCCAAGCCCTCCATATCAGGTACTTCAGCTAATTTATTTTTTAACACGTCTAGATTATTAGTCTCTGTAGAAATGATTGCGTTCATGGCACCATTTTCTCTAATATAAGTTACCAATGCTCTTGTATCGACATCTGAAATGGCAACCAAATTTTGCTTTATAAAGTAATCGAGTAAAGAACCATTTGCATTTTTATTAGAATAGTCAAAACTGAAATTTCTACAAATCAATCCTGCTATTTTTATATTTTCTGACTCGGTTTCTTCATCATTGACACCATAATTCCCAATATGAGCATTGGTTGCTATCATAAGTTGACCAAAATACGATGGGTCTGTAAATATTTCTTGATAACCAGTCATTCCAGTATTAAAACAAATTTCACCGGTTGAAGTGCCCTCTATACCAATTGATTTACCCTCAAAGACAGTTCCATCTGCTAATAGAATAGTTGCCTTTTTGTGCCTTGTATACTTCACAGTATTTTTTTTATTAGGAATTAAATAAACTACGTATTATCTTTTTTAAATCAAGTTTAAATATTATAAACTGTCATAATATTTAAATAATTTTTTTAAATCTTTTTCTTTATTATATGACAATTTATATTTCTTAGCAAAAGCCATAACTATATTTTTTTTATCCTTAAACAGTTGTAGAATTGATTTCTTTTTTAATGAAATTTTGGTCATATCTGAACCATTTTTGATATAATAATTTATTCCTTTTCCGAAGCTTATTTTTGGTGGATTAATATTTAACGGGTCCCTAATTTCTTTCGAAATAATTTTATCTAAACGAATTAATGAAAAGTTATCATTTTCATATATAACTTGGTATATTTTATAATCACTTTCAACTAAATCAAAATATACCTTATACATTGTATTATTGATTTCTACAGACTTAAGCCATTTATTGTCAAACACATAGAGTGAGTCTGAAGACATTTCTGAATCAAAACTATTTGAATAAAGATTTAAATTAATATTTGAAATCGAATATTTCCTATTTGTAGTGGTACTTATTACAGCAGCATTATCGTAAGTTGGATACAAATAAACCTTAGCTTGTACTGAATTCACATTTTCAGAGTTTATATTATTCTTTGTTGTTGCACCTCCCATTCTTGAGTATTCCGGAATTTGTGATATTCCCGAATATCTTTTAGTTACTTGTGAAAATGAGGATATGGTAATAAAAAAAATAAAAATATTTATAACGCTTCTTTTAAAAATGAACTTCATAATTTATAAAGTATTATGGTAATTAAAAATTAATTTTAAATCCTCATCCTCTTTAATAGATAGATTATTTTCGTTAATATATATCTTCATTTTTCCTGAATCTTCTTCAAATATTTTTAGTAGTTTTCCTTTTTTAAGACTAATCTCATTTATTTCATTGTGTGATAGTAAAAAATATTTTGTTTTGATTACATAAGTATCCGGGGATTGTTTTTGAAGTGTAAGAGGATTAACAGTACCTTCCTTAACAAATACATTGTATTTTTTTAATAAGCTCATTTCTTTAGATTCGGCTACTATCTCAAAATAACCATTACCTGAAAGTCCAGAATCTTCATATCTTTTAAATACTTTATTATTTATTTCTACTTTCTCAATTTTAGCCGGATCAAATATAAACACAGAATCATTTGATATTTTAGCTTCTATTTGATCTTGCTTTACATTGTAATTAAGGTTCGGTACTTTAAATCTTCTTCCTACCTTGGTAGAAATAACTCCATAATTTTGAGCTCCTTCAAAAAGCATGTAACTCCCTTTTATATTAGTATTGTTTGTTTTATTAACAACCCAAAGACCCGCAGTATTGCTAACAACTTCATTACCAATCACATCAACATCATATTGTGCAAATAAAAAATTACTATATAAAAATATAGTAAGTATCCAATAATATTTCATGTTTATAGGTTTAAAATTATGATTACAAATATAAAAAAAGGATAAACAAAATTGTTCATCCTTTACTATGTTTTACTAATTAATATACATTATTATTCCTCCTCATCAGATGCTTTAGTTTCAGGAACTGGTGGAATTACAACAGCTTCAGATTTCTTTTTACCTCCTCTTCTTCTAGTCGATTTTTTCTTCTTGCTGTTAGGGTTATAAAGCTCGTTATAATCAACTAACTCTACCATAGCCATATCAGCATTATCGCCTTGTCTATTACCTAATTTTATAATTCTAAGATAACCTCCTGGTCTATCAGCTACTTTAGTAGCTACTTCCCTAAACAGTTCAGTAACCGCATATTTATCTCTTAAATAACTAAACACAACTCTTCTGTTATGGGTAGTATCCGCTTTAGATTTTGTAATTAAAGGCTCCACAAATTGTCTCACAGCCTTTGCTTTAGCTAGCGTTGTGTTAATACGTTTATGTTCAATTAATGAACAAGCCATATTAGCCAACATCGCTTTTCTATGCGCTGTTTTTCTTCCTAAATGATTGAATTTCTTTCCGTGTCTCATCGCGTTCTTCGCTTATTCTTTATCTAATTTGTATTTACTCAAATCCATCCCGAAAGTCAGCCCTTTTACATTAACTAGTTCATCAAGCTCAGTTAATGATTTTTTACCAAAATTTCTGAATTTCATTAGGTCATTTTTATTGAATGAAACTAAATCACCTAAAGTATCAACTTCAGCCGCTTTTAAACAATTTAAAGCTCTTACTGAAAGATCCATATCAATCAATCTAGTTTTTAATAATTGTCTCATGTGAAGTGATTCTTCATCATATGATTCTGTCTGTGCTATTTCATCTGCTTCAAGTGTAATTCTTTCATCAGAGAATAACATGAAGTGATGGATTAATATTTTTGCAGCTTCAGTCAACGCCTCTTTAGGATTTATTGAACCATCAGTAACTATGTCAAATATTAATTTTTCATAATCAGTTTTTTGTTCAACCCGAAAGTTTTCTACTGCATATTTTACATTTTTAATAGGTGTGTAAATTGAATCAGTAAAAATTGTTCCTAACGGCGCGTTAGATTTTTTATTCTCTTCAGATAAAACAAACCCTCTTCCTTTTTCAATAGTAAATTCAAGATCCAGTTTTACTGATTTCTCCATATTACATATCACTAAATCAGGATTTAAGATTTGAAAACCTGAAATAAAGTTTTGAAAATCACCTGCAGTTAATTGTTCTTTGCCTGTTAGAGCAATAGAAACTGTTTCATTATCAGTATCTTCTATTTGCTGTTTAAAGCGAACTTGTTTAAGGTTTAGAATAATTTCAGTTACATCTTCAACTACTCCTTTTATTGTAGAAAATTCATGTTCTACACCCTCAACTCTTAAAGAAGTAATTGCATATCCTTCTAAAGAAGATAATAAAACTCTTCGTAATGCATTACCTATTGTTAAACCATAACCTGGTTCTAAAGGTCTGAATTCAAATCTACCTTCAAAATCAGTAGATTCAATCATTATTACTTTATCTGGTTTTTGAAAATTTAATATTGCCATAAGTTTAACTATTATCTTTAATTATTTAGAGTACAACTCCACAATAAATTGTTCGTTAATATTTTCTGGAATCTGAATTCTTTCCGGTATTGTTACAAAAGTTCCTTGCATAATATCCGAATTCCAATTTAACCATTCATAAACACTACTATTGTTAGCCAATGAATTTGTAATTGCAACAAGTGATTTTGACTTTTCTCTAATAGCAACAACATCACCTGGTTTTAAAGAATATGATGGTATGTTTACTAAATTACCGTTTACAGTAATGTGACGGTGAGATACCAATTGACGAGCACCGCTCCGAGAAGGAGAAATACCTAAACGGTATACTACATTGTCTAATCTAGATTCACAAAATTGTAATAAGATTTCACCTGTAATACCTTTACTTCTTGACGCTCTTTTAAATAAATTTCTAAACTGACGCTCAAGAATACCGTATGTATATTTAGCTTTTTGCTTTTCCATTAACTGGATAGCATATTCAGACTTTTTACCACGACGTCTGTTGTTACCGTGCTGCCCCGGAGGGAAATTACGTTTTTCGAAAGATTTATCATCTCCGAAGATTGCCTCGCCGAATTTCCGGGCAATTTTAGTTTTTGGTCCTGTATATCTTGCCATTTTTCTTTGTTTAGGGAAAGGGATTATGAATTAAGGCTAATCCTTCGATAATCTAAAATCCTTTCTTTTTAAAATTAATTATACTCTTCTTCTCTTGGGTGGTCTACATCCATTATGTGGCAATGGTGTAACATCAATAATTTCAGTTACTTCAATACCTGCATTATGAATTGTCCTAATGGCAGATTCTCTACCATTACCTGGACCTTTTACATAAACTTTTACTTTTCTAAGTCCTGCTTCAAAAGCTACTTGAGCACAATCTTCAGCGGCAGTTTGTGCAGCATAAGGAGTGTTCTTTTTAGAACCTCTAAATCCTTGTTTACCTGCAGATGACCAAGAAATCACATCTCCTTTTTTATTAGTTAAAGAGATTATAATGTTATTGAAAGATGCTTTAATATGTGCTTCTCCAATAGCATCAACTATAACTTTACGTTTTTTTGAACTTGTTTTCGCCATAATTATTTAGCTATTATTTGGTTGCCATCTTTTTATTAGCAACAGTTTTTCTCTTACCTTTTCTAGTTCTAGAATTATTCTTTGTTCTTTGACCTCTTAAAGGAAGTCCGATTCTATGACGAATACCCCGGTAACAACCAATATCCATTAAACGTTTAATGTTTAATTGAGTTTCTGAACGAAGTTCTCCTTCAATGGTATACGACCCTGTCTGTTCTCTAATTCTTCCTATTTCATCATCAGTCCAATCTTGAACTTTTGTGCTTTCATCTACTTTTGCAATTGCTAAAATCTCTTTAGATCTGCTTCTACCGATACCATAGATATAAGTTAATGAAATAACTCCTCTTTTATTTTTTGGTATGTCAATTCCTGCTATTCTTGCCATAATTATCCTTGTCTTTGTTTAAATCTAGGATTCTTTTTGTTAATTACATATAACCTGCCTTTTCTGCGCACTATTTTGCACTCGGCACTTCTTTTTTTTATTGATGCTCTAACTTTCATCCGTATTTTTTTAGTATCTGTAAGTTATGCGAGCCTTTGATAAATCGTAAGGACTCATTTCTAATTTTACTTTGTCTCCCGGTAATAATTTAATATAATGCATACGCATTTTACCAGAAATATGAGCTGTAACTATATGACCATTTTCTAGCTCAACACGAAACATAGCATTTGATAATGCTTCGTTAATAGTTCCATCTTGTTCTATTGCTTGTTGTTTTGCCATAATTATGTTACTGACTTTCTTTTAGTTCCAGTTTTCATTAAGCCATCATAATGATGATTTAATAAATGTGAGTTTATTTGTTGAATTGTATCAATGGCAACTCCTACCATGATCAATAATGATGTTCCTCCATAAAACATTGCCCAACCTTGTTGCACACCAGTTTTAACTATCAATGCTGGTAATATTGCTAAAAGTGCCAAGAATATTGATCCAGGCAAGGTTATTCTCGATAATATAGTATCTAAATAATCGGCCGTTTCTTTTCCAGGTCTAATTCCCGGTAAAAAACCACCACTCCTTTTCAAATCGTCTGCCATTTTATTTGTAGGTATTGTTATAGCAGTATAGAAATAACTAAAAATAATTATCAAAACTGCAAATAAAACATTATACCACAATCCAAACATATTCGTAAATTCAATACCAATTGCATTAATTATAGTATTCTCAGATTTAGTTAATAATCCTGGTACAAACATTAATGCTTGTGCAAATATAATAGGCATTACACCTGATGAATTTAACTTTAATGGAATATATTGTCTTGCGCCAGCAGCATCCTGGATATTACCAGCTACCGTTCTTCTTGCATATTGAACTGCTATTTTTCTTACAGCCGTCACTAACAATACACTCGCTAAAATTACAACTAACCATATCACAACTTCAATAAACACCATTAATAAACCACCCGTTGATTGTTCTACCCTTGAAGTTAACTCTTGCATAAAAGTCGCAGGCAGATTAGCTATAATACCAATCATAATTAAAAGAGAGATCCCATTACCAATACCTTTATCTGTAATTCTTTCACCCAACCACATCGCAAATATAGTACCCGTTGTTAATAACAATATTGATGAGAACCAAAATAATGGGCCATTACCTAATAAAAAAGCACTTTGCGGAATTCCTAAAGCAGGTAAGCTACCTATGTAGGCCGGAGCTTGAATAATAAGTATTCCAACAGTTAACCATCTTGTGATTTGGTTAATTTTTTTACGTCCACTTTCACCTTCCTTTTGTAATTTCTGCAAGTAAGGTACTGCTATACCCATTAACTGAACTACAATAGATGCTGAGATATAGGGCATAATACCCAATGCCATAACAGATGCCTGAGCAAATGCCCCACCTGTAAACATGTTTAATAATCCTAACAGATTATTACCGCTTGTTGTATCTTGAAGACCAGATAGTTGTGTGGGATCAATTCCCGGTAAGGGTACTTGAGCCGCTAAACGGTAAACTACCATTAATCCAAGAGTAAGAATTATTTTATTTCTTAGTTCTTCAATTTTCCAAATATCTTGTATGGTACTTATAAATTTCTTCATCTATACGTAATAATCTTTATAATGTTACTGCTGTTCCGCCAGCTTTTTCAATAGCTTCTTTAGCAGATGCAGTAAATTTATGTGCCGTAATATTTAATTTTGCTGTTAGCTTACCTCTACCTAATATTTTTACTAGATCACTTTTACGCACTAATCGGTTTTCAAAAAGAACTTCTAAATTAACAGTATCTTTAATTGAACCATTATCAACCATTCCTTGTAGAACATCCAAGTTAATACCTTGATATTCTATTCGATTGATATTTTTAAAACCAAATTTAGGTACTCGACGCTGTAAAGGCATTTGACCTCCTTCAAAACCAATCTTTTTAGAATAGCCCGAACGTGATTTAGCACCTTTATGCCCTCTAGTAGCAGTACCGCCTTTACCAGAACCTTGACCTCTACCTATTCTTTTACCACTATTTTTAACTGAACCTTTAGCAGGCCGTAAGTTATTTAATTCCATAACTTTATCTTATTTTACTTCTTCTACAGAAACTAAGTGTTTAACTTTATTTACCATTCCAATTATTGTCGGAGTAGCATCATGTTCAACTACTTGATCAATTTTACGTAACCCCAAAGCCTCTAATGTTAGCTTTTGGTTCTGAGGGCGTCTTATTTTACTTTTAACTTGGGTAACTTTTATTTTTTTCATTATATCCTAGTTATTAACCATTAAAAACCTTTTGCAAGGTTATTCCTCTCTCCTTTGCAATGCTATTTGCATCACGTAATTGCAATAAAGCATCAAAGGTAGCTTTAACAACATTGTGCGGATTAGATGAGCCTTGAGATTTAGATAAAACATCATGAACACCAACAGATTCCAAGACTGCACGTACAGCACCACCAGCAATAACACCCGTACCGTGAGATGCAGGTTTTAAGAATACTTTAGCTCCGCCATATTTACCTTTTTGTTCATGAGGTAATGTTTTCTTTATAATTGGTATTCTAACTAAATTTTTCTTTGCATCCTCAATTGCCTTTGCAATAGCAGAAGCAACATCTTTTGATTTACCAAGACCATGCCCTACTACGCCATCTTCGTTACCAACTACAACAATTGCAGAAAAACCAAAAGTTCTACCTCCTTTAGTTACTTTTGTAACTCTTTGTACTCCAACCAAATGATCTTTCAAATCTAAACCGCTTGGTTTTACTGTTTCAACGTTTCCGTATTTTTGACTCATAATCTTAATTAAAATTTTAATCCTGCTTCTCTTGCTCCATCCGCTAAAGCTTTCACTCTACCATGATATAAAAAACCATTTCTATCAAAAGCTACTGATTCAATACCAGCTTTCTTAGCTTTTTCTGCTAACGCTTTTCCAACAAGGGCAGCAGTTTCTATTTTTGTACCTTTTTTTGGAACAATACCTTTCTCTCTTGAGGATGTAGCTACTATAGTAGTACCTGCAACATCATCAATTAATTGAGCACTTATTTCTTTATTACTTCTGAATACTGAAAGCCTAGGCTTTGTAGCATTTCCAGAAACAATTTTCCTGATTCTATGCTTAATTCTTTGTCTTCTTTGTAGCTTTGATAATGCCATTTTATTTCGATTTTATCAATTTATGCAGATTTACCTGCTTTTCTTCTTAATTCTTCACCAACATACTTAACTCCTTTACCTTTGTACGGTTCAGGTTTACGTAACGAACGAATTTTTGCCGCAACTTGACCTACTAATTGTTTATCGAAAGAAGTTAATTTAACTATAGGATTTTTACCCTTTTCTGAAATAGTTTCAATTTTTACTTCAGGAGCTATATGTATCACAAAATTATGCGAATAACCTAACGCTAATTCCAAATTTTGACCTTGATTGCTTGCTCTATATCCAACACCAACTAGCTCTAACTCCTTCGTCCATCCCTTAGAAACACCTTCAATCATATTAAACATAAGAGATCTATAAAGACCATGCTTAGCTTTATTCTCTATACTATCTGATGGACGGGTTACTAGTATATTTTCACCTTCCACTTTTATAGTGACATTAGAAAAATCTTGAGATAATTCTCCTAATTTTCCTTTTACAGTAACAACATTGTCTTTAACTTCAACCGTTACTCCTTCTGGAATTGCTACCGGATTATTTCCTATTCTTGACATCTCTTAATTCTTTTTAATATACGTGACATAAAATTTCACCACCAATATTTTCCTGACGAGCCTTTTTGTTAGTCATCACACCTTTAGATGTTGAAACTATCGCAATTCCAAGTCCGTTTAAAACTCTTGGCATATCAGAAGCATAGGCATATTTACGTAACCCTGGTTTACTAATTCTTTGTAAATTTCTTATAATTGGTTGCTTTGTAATTTTATCATATTTTAAAGCAATCTTAATATTATCTTGAACTTTATTCTCTTCAAACTTATAACTTAAGATATAACCTTGATCAAATAAGATCTTAGTCATTTCTTTTTTTAAGTTAGAGGCTGGTATTTCAACTACTCTATGTCCTGCATTTGCAGCATTTCTTATTCTTGTTAAATAATCTGCTATAGGATCTGTATACATATTTATTAATTTTACGGTTTTGGTTTTTAATTCCAATCACTTGGGACTAAACCTGAAACCAATTTATAATTTTACCAACTTGCTTTTTTAACTCCAGGTATTAATCCTTGATTTGCCATTTCGCGAAATGTAACTCTCGAAACACCAAATTGACGCATATAACCTTTAGGTCTTCCTGTTAGCTTACAACGGTTATGCATTCGAACCGGTGATGCATTTTTAGGTAACTTTTGTAATGCTTCATAATCTCCAGCTTCTTTTAAAGCTTTCCTTTTTTTAGCATATTTAGCTACTGTTTTCGCTCTTTTAACCTCACGGGCCTTCATTGATTCTTTTGCCATCTCTTAATTCTTTTTAAAAGGTAAACCTAATTCGTGTAATAATGATTTTGCTTCTTTATCCGTATTTGCTGAAGTAACAAATGTGATATCCATACCACTAATTTTGTTTACTTTATCAATATCGATTTCAGGAAAAATAATCTGCTCTGTAATTCCTAAGTTATAATTTCCTCTTCCATCAAAACCAGTAGCTTTTATGCCTCTGAAATCTCTAACTCGCGGTAATGATGCTGTAACTAATCTATCTAAAAATTCATACATCTTATTACCATGCAAAGTCACTTTAACACCAATTGGCATTCCTTTACGTAACTTGAATGCTGCGACGTCTTTTTTAGATATAGTAGAAATTGCTTTTTGACCAGAAATTCTTGTTAACTCATCAACCGCATATTCTATTAATTTCTTATCAGCAACTGCTGCTCCTACTCCCTTACTAATTACAATTTTTTGTAATTTAGGTACTTGCATTACATTTTTATAACCGAATTCCTCAGTCAAAGCAGCTTTAACTCTACTTTTGTAATCTTCTTTAAGTCTTGGTACGTATCCCATAACTATATAATTTCTTTAGATTTTTTAGAAAACCTTACTTTTTTATCTCCCTCCATTCTATACCCAACTTTCGTGGTTTCCCCTTTTTCTAATAGCATTAAATTAGAAAGGTGAATAGGAGCTTCAAATTTTGAAATACCCCCTTGAGGATTTTGAGCGCTAGGTTTAGTGTGTTTAGATACCATATTTACACCTTCTATAATTGCCTTGTTCTTATCTCTAAGAATTTTAACAACTTTTCCTTCTTGACCTTTATCGTCACCAGTTATAATTTTAACCGTATCTCCTGTTTTTATCTTTAACTTTGACATAATTTGTAAACTTATTAAAGCACTTCAGGTGCTAATGATACAATTTTCATGAATTGTTTTTCACGTAGTTCTCTTCCTACCGGCCCAAAAACACGGGTACCTTGCATTTCACCAGAAGTAGAATCTAATAAAACGCAAGCGTTATCATCAAATCTAATATAAGATCCATCTTTACGACGCACTTCTTTTTTCGTACGAACTACAACAGCATTAGAAACTTGTCCTTTCTTTACAGTTCCGTTAGGCGTGGCAGTTTTTATTGAAACTACAATTTTATCACCTACAGAAGCGTAACGTCTTTTAGTTCCACCCAGCACACGAATTACCATTACTTCTTTAGCTCCAGTATTATCGGCTACATTTAATCTTGATTCTTGTTGTAACATAATTATTTAGCTCTTTCTAAGATTTCTACTAATCTCCAACGTTTGGTTTTACTTAATGGGCGTGTTTCCATTATTTTGACTGTATCACCAATATTGCAATCGTTTGTTTCGTCATGAGCAACAAATTTCTTTGTTTTCAATACGAATTTACCGTACATAGGATGTTTTACTTTTGAAACTTCATTAACAACAATAGATTTCTCCATCCTGTTACTTGACACAACTCCTATTCTTTCTTTTCTAAGATTTCTTTTTTCCATCTTGTAATTACGAATACAATTATTGTACTTCTCTTTTAGTTAATTCCGTGGCAATTCTCGCGACAGTTTTTCTTAAATCTCTCAATTGAATTGGATTTTCCAAAGGAGAGATAACATGTGCCATTTTAAGGTCTATAGAATTCTTCTTTAACGCTGTTAATTTCTCTTGCAATTCAGCTACAGACAATTCTTTAATTTCTGATTGTTTCATCTTCTAATATATTAGGCGTTAGGGTCGTAATTGTTTGCTACGATAAATTTAGTTTTAACTGGTAGTTTTTGTGCCGCTAAACGCAATGCTTCTTTTGCAACATCCATTGGTACACCACCTATTTCAAACAAAATCCTTCCTGGTTTAACAACTGCGGCAAAATATTCTGGAGCACCTTTACCTTTACCCATACGAACCTCTAAAGGTTTTTTAGTGATCGGTTTGTCTGGAAATATTTTAATCCATAAACTACCTTGTCTTTTCATAAATCGAGTAGCTGCAATACGCGCTGCCTCAATTTGACGAGATGTTAGTAAATTTTGCTCTAAAGATTTTATTCCGAACATACCGTTAGAAAGTGTATGACCTCTACCGGCAATACCTTTCATATTACCTTTACCTTTTTGTACTTTACGATATTTTACTCTCTTTGGTTGTAACATTTTCTAAAATATAAAAAAATTATTTTCTTCCGTGAGGTCTTCTGTCTCCCTTATT
>Ga0265306_10000945_pt1 | contig 14224 bp, 6 predicted proteins | sample Helome_3_FD_192493 | JGI IMG/M metagenome (GOLD analysis project Ga0265306, IMG submission 192493) | Marine sediment microbial communities from subtidal zone of North Sea - Hel_20160420 (Illumina Assembly) | ecosystem: Environmental > Aquatic > Marine > Subtidal zone > Sediment ...
GTCTTGCGGGTAATCCCGACCAGTTTCGGAATATTTGCGCCGATGGGCAATGCATTGCTGACGGTTTTCTGGATTATCGGGATCACCAATGCCATGAACTTTTTTGACGGCATGGATGGTTTGGCAGCCGGTTTGGGAGCTATGATCGCGTTTTTTCTTGGTGTGGTGGCCTTTCAGACCGCACAGCCGTTTATCGGCTGGATTGCGGTGGCGATGATGGGCAGTTGTCTCGGGTTTTTGCCGTTTAATTTCAAAATAAGGGGCAACGCAGCCATATTTCTGGGAGACGCCGGAAGCACGGTGATCGGATTTATACTGGCCTGTGTGGCTGTTTATGGAGACTGGGCGGAAAGCGACTCGATTGTGGCACTGATATCGCCGCTTTTAATATTCTGGATACTCATTTTTGACATGGTGCACATCACGGTGGACAGGATTTTAACCGGCAAAGTCTTAAATTTTCGCCAGTGGATCGAATACGTGGGAAAAGATCATCTCCACCACCGTCTGGCCCACGTTTTGGGGAGCAAGAAGAGAAGCGTAGTTTTCATCTATTTGCTCAGTTTATGTTGGGGCATCAGTGCCGTGGCCCTTCGCAACGCCCGGGTATTTGATGCAATTTTGCTTATTTTACAGGCTGTTATCATGGTGGTGTTAATCACATTTCTGGAAAGAAGGGGCCGGTTGTTAAACGGCAATACCACTGCCGACAGTGGACAATGAAGAGTCTATCGAATCATGAGAAAGGTTAAATTTCGAAATCTGAATTCTGAAAAACAGCAAAAAGGCAGCCCCAAAGCCAAGCAAGATCTGAAACTTAGTTTCCGAAAATTGGCTGCCACACAGGATAGTCATGGCCTTACCCAGCGTACTGATGTAAAAACCAGGGCCAATAGCAAGGGCAATGATTGTGAGGGCCTTTATGAAGAGGCCTGCATATATTTAGACCAGGTGCTGAATGCCGCTAAAAATCGCCAAAACTTCGCACTGGATCCTGGATTTCGGATTTTGCAAAAAATGGTAGGGCATAATCACCCGCGGGATGAGCTTTTCATTAAGGCCATTCATATAGATGATCGATTTAAGTATGTTATTCATCACAGCGTCAACGTTGCGATATATTGCCTTAAAATGGCAGAAGATCTTGGGTTTAGTAAAAACCAAAAACTGGAAGTTGCCATGGCAGCCCTGCTGCATGATGTCGGAATGGCCGTTATTCCGGATAGAATTTTGTACAAGCAGGAAAAGCTCAGCCAGCAGGAAATAGATATCCTCAGGGAACGACCCAACTACAGCTATAAAATTCTGCGGTCGTTTGGTGACGGGTTTGCGTATCTGGCGGAAAGTGCGGCCCAGATTTATGAAAGAGTTGATGGATCGGGTTACCCGAGGGCGATGAGGGGAGACGAGATTCATGAGTACGCCCAGATTATCGGACTCCTGGATATGTACGAGGCCCTCATCCATTCCAGACCCCAGAGGGAGAAATTAACCCATTTTACTGCGGTAAAAGAGATTATCAATACCTGTAAAAATCGGTTTCAGCGCAAACATTTAAAATCGCTGTTGAGTATATTTACCGCCTTTCCGATCTACAGCTTTGTGCGGCTGAATTCAAACGCCATTGGAAAAGTCATTGAAACCTATCCGGAACAACCCATGCGACCGAAGCTGCAGATCATATACGATTCACAGAAGCGGAAGGTTTTAACCAAACGAATTATTGCGTTGCCGGATAACCCGCTTTTAAATATCGTCGATTCGGTTTCCGAAAGTGAAATTCAGGAACTCTCGCAGGCTCAACCGGTGTGAGAGGTATAAAATTTTGTCTAAACAAACCGCAAAATGCAGGAGAGGTTAAAAAACATTATAGTGTATGAATCGTCTGATAATACGGCGATTTCATCCATCAACAGAGTATGGGTGTTTTATGTATTTAGAGCATTGGGAACTTCAAAAAACGCCTTTTGGGAATGTGCCGACCCGCAATATTTTCTATCGGTCGCCTCAGCACGAGGAGGCACTACGTAGGTTGTTGTATGGGATTGAACACCGCAAAGGGGTTGCCATGTTGACCGGTGAGGTTGGCTGTGGCAAGACCTCCGTCATCAAAGCCTTATCCGATCATCTCGACAAGGACAAGTATCAGCTCCAAACCCTTTCCAATCCCGCTTTGCAGCCAATCGATCTTATTAAAGCGATTGTATTAAAACTGGGAGGAAGCCCAAAAAACGGTTCCAAGACGGTTCTGATGGATCAGATGCAGCGGTTATTGAATCAGAACGCAGAAAAAGGAATCGACACCGTTCTGGCTATTGATGAGGCCCATGTAATCGACAATTCGGCCACATTGGATGAACTGCGGATGCTGCTCAATATTCAATCTGAAGACGACTTTTTAATAACGTTGATTTTGCTCGGCCAGCCGCCGCTGCTGAAAAACATTTCCGAACTGCAACCCTTAAAGGAAAGAATCAGCATTAAATACAACCTTGAACCGCTGGACATTCAAAATACACTGAATTATGTCGTCCACCGTTTGAGGTGCGCAGGAGCATCCCGGGGCATATTTTCCCTGGAAGCTATCGAAGCGCTATACAATTACACCGGCGGGATACCATTGCGCATCAACAACCTGTGTGACCGTTGTCTGCTCATCGGCCTGATGCGTCAGGCCAGAATCGTTGACAGCACGGTGGTTCAGGATGCCATTGAAGATTTAGGATCATGACCATGAACCGGATCGTTAAACAATTGAATATCAATAAGAGAACCTTTGTGGTCAAAATACTGCTGCTTTTGACGGCATTGACTTTTCTGTGCGGTGTTTGCGGTTGTGCAACCGCACCGGAAACTTATTCACCTCAACCGGCTATACCCACAGCGGACGGACTTTCATTAGCAGGAAAATTTCGCGCAGTGACGATCCACGACATAGACAACGACGGTAGCCTCGATGTTGTCGGCGGGGCGTCTTCTCCCGGTATGGTTACCATCAACTACGGAGATGGCAGGGGCGGCATATCCCAACCCCAGTATCTCCCGGTTAAAGGGGATGTTCGTTACATTGCAGTGGCGGACATTAACGAGGACGGTCTGGCAGACATCGTTTTTTCTGTTCAAAGGCAGTCTTCAGGAATCAAGGTATGGATGAATCAATCCAGGCGTCAATGGAAACTCGGCAAGGGTCCCATTGAAATTAATAAATTTGAAGGGATAAAAACAGCCGATGTCAACGGCGATGGACATATGGATATTATCGCCGCCAATTCGACATCAGCAACCCAGGGCGGCATTCAGATCTGGCTGGGTGACGGTCAAGGGAACTGGCCGGTGGAAACCGGTCCCACCATCAGCGGTATATATATGGATGTTCTTCCGGCTGATCTCAATCATGACGGCCATCTGGATCTGATAGGAGCAGGCTGGGGGACTTATGGTGCCCTGAGGGTCTGGCTGGGCGATGGAACTGGCAACTGGTCATCAACTCCGCCATTGGAAAGAGGCAGTTTTTACGGACTAAGTATCGGCGATTTAAATAAAGACGGCAATTTCGATATTTTTACCGGGTCCTACAAAAAGGGAATCCGGATTTTTTCGGGCAACGGCAGGGGAAATTTTTCCAGCATCATGACGCCTGATGAGTATTTGAAGCGCAAGGTCAAAACCCAGGCTAAAACGGCATCCGGTGTCGGGGAAGTCCCGGCACCGAAAAAAAACAGAAGTTATTGGACCGTACTTGCAATGGATCTGGATGAAGACGGTTTGATGGATATTGTTGCCGGCTCCCTGGATTCGGAAGGCATCAAGGCCTGGCGCAACCGGGGAAAAGGCCGCTGGTCCCGGTTTGAGGGCCTGTTTCCTTCTACCGGGTCTTATTACGAGATGGCCATAGATGATCTGGATGATGATAATCAAATGGATCTATGTGCCGCCAGTTTTGGAGAGGGAATTAAAATATGGCCTGGAAAAGAAGAGGCCTTCAAAATTGTTCGGCAACACCAGGTCGAGGAATTAAAGCCTTCTGAACATCGTACTGAATTGCAAACGCCATTAGAAAATAATGTGTTCAAAACAATCCATGGAGTGGCAGAATACAAGATCGATCCCGGTGATACCCTGGAGATTACCCTGTGGGAAGGCACCACCCCGAAAAGAGAGGAAATTCTGGTTCGCGAGGACGGCAAGATATCTTTCGGTTTTGTGGAAGACCTGACAGTCAAGGGAATGACGTTTTCTGACCTGGATCGTTTGTTGACGACCTATTTTAAGGAATACGTTAAAAACCCCCGGATTGATGTGGTCGTCAAGGAGCATAACAGCAAATTTGTAAATTTAATGGGCGCCATCAACTATCATGGCCCCGGAACAGGCCCTGGTAAGTACCGATTGATACGTAAAGCGACCGCTTTGGAAATGATTACCCAATATGGCGGGATGACAAAAGATGCCGATATGGGCGACATAAGAATCCGGCGACAAAATGGCCAATCGATTTCGTTGGATCTTTTTAAGGCCATCAATCAGGGGGACCTCAGCCAGGATCTGGTGCTGAATGATGGTGATCTGGTTTTTGTACCGACGCTGGAAGAAGGCGGCAATCGCGTCTATGTCTTCGGCGAAGTTGAAAATCCCGGCGCATACACATTCGCAGGATCCGATATGCGCCTGTTTGATGCCATTTCCAAGGCGGGTGGTGCCACGGTATTCGCTTCAACCGATGCCGCCAGGGTGGTGCGCGGGGATCCTGCCAGTCCTGAAATTATTACAGCAGATCTAAAAAGTTTGATCGAAGAAGGAAATCTCTCGCAAAATGTTGTATTGGCCAGTGGCGACATGGTTTACGTGCCGCGCAGCGGGTGGGGGAATATAAATCTATATAACCGGCGCATCAGACCGCTGTTCGAATTAATACTCTGGCCGGCACGCACCGTAATAGACTGGTACAGGGCTGCTGATATCATTGGCACCGGCTCTATTAACTAGAGCTATTTTATATTAAAAATTAGTCCAATTTGACTCAATACAGTTTCATATTCAGATATGAGGATAATGTTCCGAGGGACATGTCCTATGGCCTACTCGGTCTAAGGATTTATCGCAATGGCTCAATATGATGTCGATTTAAGAGATTACTGGCGAATCATTAAAAAAAGAAAAACCTCCATTATTTTCATGGTTTTGCTGGTGGGGATTTGCAGTTACGGATTTGCTAAATTCAAGGAACCGACTCCACTTTTTGAAGCCACCTCCGCCATTAAAGTTGATCGATTTTCAAACCTGGCATCCATATTAACCGGCGGCTACTGGCGGCAGTCGGAGAATATGGTGACCCATGCCTATATCATTACCAGCTTTCCGGTCCTGTGCGAGACCGCCAAGTCCCTGGGGTGGCTTCCAAAGAACATATCCGAAGAAGCGATTCAAAAATCTCAAAAATACCTGGCGGTCATCCGGCATCTTAAATCCATGGTAGCGCCCGAACATCAGGAAGGGACCAATATTATTGATATCCGGCTGGAATCTGAAGATGCCCGGGAAGCGGCCCGGGTGGCTAATGCGTTTGCCCAATCCTACCGTCAATATAACATCCGGGAAAAGAACAAAAAAACATTCGAGACCAAGACCTTTATCGAAGAGCAGCTGCGACTGACTTCCAACCGGCTCAGGTTGGCAGAACAGGAGCTTCAAGCCTTTAAAGAAAGCTATGCCTTGATATCTCTGGATGCTCAAACTCAAAATACGTTAAACCGGCTTTACACAGTTGAAACTGAGTATGAAAAAGCTAAAATTGACAAAGCGGAAGCTAAATCCCAACTCGGGATGATTGAGGTCGCTAGTCTAAACCAATCTTCTGAATTAAAAGGAAGTTTTTTTTCGGCTTCGCCGAATTCTCCAGTGTTTAGCTTAAAAACCAAGCTGAGTGAGATGCTGTTGAAGCGGCAGACACTGTTGATCAATTTCACCAAGAAACACCCCAAAGTCATTGAAATCGACGACCAGATTGGGGCCGTGCTGCACGAAACAAAAAAGGAACTTCAATCGTTGGTCAACGCCTATAGCGCCCGGGAAGCTGCCCTGTTGCAGAGAATGGGGCAACTTCGAAGGGAAAATCTGAGTTTACCCGAAAAAGGATTGCAGTTGGTACGGCTGCAGCGTGATGTAGAGCTGCAAGAATCCCTTTATTCCCAGTTAAAGGAGAAATACCAGGAAACCCTTATCCAGGAATCCGGTAAAGTCGAAGAAGTCACCGTTGTCAAACCGGCGGTGGTCCCAGTGGAGCCCTTTAACATACCATCTAAGTTAATAATTGTGATCACCGGCATCGTGATGGGACTTATAATCGGTGTTGTTTTTGCTTTTCTGGTAGAGGTGTTGGACACATCCATGGGGACCATCGAAGATGTGGAAGAGTTGTTGAATCTGCCGGTACTGGGCGTCATTCCCCAGATTGGCAGTGATACCAAGGGGAAAAAGCGCTCCGATGGGACACAGGAAAGGGACAGAACGCATGATCTCGTCACCCATTACGCACCCAAGTCCATGGGAGCGGAAGCCTTTCGGGCTTTGCGTACCAACCTCCAATTTTTGCGCCTGGAGATGAAGGGTAAACTCTTTTTATTTACGAGTTCATTTGTTCAAGAGGGTAAAACTTTAAACGTTGTCAATCTGGCTCTGAGCATGGCCCAGGCCGGTAACAAGGTGCTGCTGGTGGATGCGGATTTGCGCAAACCGCTGGTTCACAAAGTATTCGGATTGTCAAGGGAACCCGGCATTACGGACTATGTGCTTGGCAATTACCACTGGAAAGAAGTGACCAATTCTATTTCAGATGTCATGCTAGGTGATTTTGGAATTGATGATATTCTTCAAACGCCGGGCATGGACAACATGAATTTTGTAACCGCCGGCACCAAACCTCCCAATCCCACGGAAATACTCAGCTCAGCCCGTTTCAAGGAGTTTTTGACGGAAGCCGGCAAGGATTATGATTTTATTTTTGTGGATGCTCCCCCCGTATTGCCGGTTGCCGATGCCACTGAAATTGCTCCCTTGATGGATGGAATTTTTCTGGTTTATACCGTGGGCAAAATCGGCCGCGGGGTTCTGAAACGGGCCAAGTCTACTCTGGATAATGTGGATGCCAGGGTCCTGGGTGTTGTTTTAAATAATGTCAAGCCGGAAGCCGGACCCGAATACTTCAGATACCACTCTCATTATTATTACGGGCCGGAAACCGGAGAAGATAAAAAAAAGAGAAAGCTCAATAGCTGGTTTCAGCAACCCGAGGGTTTCAGTATCCAAGGTAAGTATATAAAAGGGACAATATTACTGACAGCCTTGATTTTACTGTCCCTTGGCCTTTATTGGCAGGCTTTAGATCTTTCTATTCCCGATTGGCTTTCTGCGTTTAAAGGTTTTTTCGTATCGAACTAAGATTCATTGTAATACCCAACCTCCATTGTTCCATTGATGAGGTAACATCTTAGGCTTCAATTAGCCCCTATATTTTTGATTAACTTATCAAAAATATTACCTGCCTAACCAGAGGAAAAGGGTGCGGTCAACTCTCTTTATAATATGTTTTTTGTTAGTTGCTTTGCTGACAGGATACCTTATTACCCAGTACCCACCGTCAATCATGTTTCTCGGCGTGCTGGCCCTGATTATCTTCACCGTCTCTTTTATCAAGATTGAATTGGGTCTTTACCTTCTGATCTTTTCGATGCTGTTGTCGCCTGAGATTATAACCGGTCAGACAGGTGGGGCATCACTGGAAAGAGGCGTTACCCTGCGGCTGGAAGATTTCCTGCTGGCTGTGATCGGTCTGAGCTGGTTTGCCAGAAATGCCGTTAAAAAAGAGCTGGGTCTGCTTTTAAAAACCCCCTTAAACAAGGCCATCCTTTTTTATGTTGTGGTCTGTGTTTTATCCACCGGCTTCGGGATCATGGCCGGGCGGGTAGAGATCAAAACCGGTTTTTTGTTTGTCCTAAAATACATTGAATACTTCATCATATTTTTTATGATGGTCAATCATGTTCGCAGCACAGATCAAATCAAGCGGTTCGTGTTCTGTTTGTTTTTAACCTGTTTTATCGTCTCAATTATCGGTATCTTGCAGATCCCCGCTGGGGAGCGGGTGAGCGCACCCTTTGAAGGGGAAATGGGAGAGCCCAATACCTTCGGCGGATATCTGTTATTTATCGGGTTAGTAGCCGCCGGCTTGCTGGCCAGAACGGATCATTCAGGAACCAAGCAGATTCTGGTCCTATTAATCCTTTGCATCATTCCCCCGTTTTTGTTCACCCAATCCCGAACCTCTTATCTGGCCCTAATCCCGGCTTTGATGGCATTGGGTTTTATGGCGGACCGCAGAATTATTATAGTTGGGGTTTTAATGATTGCTTTTTTGGTGAGCCCTCTCTATCTTCCAACAGCAGTCAAAAATAGAATCATGTATACCTTTACCCAGCCTGAGGAAAAGGGACAGGTTAAAATCGGGGATATCCGTTTAGATACTTCAACTTCCGCAAGACTGGTAAGCTGGAAAGAGGCCTTAGAGGACTTTCCCAAACATCCTTTGCTGGGGTATGGGATTACCGGCTATAGTTTTGTGGACGCCCAGTTTCCCCGGGTGCTGGTCGAGACCGGTATTTTTGGCTTTATTGCTTTTTGCTATCTTTTGTTTTCGATATTCAAAGTCACCCTGAATAATTTGAAAGAAATAAAAACGCCTTACTTTCAAGGCCTGGGGTTCGGTTTTCTTGCCGGTTTCGTGGGGCTTATCGTTCACGCTTTAGGTGCCAACACCTTCATCATCGTTCGTATTATGGAACCATTCTGGTTTTTCGCGGGTATAATGGTTGTTATGCCGGCGATGGAGCGCGAGCAGGTCGAACAAACTGAATCTGTTATGGCGCGTGGCAAGGCCTTAGTCACGGGTTCTTAAACCGCTTTCCAAAAATTAGTTCCGATTTTCCGTGTTTGATTTCGACAATTGCGAGGCCATGAACAGTCCCGCAATGGATTTGGCATCCTGAATTTTGCCATCACCTATCATTTCCAGCGCTTTATAAAAATCAACCTCCTGTACCTGGATTACTTCATCCGGATCAAGATTTTGCTCAGCCGGCTGCAACTCCGTCGCCAGAAAAATATGAATGCGTTCATCCGAATAGCCGGGCACCGGTGTAATCTCTCCCAGCTTCTGCCACTGCCCGGCTGAATAACCCGTCTCTTCAATTAATTCCCTTTTCGCACATCTGATGATATCTTCCTGCGGGTCGAGGGTCCCGGCTGGAATCTCCCAGATATATTTTTTCAAAGCATGACGGTATTGTTTGAGCAAAACAATGCGGGTATCGTCCAGAAAAGGAATGATGGCCGTCGCGCCGGGGTGCTCAATAAATTCTACATCGGTGGTTGTGCCGTTTTCCAAAATGACATTTTCTCTGACCAGGTTGAATATTTTTCCGCGGTAGACAATTTTTCGATTGTTGACTGTTGAAGCCATTTTTTTCCTACCTTTTATCCATAACGACTAGCTTAATCTCATCCGAGTTGGCCTTTAGTTCCGGCGCATACATGGCATAGGCCCGGGTGGGCAGGGCGCTGAATTTTCCCGGTATCTCAGCCCGCAATCGGTAACTGATGCTGTGCCGGCCGCGGGCTAAGCGGTGTACAAAAAAACACACCTTGCGGTCGCGGTATTCCACGTAGGCCCCCATTTCATTGCCGTCGTAGCCGCTGCGAACATTGACAGCCTCAAACCCGGCGGCTTTCATATCTTCAAACACCAGGTATTCATAGTCGTTCTTGCTTTCGATTTCCAGCTCTATTTCGACTAGGTCTCCGCTTGCCACTGTTGACAGGTTCTCCAGAGGCACCCGTTCATATTTTTCCACCCTGCGATCCACCACCTGGCCCCGGGCACCCACATCCTTGATTTTCTTTTCGACTTCCTTCAAGCGGTAAACACGGCGATTGACTTTAATCTCCAGACCCTCGCGGGTGATAAAATCCTCCAGGGTGAAATAATCCAGGTAGGCATTGAAATAGATGGGACCCTTGCCGTTCTTTTTGAGTGTCAGCCGGTGATCTCCGGTGGCAATATCACTGCCTTCCAGAACAAATTTATTGTCGAAGGTGAACAGATTTTCAGCGTCGATTTTCACCGTTTTGGCCATACGGCCGTCATAGTAAATATCCAGGGTCAGATCCGGATGGTCTTCGCCGCTGGCGGTGAGATATTCGGCAAAAGCCTCAACGATCACCGCCGTATCCCGGGTGCTTTTCCAGTAGGTGGCGTGTTTGCGGTTGTTGAGCAGATACTTCACCAGCCGGGATGCTTTTTGGCTTTTGGGCTCAGTGCGGGATAAGAGCTTGAGATAGTAACCATGGGCCTCGTATTCACTGCCGTACCAGTACCACCAGTATGAACTGTGGGGTAGATTCAGGTAGGCGGTCTGGTTTTCATCATCCTGCACCAGGTATTGCTCGATGTTCTGTAAAATCATATCTAGTTTGCTGACATCTTCTAATTTATAAAGCGCCAGGCCGAACATGGCCTTGGCATACACTGCCAGGTGGCTGCGATCGCGATAAAGATATCTATGCATTTCCCGGCGATTGATGTCTTCATCCACCAGCACCATGTAAACAAAGGCGTCCAGATTGCCGGCGCGGGATTTGCCGTCTCTCTTTTTGTACTCCCATCGTTTGAGCCGCTCGATTTCTTTGTTTTGATAGTTCTGCAGCCACTGTAACCCCCGCTCAAGCATGCCGGCAGGCAGCTTTACCTTTGTATTTCGGGCGATTTGAAGTCCATGCACCACGTAGGCCGTCGTGTGGGGGTATGATTTTTCGCCATATCCGCTGAACCAGCCCCAGCCGCCATCCGATAACTGCATATCGGCCAGCCGTTTAATGCCGGCGGCGACCATATCCGCCACAGTCTGCTGATCAAACACCGGGTTGTGGTTATAGCGCAGCCATTGGCCCGCCCTCTGCCGGTCATTGCCAATTTCTTGAGCGTTGAGGTTGGTTTGCTTTTCTTTTATGGCCTGCAGATCCAGCCCCATATTGATCAGTATACGCTGGGTAATCACTGTCGGCAGAAAGCGATTGAGGGTCTGCTCGGTGCAGCCATACGGGTAGGCGGTCAAATAGGGCAAGGCATCGACCATGGCGCCGGCCAGAGTGGGTGAAAAACGCAGCTCAAGTCGCGATTCGTCAACGCGACGCTCAGCCGGTACCTGGAATAAAACTGATGCTTCGGTTGCCTCAGGACGGATGACACCGCTTCGGGGCACCTGTTTGGTCATGCCGTGCACGTAGACCGGAAACTGCATTTGAACGGCATCGGACTCTTCATCGGTCAGCGCTTTCATGCGGATGACGGCCTGGCCTTCTTTGACCACCGACACGCGCCAGTCAACCCGTTTTTCACTGTTTGGTTCGATGATGACTGATTTTTCACTTTGATCTTCTTTCATCAGGGCCAGGCAGCCGCCCTCAAATTCCAGTCGAACCCGGGCGCTCTTTTTATCCCTTAAATAATTATGGACATTGGCCGAGAGCACGACTTCATCCGTTTCCACAAAAAATCGCGGTGCCTGCAAGCGCAGGATCAAATCCTTGCGGGTAACAACCTTCACCGAACCCTGGCCCACTTTAGTACCGTGGCCCATGGACCACACCATCACTTTCCAGCCGGTCAGATTTTCGGGCATGACAAAATCAACTTCAGCCATACCGGCGGCATCCGTCTGAATGGTTCCCGCCCAGTAAGCAGTATCGGCAAATTGGGTGCGCACATGGGGTTTAACAAGATCCTTCGAGGCCGCTGAACCGACGGTCGGTTCTTGTTCGCGGCGGCCCCCTTCTTGGTCATCAAAACCGGCGGATCGGGCTTTCTTCAGTGCCGCAGGCTTTGCGGCGGTCTTGAACTCAGCCGAAGACGGCGCCATATCGGATCGTGCGGATTCCTCCGCCATGATCTCACCTGAATCAGTTTTTTTGCCGGCAGTTATATCCTGGGTCATCAGGTGGCCGAACACACCGATATTGCGCATGGGGGTCTCATTTTTCTGGATCAGATTATAGAACCAGCGGGTCAGATTGGATTCCGTCCGGGCATAATGCTGACGCCGCCACTTCCAGAAAAAGCTGCGGACTTCGGGAACATTTGAGCCCCCGGAGATATACTCGAGGGCCCGATCATAGACGGTCATCACGGCGGTTCCCTGAAACGGTTCACCGCTGTAATCGGTGAGTTTAATTTTAAAACCGGCTTTTTCGCCCGGTCGGTAAGCTTTTTTTGTTGCCTCGATGTTGACATTGAGCACCCGTTTTTCCGGCGGCACGATGATTTCACGGGTTTCGGTGTGGACTTTGCCCTCATAGACGGTAATGGCTTCAACGAAAAAATTGGGCATATCCTTTTGGGTGATTGCTATTTCTTCAACCGTACTTTTGCCGGTCATGCGGACAATTTTGGGTGGCAGATAAATACCATTGGCCGGACGGACAAAAAGAACGACGGCAGCCCCTGGATAATCGGTATTGATCATGAGACGGACCCGTTCACCCGGGGTATAATCCTGTTTATCAGGGACCAGTTCGATTTTGGCAAAACGATAGTGCGCGCCGTCATCACCTTCACCGCGCACGGTGAAAATGTAACCGCCTTCAATGACGTGGCTTTTTTTATCCTTCAGCTGGTAGGACAATCGATATTGCCCGGCCCTGCTGGCCTGGATTTTAATATCGGTGCGGCCTTCAGCATCTGTATCAAGGTCCCAGCGGGCGACTTCTGTCTCCCGGGGTGCATTATTCTTATAAGTAATGCGCAACAGTTTGAGCAACCCTTGGCCCTGAACCGGTTTCTTGGCCAGGGTCTGGGCCTTGAAACCGGCCTGAACGGTATCGCCCACGCGATAGTGCCCGCGATCGGTCCAGGCATAGACTTTAAACGGTTGACGGGCCACGAGCACATTTCCCTGGCCGACAATGGTTCGCCGGGATTGGTCGCGGACTTCGGCAGTGATGGTATAGCGATGATCCGAATCCGGATGGATCAAGCCGGCCAGTTCGGTATCGATTTCGATTCGTACCGTACCGTCTTCACCGATTTTCACCTCACCATCGGCAACGATTTCCGGTTGGATATTCGAATGCTGGGGCCACCAGCTCCAGATCGGTCGTTTACAGCCCCACCGCACCCAGCCGGGATACCAGGAATAGTCATACCCGTACCACCAGTAGCCCGGTCCATAAAACCAATCCCAATAAAAAGAGGGATACCACCGCTCATCCTCTCTGGCCCGGTAAACTTTGTATTTTACGGTCGCCTGTGTCACCGGTGATCCGAAGTAATAGTTGGCTTTGATAACCGCCGGGATTTTTTCACCCAGTTTCACCGGCTCTGCGGGTGCCTCCACTTTTACTTCAAATTCGGGCTTTTTATATTCTTCGACCCGAAAAGTGTTGCCGCCATAGACGATTCCGGATCCGTGGGAAATACGATAGAGTCCCAGGGGAGCAGCCGCAGGGATCTCAAACTCCCCCTCCAGTCCACCATAGGCATCGGCCTGGATATTTTGGGTATAGATTTGCTCGTTTTTAGGATTGTAAACCATTACGGTAAAATGATGACCGGCATAAGCGGATGTATCGGTCTGATCGTATTTGGCATGGCGCACCCACAGTTTAAAACGGACTTTTTGTTTGGGCCGGTAAACAGGCCGATCGGTCATGACAAAGGTTTTGGTCTGGCTGTATTCACGGTCGTAATAGTTCGGGTACCAGATACCTGAAAATCCCAGGTATGCCAGGCGGTCAGGGGTGCTGACGGATGCCAGCCATTGATAGTTATTTCCAATTTCCGCCGGCCCCATTATGATCTGACCGTTTTTGTCTGTTTGGCGGGTAAAATTCTTATGAAGGATTCGATAGCGTTTGGTTCCTTTGATTCTTTCGGTGAGGTAACCGAAAAAATCAACGGTTGTATTGCCCAGCGGTTGGCCGTTGACTGCGTCGGCCAGGTAATACAATACCTGTTGGTTCAGGGGCTTTTTTACAATTGTCGTATTGCTTATCCAGATTATAATGCGGGCCGTGTTGCCGTCTTGCAGCCTGGCCACCAGCAGGTACGCACCGGCCCGGGAAAGTGATTCGGGGGTCTTGACGGTGACACGCCGATCCCAGTGCCGTTTATCAGGGG
>Ga0265306_10000946_pt1 | contig 14223 bp, 12 predicted proteins | sample Helome_3_FD_192493 | JGI IMG/M metagenome (GOLD analysis project Ga0265306, IMG submission 192493) | Marine sediment microbial communities from subtidal zone of North Sea - Hel_20160420 (Illumina Assembly) | ecosystem: Environmental > Aquatic > Marine > Subtidal zone > Sediment ...
GCCTTATAAAGGAAATCAACCCAGCCCTGTCGGGCATCGACCCGCATGATGGAGATTGGTCTGCGCATGGCCAGCATGGGATCACAGCTCAGGTGTGCGAACTGCCCAGCCTGCGCGGCGGCCGCACAATCAGCCGACTGTACACGTAATACATACTGATCACCGTCATAGGCCTGCTGTGAGACTACCCGTGCTGACTCGAGGTTAATGCTTCCACGCTGCGGATTGTCGCTCATGAGTTTTCACTGGAGAAAATGATTTGTCCGTCGCGCAGGGTGTAGCGCACCCGGCCAGGCATCTCCCAGCCGCGGAAAGGTGTGTTTTTACCCTGGCTGTTCATGCTGGTTTCATCCAGCCGCCAGCTGCTGTGAGGGTCGAAGATACAGATGTCGGCGGCACGCCCTACAGCCAGATCACCATAGGGAATGTTGAGGATTTTTGCCGGGCCGCTGGTGACGCGTGCAATAGCATCCGGTAATAAGTTCTGACGCTCTTCTACCAGTTTCAGGGTAAGTGATAACAGCGAATCTACGCCGGAGGCGCCGGGCTCAGTAGCAGGGAAAGGTGCCAGCTTTGCATCCGGCTCGTGTGGCTGGTGGTCGGAACAGAGTGCCGACAGCGTCCCGCTGAGCAGTCCTTCCCTGAGCCCCTCGCGATCTTCCTGGGTACGTAAGGGCGGAATGAAGTGATAATCTGCACCGAATTCGATGGTATCCAGTTCGCTGAGGTAAAGATTAGGTATGGCAACATCAGCGCTGACCGGCACGCCATCGAACTGGGCGCGCGCTACCATGCGTACCGCGGGCTGGGAGGTTAATCTGCAGAAATGGGCCCGCACCCCGGTTTGCCGGATCAATGCCAGATCACGGGCTACCGCCACGGTTTCTGCAGCCTGCGGAATACCGGGCAGGCCAAGGCGCGTTGATAGTTGGCCTTCGTGTATGCAGCCGTTGGCGGACAGTGCGGCATCATCGGCGTGCAGAAATACGGTTAAACCGAAGGTGGCGGCGTATTCGAATGTACGCCGTTCGATAAGTGTCGAAGCCAGTGGCTTCAAGGCGTTGCTGACACCGACACAGCCCGCCTGTTGCAGGGCGGCCATTTCACTCAGTTGTTCACCACGCAGACCCCTTGTCAAGGCGCCCAGCGTGACGATACGAGCTGCGCCGGCCTGTTGCGCGCGGTGTCGAATCAGTTCTACCACAGCAGGTGTATCAATAACCGGGTTCGTGTCCGGCGGGCAACACAGTGTCGTGATTCCGCCCGCCGCTGCGGCCTTACATTCGCTGTCGATGCTTGCCTTTTGTTCCTGCCCGGGCTCACGCAAACGTGCGCACAAGTCAATTAATCCGGGAGTGACTACCAAGCCACTTGCATCCAGTTCGATGTTCTCAGAAAAGCCGTCCGGAGCTGTGCCAATAGCTGCAATACGGCCATCGACAACATAGAGGTCGATTAGACCGTCGATCTGGTTACCAGGGTCGACCAGCCTGCCGCCGGAAATTTTAATGCTTGTTTTAGGCATCGCCATCCTGAGGGTTTTTTTGTTGCATGGCCATGGACATCACCGCCATACGCACAGCAATGCCATAGGTAACTTGTTGCAGTATGACAGAACGTGGTCCATCGGCGACCTCGGAGTCCATTTCCACACCGCGATTAATGGGGCCTGGGTGCATGACGGTGATATCGGGCCTGGCCATGGACAGTTTCTCTTCGGTCAAGCCGTACAAATGGTAGTATTCGTGTTCACTGGGTAGCACGGCACCTTTCATACGCTCGCGCTGCAGGCGCAGCATGATAACCACGTCTGCATCACGCAGGCCTTCGCGCAAGTCGTGAAAGACCCGGACACCCAGGGATTCGATATGGGATGGTATGAGGGTGCGCGGAGCGATAATACGCACATCACCTGTGTTGAGCAGGTTCAAGGCGTGAATCTGCGAGCGCGCCACACGCGAGTTGGCGATATCGCCAACAATGGCTACCGACAGGCGTCCAAAATCGGCACCTTTTTCCCGACGTATGGTAAACATATCCAACATCGCCTGCGTCGGGTGGGCGTGCCGGCCATCACCGGCATTGATGACGCTGACGTGGGGAAGAACATGACGGGCAATAAAATGCGCTGTACCACTATCGGCGTGGCGCACCACAAACATATCGACGTGCATGGCTTGCAGGTTGCGCAGCGTATCCAGCAGAGTTTCACCCTTGACGGTGGCGGAGGCGCCGATGTTGATGTTAAGTACGTCCGCGGACAGCCGTTTGGCCGCCAGTTCAAAGATGGTGCGGGTTCGGGTGCTTGCTTCAAAGAACAGGTTGACGATGGTTTTACCGCGCAGCAGGGGCACCTTTTTTACGGATTGTTCGGCAACGCCGGCGAAGGATTCTGCGGTATCCAGTATTTCCGTCAACAAACCTCGGTTCAATCCCTCTGTGGATAGGAAGTGGCGTAATCGGCCGTCGTTGCGGATCTGGAGATTATTAACACTCATGTATTGCTTTTTGTCTCCAGCGCCAATGGGTCGGGTCCACTGAGCTTTACGTGTTCGTCGGGACCGAGTTCCATATGCAGGCCGACAACATTTGCTTCGATGGGGAGCTCCCGTCCACTGCGATCAACCAGTGTTACCAGTACAATCGATGCAGGCCGGCCGTAGTCGAACATTTCGTTCATCGCTGCGCGTATGGTGCGCCCGGTATGCAACACGTCATCCACCAGGATAATATTCCGGTCGTCCAGCGTAAACGGCAGATCTGACGGTTTGACCTGGGGGTTCATTCCGATACGTGTAAAGTCATCGCGGTAGAATGAGATATCCAGGGCACCCAGAGGCGGCTGTATGTTTAGTTTTTTGTGCAGTCGCCGTGCAATCCATACACCACCTGTATGAATGCCTACCATGGCTGTTTGCTCATTGATGTCGAGTTTCTGTTCCAGCTCATCCGCTATCTGATCGATGAGCGCGGGGATATCGTGCTGTTTGCTCACTGTTGCGGTTCTTTCTGTTGTAGCCAGTCCTGAAGAATAAGCCGTGCCGCCAGCGGGTCAATGCTCTGTTGGGAATTGCTGCTTCCTGGCAGGTTGGATTCCACAATATAGGAAGTCAATCTTTCCTCCGCCGGATACACAGGTAGTCGATAGCGACCTTTGAGCTGACGGCAAAAACGTTGTGCAGCGTGGGTCATATCCTGTTCAGTCCCATCCATATGATACGGAATTCCGACCACCAGTGCGTCCGGTTTCCACTCTTCGATCAAATGGCTGATTGCGGGCCAGTCCGGTTTGCCATCACGGGCACGCACTGTGATCAATGCGGTCGCTGATCGTGTGAGCCGTTGTCCAACGGCCACGCCGATGCGCTTGAGTCCGTAGTCAAAACCGAGCAGTGTCTGGTGAGCTGTGGTGGTCGCTGTCATTAACGCGGATTAAGCGTGACCTGCTTCTCCTGACAGTAAGTCCAGGTCGACACCGAGCGACGCCGCTGCTGCTTTCCAGCGTTCCTCATCCGGCCTGTTGAACAGAATGTCGGGATCGGCAGGGCCGCTCAGCCAGGCGTTTTCTGCCATCTCCTGTTCCAGCTGGCCTGCGCCCCAGCCCGCGTAGCCCAGCGTGATCAGCGAGCGTTCGGGCCCTTCATTTTTGGCGATGGCCTGCAGGATATCGATCGAAGAGGTAATGCCAATGCGGTCGGTGACTTTCAGCGTGGCCTCCCAGTCACCCAGCGGTTCGTGTAACACAAAGCCGCGATCCTGTTGTACCGGTCCACCGAGATGCACCTGAATCTGGCGTGCTTCGGGCTCTGAATGTTGCAGCTGAATATGCTGCAGAATTTCACCCAGTTGCATATCCAGCGGCCTGTTAATAACCAGGCCAAGCGCACCCTGCTCATTGTGTTCGCAGATATAGGTGACCGAGTGAAAGAAATTCGGGTCTTCCAGGCCCGGCATGGCAATCAGAAACTGATTGGTCAGGTGTTGGGAGTTGCTCATGCTGGAAGTATATCCACAAGACAACAGTTTTTCATTGCCGGGCAGCCAATTATCACGTGTTGTTACGATAAATCGCGGTATTCAGGCTGTGCGAGCAGTATTGGTGCATGCCTTGCGTTGTCTGGCTGCATTATAAAGCGCACGATTGGATGGGTTTTTATCTGCTTTTCAGGCGGTTGCTGCTGGTGAAGACCCAGGTGCGGGTGATGTACAGGACGTCCGTATCCTTGCTGATGCTGGTCGGGAACGGTGCAAATGGGGCGGCCAGTTTGACAATGCGGACGGCTGCGTCGTCCAGGATCTTGTGTCCGGATGGTTTGCGAATGGTAATGTCCCTAACACTGCCATCCGGATAAACGGCGACCTGAACGATAAGTTTGCCGGAAAGATTCTGGCGGCGCGCGGCATCCGGATAATTGAGTTCGCCGACACGCTCGACCTTGGCGACCCAGTCACGCATATAGCTGGCGTATTTGAATTCCTTGGTGCGTGCCGATATGAATTTGCTTCTCGGGTTCTTCGAGTAGGCTAGTAATGACTGGTTGATTTGCCGGTCGAGTGCCAGCATTTCCAGGCTGCGATTGACCAATTCCGTGGCGCTGGGTTGAGCGGATTTATTATCAGCTTCCGTTTCAGCCGGTTTCTCGATTTTCTGACGGCTGTCTTCACGGGTGAGCGTTTGTGTCGGTGCAGGCCGGCCTTCAGAAGGCACAACGGCAGGCGCCTGTTCGATCATCTGTTGCTGTGGACGTACTTTTTCGGCGGTATTGCCGGCTCCATCCTGACTGGACTCTGCCAGGTAGTCATAGTCTTCCGGTGGCAGAGTCTTGGTAGGATTGACTACGGTGATATCCAGCGTTGGCGTAGTCTTGTCGGGTGGATCCTGGTCAAAGGCCTCAAAGCCGACGCCAAGAATGATCAGGGCATGAAATGCTGTGGCGATAAACAGCGTCAGTGCCAGTCTGTCGACGGTCGGGGATTCAAAAGGTGGTGGTATCGCAGTTGTCACTGTATCAGTTTAACGGTTGCAGCCGTTTATCGTCCATAGCGCCAGGCAGTTGCAACAGGCATCAGGGTTCGGATTGCAGCCTGGCTTCAATGCAGTCCAAGAGCTGGCCCGCGATATTGAGTCCGTAAAGTTTATCCAGTTCACGGATACAGGTCGGACTGGTGACATTAATTTCCGTCAAATAATCGCCAATGACGTCCAGGCCGACAAACACAAGCCCTCGTTTGCGGAGTTCGGGTCCTACCTGTTCACAGATCCAGTGGTCACGGTCGCTGAGTTCAACGCCTTCGCCACGGCCACCGGCAGCCAGGTTGCCGCGGGTTTCGCCCTTGGCCGGGATACGTGCCAGCGCATAAGGAACGGGTGTCCCGTCTATCATCAGGATACGTTTGTCGCCCTGGGCGATCTCAGGAATAAATTGCTGGGCCATCGCGGTACGCTGGCCCTGCCCGGTGAGAGTTTCCAAAATGACGCTGATATTGGGATCACTCTCGCGTACGCGAAAGATTGATGCGCCGCCCATGGCATCCAGAGGTTTGAGTATGATGTCTCGATACTCAACGAGAAATGCTCTGAGGCGTGCCGCATCACGACTGACAAGGCTGGCTGCACAACAATGGGGAAACCAGGCGGTAAACAGTTTTTCGTTGCTGTCGCGTAGTGAGGCCGGTCGATTGATTACCTGCAGGCCTTCCTGTTCGGCACGCTCCAGAAGAAAGGTAGTGTAAAGATACTCCATGTCCATTGGAGGGTCTTTACGCATCAAAAGGATATCAAGCCCGGATAAGGGCAGGTCTTCCGGCTCAGTCCATTCGAACCAGTCGCTGTCCCGGTCATGCACCCTCAGTTGCCGCATGGAGGCGAATGCGCGGTCATTACGCAGATACAGATCCGCCTGCTCCATATAGAAAAGTTGCCATCCGCGCGCCTGAGCTGCCAGCAGCATGGCAAAACTGCTGTCTTTGTGGACTTTGATCGCGCCGATCGGGTCCATCAGGATACCAAGACGAATGCTCATGTGATCTCAGGCAAAAACGCTCAATTACTCAGTTTGTGAACAAATTCATAGATGTAAAGTTTGCTGGTCAACGGACGATAGAAGCCAGTAGCCGTCAGTATAACGCAAATTTATCGGCAAATCGGGTGCTTGGGGTTGCCGGCAGGGCCGGTACAAACGGGAAAACTGCCGCCAGGCGCAAAAACAGGACACTAAGTGGGTCAGGTAAGAGCCGTATGCAAAGCATTGTAGATCCGATGAAAGCAGAAGAAATCGAAACACCGGCTGAAGAAACCGCCGCAAACACCGGCACAGTTGTCGATGGTGATTTTTCTGGTCTCAAGGTGATGGTCATCGATGATTCCAAGACCATTCGTCGAACTGCGGAAACCTTGTTGAAGAAGGCAGGCTGTGAAGTTGTTACCGCGACTGATGGCTTCGAGGCGCTGGCCAAGATTGCCGATGGAAAACCGGACATTATCTTCGTCGATATCATGATGCCGCGCCTGGATGGTTACCAGACATGTGTGCTGATCAAGAATAACCGATCATTTAAGGAAACACCGGTTGTCATGTTGTCGAGCAAGGACGGTCTGTTTGATCGTGCACGAGGTCGAATCGTGGGGTCAGACCAGTACTTGACCAAACCATTTACCAAAGATGAATTATTGGGCGCGATTCGCGAACACGTTCACGCATAGGGGATCGCGTCCGTATGCGCTGCCGCCAGCGGCCATGCGTTTGATGAAGTAGTAGGAACCAAGGGGTTAGATCAATGGCACAAGTTCTGATTGTAGATGATTCACCAACTGAAGCGCATGTTCTAAAGGGCATGCTGGAAAAAAACGGATTCGAAACTGAAATAGCCGAGAGCGGCACCGAAGGTATCGAACGCGCCAAAGCCTTTAAGCCGGATCTGGTCCTTATGGATGTAGTGATGCCGGGACTGAACGGTTTTCAGGCGACACGTCAGTTGACTAAGGATCCTGAAACGTCGGATATCCCCGTGATTATTGTGACCACCAAGGATCAGGAAACCGATCGGGTGTGGGGCTTACGCCAGGGGGCCAAGGACTTTCTAACCAAACCGGTATCCGAACAAAGATTGATGGAGAAGGTTAATGCTGTTTTAACGGCGGCTTGAGGGCCAGGTGCATGTTTAATTCCTCGTGCCAAACCCCGCTGGAGTGGCTGTCGTGCCTGGAGCAATTATGCCTGGACAATGCGCACGGGCTTCCACAACAGGAACAGTCCGATGAAGGATGGAGCGGTATCGGGTTTCGGCTCGGCAAACTGTATCTGGTAGCCCCGTTAGGCGAGGTCGCTGAGATTATGACACCGTTGAGTCTCTCCAAAGTGCCACGCACCAAATCATGGGTATGTGGTATCGCCAATGTTCGTGGCAACCTAATGCCGATTATGGATTTGCGGGCGTATCTGCATGACTGCCCGGCATCCCTTAACCGGCGTAGCCGTATTCTGGTGGTCAATCACAATGGCGTTTGCTCGGGACTCGTCGTGGACGCTGTTCTGGGCCTGAGGCATTTTAGTTATGACCAGCGTTGTGACGAATTGCCGGGGGATGATGAATGCATCCACGAATACATGATGCACGGATTCAAGGTTGATGATGAGCACTGGGGTGTTTTCAGTATGCACGCTTTAGCCAAAACACCAAAATTTTTGAAGGCTGCAGTTTAGGTGCGGGTAAGCAGGGTTTAATGGGGTATTAATCTTTCAGGAAGTAGATTAGTCGATTAGGTCAGGAGACAAAGCATGAGCACAACGAAACAGCCCCACGTCAAGGTGGGTTCACAGAAAAGGACAATGTACCTGATCGCAGCCTTGCTGCTGTCGCTGGGCGCCATGGTCGGCGTTTTCTGGTACGTGGGTGCCGAGGCAGATTTTGACAAGGAATATATCGGCTATACAGGTGAGCAACAGGTGTTGTCGCAACGGATTGCGAAGAACGCACTTGAAGCCTCGTTGGGAAGCGAGCAGGCATTTGCACAGCTGGCTACGTATCGTGACCGCTTCGAGGAGACGCTCGATAACGAGCGTAACGGCAATGTCGTCATCGGTATGTTGTCGAGCAGGGACTCTGTCTCAGATGAGTTGCTCGCTGTTGAGAAGAATTGGGAAGGCTTCCGGAAAAATGTCGACCATGTATTGAAAGGGCAAGGAACCGTGGCTGTGGTTGCAGAGGTGGGCCGGGTTATAAACTCGCTCATGCCAAAACTACAGGCCTACGACCAGGACGTAGTTGATACTCTTATGAAGACCAAGGCCAGCCGCTCTGCTATCAACCTGGCAACCCGTCAGCTGATGCTTAGCCAGCGTATCGTTAACAACATTAAACTCGCCTTGAGCGGCGAAAATATAGAGCTGGCGATTGAGCGTTTTACGCAAGATGTTGAAGAGTATGGCACTGTGCTGGACGGAATGATGCGTGGAAATGAGCGCATCGACAGGATCAAGAGTCAAAGCGTACGTGAGAAATTGTCTGAAAATTCGATGTTGTTCAAGACGGTTGCTGACAATGTGGAAGAACTGCTTGATATATCCGGTGCCCTGCTGGGCATTCAGGATTCAGCACGCAGCTTGGCATCTCAGTCCGATGACCTGTACGCAACCGCGTTGCGTTTACAGAATGCCTACGCGCTGGCCGCTGATTCGCGCCCGCTACAGCAGGAAATGGCCTACATGTTTGGTGTCATCAGTCTGTTGGTGCTGTTCCTGCTTAGTATGCAGGTATACCGTGATCAGGAAAAACGCCGCAAGTATGCGGAGACGGAAAACCGCAACAACCAGGAAGCAATCCTGCGCTTGCTTGACGAAATGGGAAATCTGGCAGATGGTGACTTGACCACTTATGCAACCGTTACCGAAGATTTCACGGGTGCGATCGCAGACTCGGTTAACTACACTATTGATGCCTTGCGCGACATGGTAACTACGATCAATGACACGTCCAAACATGTATCCTCTGCTGCGCAGCAGACGAAGGAAACCGCCCAGCATCTCACCGAAGCCAGTGTTCACCAGGCAGAGGAAATCACATCCGCCACCACTGCAATCAATGAAATGGCGGTATCCATAGACGAGGTTTCGACGAATTCGGAGAATACCGCGAACATGGCGTTGAGGTCTGTAGACTTCGCCAAAAAAGGTGGTGATACGGTACGTCGTAACATCGATGGTATGGATCGCATCCGCGAAACCATTCAGGAAACCTCTAAACGTATAAAACGTCTCGGTGAAAGTTCGCAGGAAATCGGTGATATCGTTGAACTTATAAACGACATTGCTGAGCAGACCAACATACTGGCCTTGAACGCTGCGATCCAGGCCGCGATGGCAGGTGAGGCGGGACGCGGCTTCGCGGTGGTCGCTGACGAAGTTCAGCGCCTCGCGGAACGTTCAAGTAATGCTACCAAGCAGATAGAGGCACTGGTTAAAACCATTCAGACGGATACCAATGAAGCGGTTATATCGATGGAGCAGAGCACCGCAGGTGTTGTGAACGGTGCGCGCCTGGCACAGGAATCCGGTGAAGCCCTGGATCAGATCATGAAGGTGTCAGACGATCTTTCCAGCCTGATTCAAAACATTTCAGGGTCTGCCCGTCAGCAGTCCAAGGCTGCCTCGAGTGTTTCTGAAACCATGCACGTTATCCAGGAGATCACGACGCAGACTTCAGCGGGTACCAACGAAACCGCAGCCTCCATCGGTAACCTCACCGGTCTGGCTGACGAAATGGGTAATTCGGTCGCTGGCTTCAAGCTGCCAGAGTAAGAAGAGGCGCAAGCCCGTGGCAGAAACGGCTGAACATGTGCACACCTACGGTGAATCCCGGTCTCAGGCCAGGGCTTCGCTGGAAATGGATGATCAGCAATTTACTAAATGGACACATTTGCTGGAAAGCCGTGTGGGCTTGTTTATCGCACCCGAACGCAGATCCTTTCTGGCGAGCGGAATACGCTCGCGTATGCGTGTTACAGGGTGTCGGGAATATGCCGACTATTACAGGCGCCTGTCCTCCGGCAGTCCTCAGGCGCAGGAATGGTCATTACTAATAGACTGCCTGACGGTTCACGAAACCTGTTTTTTCCGGCATGAATCATCGATGAGGCTGGTTGAAGAAGTGGTGCTCCCTGCCGCGCTCGAACAGCAGCAAAGCTTCCATGTGTGGAGTGTGGGATGTGCTACCGGCGAAGAGGCCTACAGTCTGGCGATGATGATCGACGCCTGCTATTCCAGGCAGCCGGGCGGTCGGTATTTCGGGGTGACGGGCACCGACATCAGCCTGCCATCACTGCACCATGCGCGGACGGGAATGTACCTGAATCACAGGCTTGGTGATATTAGAGAAGCCTTGCAGCAAAAATACTGTCAACAGGTCACTAACAGTCGTTTCCAGATTAAGGCGAATTTGCGCAAGCGGGTGTGTTTTTGCCAACTCAATCTGCGAGACGTGAAAAAGGCACCATTTGCCAATTTGAATCTGATCTATTGTCAGAATCTATTGATTTATTATGACCGCGAACGGCGCTTGCAGATCGTCAACCAGCTAGCGGAATTTCTTCGCCCCGGAGGGGTGTTGATACTGGGCCCAGGAGAGTTGCTGGAATGGAAGCATCAGGATATGGAAAAATTGCGTTATGAAGATACGCTGGCGTATCGACGCGCAGACTAAAAGCACCTAGTGCGGAATGAAAGGATATACGATGAATCAGGTAATCGACTTCAGTACACTGTCGTGGGTTAAAAAGGAACTGGATGAAACGCTCAAAGAAGCGCACCAGTCACTGGAAACTTATGTTGAGAACCCGGAGGATAAGGCGCAACTGGGCTTTCTGGCCGCCTATTTGCACCAGGTGTACGGAACCTTGCAGATGGTCGAGCTTTTCGGTGCATCGCTGCTGGCCGAGGAAATGGAGCAGGTTACAAAGGCGATAGCAGGCGATGCTGTAACACGGCACGATGATGCATGTGAAATCCTGATGCGGGCAATTCTCCAGTTGCCGGATTATCTTGAGAGTCTTATTTCCGGAGGCCGCGATATTCCTCTTGTTCTGTTGCCGGTTCTGAATGATTTACGTGCTGTACGCGGTAAGAACCTGCTGTCCGAAAATTTCATGTTCTCGCCTGATCTGAATATTGCGTTGCCGGATTCGGTCACCAATAGGAGTAGTGCAGGCGATTTTCGGAAAATGGCTGGCGACCTCCGGCATCGTTTTCAGCTTGGACTGTTAGGCTTGATCAGGGGGAATAATACACAGGATGCACTGGCATCCATGGCTGATGTACTGGGCCGCCTGCAGAATATAAGTGCCAGCGACCATGCTGCCCGCCTGTGGTGGGTTGCCGCAGGTCTAGCCGACGCGCTTAAGGAGAATGCGCTGGAAAATAGCGTCTCCATCAAACGTTTGATGGGGCAGGTGGATCGACAAATTAAATGTGTCACGGATCACGGTGAGGATGCACTGGCAGAGGATATATCAGAGGAGCTTTTTAAGAGCCTGCTGTTTTATGTAGGGCAGGCACGAGCTACTGGTAAGCGGGTTGTTGAAATTCAGTCCACTTATCGTTTAACGGACACGCTTCCGGGTGAGAAGGAGCTGGCGTCCGCTCGCGAAAGCCTGTCTGGGCAGAACGCTGATTTGTTCGATACGGTTGCCACCGCGGTTAAAGAAGAGCTGGCTAGACTCAAGGATTCACTGGATATCGTGTTGCGTAATGGTTGCAGGGATCTGGAGGAACTTGAGCCACTCATCGTATCCTTGCGATCGTTGGGAGACACTCTGGGTATGTTGAATCTGGCTGCGCCACGAAAAGCGGTGTTGTCCAAGGCGGATGATCTGCGACAGTACGAGGATTCCGGAGAAGTGCCGGCAGATACCCTGTTAATGGATGTGGCCAGCGTACTGCTTTTGGTCGAGTCCTCGGTTGAAGACATGGGCAGCGGCCGTGCGGTGCCTGATAGCGAGACCAAGCTTGAAAATCAACAAGCTGAATCGGAGTTCAGCCAGGTGATGGATGTTGTTATGCAGGAGGCTCTCACCGACCTGACACGTGCAAAAGAGGCGATTGTTGCTTATACGGACACTGACAGTGACCGTGAAAAACTGGGCGAAGTTCCACAGTTGTTCAGCCAGCTCAAGGGAGGCCTGGAGTTGGTTGGTGAAACACGCGCCGCCGCTCTGATCGATTCTGTAAGCCGATATATTGAGGGTGATCTGTTGCAGCAGAACAGACAGCCTCCTCAGCACGAACTGGATTCACTCGCGGATGCGGTATGCGGCCTTGAATATTATCTGGAAGGCCGCAGGGATCATCGTATGTACGGCGGCACGGCGATGGATTTGGCCGAGGAAAGTGTTGACAAGCTGGGCTATCCGGCGCTTGAAACTGAACAGCAAGATGTATCCAGTGACACAAATGCAATAGAACTTGCCGGTGACGAAGCGCTGGATGTCGCTGTTGCAATGGATCTGCAAATGCGGGACAGCGGTGACGTCAGCGAACAACAGGAAAGCGAAATACATGAAACGCCGGGGAATCCGGCGGGCTCTGAGCTGGAAGCTGAATCCAGCCCGGAATTCTCGCTGTCAGATGAAATTCAACATGCCGAATCAATAGGCGAGTGCCTGCTGGACAGCACGGATGCCCGCTCGGATGAACTGCAACAGCAGCAAGATACTGGCGAAGAGATTCTGTTATCAGAGCGAGCCGAAGAGGGCGTTGAAGAAACTCAAACAGTGACGCCGCTAGCTGAACATGCCATAGAAGCCGTATCAGAGCAGCTTGATAATGAAGACGATGGTCTGGCTATTATAGGTGAGGAACTCGATGAAGAGATTCTGGAGATCTTTATCGAGGAGGCCGAGGAGGAGATGGCCAGCATAAATGAGCAGCTTCCAGCTTGGATCTCGGACCCCGAGAATTCAGAGGCATTGGGCAGTATTCGACGCTCCTACCATACGCTTAAAGGCAGTGGCCGCCTGGTCGGTGCCATGCGCATCGGTGAGTTCGCGTGGGCATACGAAAATTTACTCAACAGGCTGATAGATGGAGCTGTGTCGCTTGGCCCGGAAATAGTCGGCCTTCTTCAATCCGCTTCGGGCGCGCTGCCCGAGCTGGTTCAGCAGATCAAGGACAGTACTCCAACCCAACAGCCAATTGCCCACCTGATGCAATGTGCAGAAGCGCTCAGTAGGGGCGAAGCGATGCCGGTAATCGTGCCTGTTGAAGCGGAACCGCAAGAAGAAGCAGTGCCGGAACAGTGGGACGATATCCAGATAGAAGCGGAGCGTGAAGTATGTGAAACCACACTGCCCATCGAACAAGTTGATCTTGAGGTCGAAGCGGTCGGGCGGGTGCTTGAACCGGTTGAGTCTGTAGAAGAGGAAATGGACGATGGCAGCGTCATGGATCCAATGCTTTACGAAATATTTAATACAGAAACACGGGGGCATCTTGAAGTAATTCGTCTGTTTCTGAATCAGGTGACGGTCGGTGAGACTAGGGTCGATGAATCGCTTGCGCGTGCCGTGCACACCCTGCACGGCAGTGCACGCATGGCGGAAGCTGACGTTATTGCCGAACTTGGAGGAGAACTTGAGCGATGGACCAAAGCGCTGATGGCTGCCGGGATGGCGTTGTCGGAAGAAGCTTGTAAGGTACTGGGGGAGAGTGCCGGAATAATCGAACAGATGATGACCAGCCTGCCTTATGCGCTCAGCCAGCCTAGTGAATACGGTGATCTGCTGAAACAGGTCCAATCATTGTACGAAGCGATTCCTGTTGTCAGTGCTGAAAAAACCTTGGCTGAAATTGTCGAGGATGAAGTGCATAGCCAGGCCGTTGAAGCCAATGACTTGCAGATCGATGCTGAAGCGGTGGGGGAGAGGACAGCTGAAGAGGAAGACCCTTACGCAGAGTGCGACGAAGAGCTGTTGGAAATCTTCCTGGAAGAGGGTGCGGATAATCTGGAAGCGAGTGATTCTGCCTTGCATCGTTGGCGGGAGTCGTCAGATGATGGTGAGGCACTTGCCGAACTGCAACGCGCATTGCATACGCTGAAAGGCGGTGCGCGCATGGCAGATCTTGGACCGATTGGTGATTTGGCACACGCTGTCGAGTCGCTGATTATAGCTGCTGGTGAAGGTGGTAGCGGGCAAGATGATGACGCAATGGATGGCCTGCAACACGCCCAGGA
>Ga0265306_10000947_pt1 | contig 14218 bp, 12 predicted proteins | sample Helome_3_FD_192493 | JGI IMG/M metagenome (GOLD analysis project Ga0265306, IMG submission 192493) | Marine sediment microbial communities from subtidal zone of North Sea - Hel_20160420 (Illumina Assembly) | ecosystem: Environmental > Aquatic > Marine > Subtidal zone > Sediment ...
TAAACTCGTTCATCTCCTCGCGCTGATCCGGTTTCAACATCTGCCGGAACGGGCCTGTGAACATCACAAACAGGACGAGCGGAACAAATAGCAACGGACCGAGAATCCCAAACAGGAAGATGCCCGCAAATGCGACTATGCCGAGGACAGCCTTCGGCATGTTGAACACCAGGCCCAGCAAACCACCCCAGTTCAGCGATTCACCGACGCCATCATCACTCGCCGCGTTCTGCGAACCGGAACCAGGTATCGGTGTCCGGGCCTTTGCCCGCGCCAGCGCTTTCGCACTGTGATGACTCACCTGAGTAATGTGCCTGTGTCGCGTCGCCAACTGTGAGGTATAGGCCTCCTCGCCAAGGCGTCTCAGAATCGCATGGGCCTCGCTTGCCTCCATGCTTCCGGGGTACTTGCGGATGATCGTCAAACTAAGTTTCTTGGCACGCGACCGGTTGCGTGTGTTTTCACGCGACTCACCGAATGAAATGCACTGGAACGCGTATTGCGCCTCTTGCAGAAGTTTTTCGGCAGTCGCCATAGGCTATCGTGTTCCATCGCTGAGCTCGAAGCGATTATGATGACACAATGCCATCGATACGTAACAGAGGTTTAGCGGCCGTCATCGCCTCCATGGTTATCGTAAACCTGGTTTATGGCTTGACCCTGCCCCTCCTGTCGCTGGTTTTGGACGCACAGGGAATCAGCAAGACAATTATCGGACTCAGTATCGTGGCACAGGCAAGTGCCGGCGTCGTCATCGCGCCGTTCGCATCGCGGCTGATCATCCGTATTGGTGCGGCGCGCATTATGCAGCTTGCGACGATTGTCGCGGCCATAACCCTGGTCCTGCTCGGCGTCTGGCAAGACGTCTACGCCTGGTTCCCGCTGCGCTTCCTGCTGGGTGCAACAGCCGCCGTGCTCTGGTCGGCGAGCGAGACCGTCATCAACGAACTGGCTGACGACAACTGGCGCGGGAGAATAATAGGAATCTACGGTTCAGCCGGTGCGGCGGGCTTTGCACTGGGCCCAATCGTGTTGCTGATAACAGGGACCGAGGGCTTGCTTCCGTTTGTGGCGACCGCCGGGCTGATTATTCTCGCGAGTTTTCCGTTGTTCTGGTTGCACAACCAGGCAGACAGTGACTCAAGCAATGAGAAGGCAAGCCTGGTGCGGATCTTCCGTCTTGTGCCTTACATCATGATCCTGAACCTGACCTATGCGGCAGCGATCGAAGCGTTCATCGCGTTCTTTCCGCTGTTTGGCATTCATCTTGGTCTCGGTGAAGCGCGCAGCCTGTCCCTGCTGACTACGTTTGCCTTGGGTGGCGTCTTCCTCCAGATTCCCCTGGGCTGGCTCGCCGACCACGTGCGCCGGCACACCTTGCTACTGTCGTGCATCGTGCTCACGTTGATTGGTTTTGCCATCATGCCGGTGTTTATTACAAAGCCCGTGCTTGGGCCGGCGTTTGCATTCACGCTGGGCGGTATCGAGGGAATGATCTACGCGCTCGGCGTAATCTTGCTGGGCCAGAACTTCCGCGGCGCCGAACTCGCGGCAGCCAGTGTGCTCTTCACGGGCATGTGGGGCGCCGGAACCATGATCGGACCTTTACTCGTCGGCGCCGGCATGGACATCTTCGGCGATGACTCCATGGCATTCCTGATTGCCGGAATCTACGTCTGTTACCTGCCGTTCTACTGGATCTCGCGAAGGGCCGTGCAAGCCGGCGGCTAATGTTCCAGTAGGCCCAGAACAAGTGCCACGACAAGAACAGGCGGAATCACGTAGCGCATCATAAAATTTGCGTACGCGTAAAAGGTACCGTCCTGAATTCCGAGGCCCTTGAGCTTCGTCTGTTTGGGTACGAGCCAGCCAAAGAAGATCGAGGTGAAGGTTGCACCTGTCAACAGCAGGATGTTGGCTGCAAACCACTCGAGCAAGTCGAATATAGTCTCTTCGGCAAGTGCCGGAACGAAGCTAAGCGGATAGAAATCTGACCAGTCTCCAAGGGACATGATGGTTGTGATTCCAATCAACCAGATACTACCGACGAAGTAGAGAATTCCTTTTTCACGCGGCACGTTCCACTTCTCATCGACCCAGGAAACCACCGCTTCGGCTCCACCCAGGCAGGAGGACAAAGCGGCAACGATCAGCAACAGGAAGAACAGCGCCCCGAAGAGTTGGCCACCCGCCATCTGTCCAAAGGCCAACGGCAAGGTCTGGAAAATCAGCCCGGCACCCCCCGATGGGGCGAGACCGAATTCGAACACAAGCGGAAAGATAACGAACCCGGCCAGAAGCGCCACACCCGTGTCCGCAAGGATGATGATGACGGAGGATCTTGGAATAGAGATACGCTCGGGCAGGTAGGAGCCGAACGTGATCATCGTGGCCATCGCAACGCCGACCGAGAAAAACGCCTGCCCGATCGCAATCATGATGGTCTTGGGCGTGACCTTGGAGAAGTCCGGCTGCAGCAGGAATTCGATAGCACCACCAATATCGCCGACGACGGCGCTGTAGATAACCATCAAGACTATTGCGCCGAACAGAATCGGCATCAGGATGTTGGCCGCCTGCTCTATCCCTTTTTGCACACCCCGTCGGATGATTAAGATAATCAGCAGGTTTACGATGGTATGCCAGAACAGGAGGCGCCAGGGATTGTCCATCAACCCGGCAAACATCTCCGTCGATGCCTGCGCATCAAGTCCATTGAACTTCCCTGCGACGCCGCGGACGAAGTAGTCGAATGTCCAGCCCGACAATACGGTGTAGAAGGACAGAACCACGAATACACAAGCGATTGCCAGGGTTCCGACCGCCCCCCACGCTGCCGATCGTCCACTGCCTTGTGCTACCGCGCGGTAACTCCCGGCAGGATCACTGCGCCCCAGTCGGCCGATCGCCAGTTCGGTCACAAGCAGTGGTAAACCGATGGCGAAAGCACAAAGCAGGTAGATAATGACGAACGCGCTGCCGCCGTTCTCGCCAACTACATAGGGGAACCGCCAGATATTGCCGAGCCCTACCGAGAACCCGATCGCAGCGAGCAAGAAGCCACGTCGCGATGACCATAGTTCCTGCGGTGCTGTGTTACTCATGCGTACCGACTACGTAAGCCCGGCATTTCTCAGCGGCAATTCGCGGACCCGGACCCCCGAAGCAGCGAAGTACGCATTGACAATAGCCGGCGCAATCGGCGGTACGCCAGGCTCCCCAACGCCACCCGGCGGTGCGTCCGACTCCATGATGTGAGTATGAATTGCTGCCGGCGCCTCGTTCATTCGGATCACCGGGTAGGTGTCAAAATTACCCTGCACGATAGCGCCGTCTTTCGCAGTGAGCTCGCCGTGCATCGCGATACTCATGCCGAATATTGCCGCGCCTTCCAGCTGCGCGTGCACACGGTCCGGGTTGACGACGGTGCCAGCATCGATACACGACCAGATCTCGTGAACCACGAGTTTGCCATTTTCATCCACGCTGACCTCCGCAACCGCACCGACATAGGCCAGGAACGAACGGTGCACCGCGACGCCCAACCCATGTCCATCGGGTAGTTGCCGTCCCCAGCCAGCCATTTCGGTGACTTTCTCGACCACCGCCGACAGGCGCCCGGTGTCGACCGGGTGTTTTTCGAGGTCCTGGCCATAGTTTGAATACTTCCCGCCATCGTCTGCAGGGTCGATCTCTCGTGGCGGACCGATCATCTCCAGCAAATGCTCTTTTGAGTCCCGGCCCTTCGTCTTGGCAAGCTCGTCAACGAAGCTGCAGGACCCGAACGCGTGAAAAACGTTGCACACAGATCGCAACCAGCCGATTCGAACATGCGCCGTGGCTTCACAGGTCTCGACTCGCATGTTTGGTACGTGCCAGGGAGCATCGAGCAGGCCGAGATCCAGCTCGAAGCCACTCGGTCCGGTCACTCCCGGAGCGAACGTCGAGGCGATCGAAGGAAAGCTCGTGCGGTGCAACCAGCTCACCGTCTTGTCATCAGCATCCATGCCCGCCCGGAAATACTGGGCACTGACCGAATGCTGGTAACCGTGACGAATATCATCTTCGCGCGTCCAGGTGACCTTAACCGGGCGACCGGTTTCCCGCGCCAGCCAGGCCGCCTCGGCGATGAAATCGGGTTTCGATTTTCGTCCGAAGCCACCACCCAACAGCGTGACATTGACCGTTACCTGTTCCTTCTCGAGCCCGAGCGTACCGGCGACCGTATTCCGCGCAGACTGCGGGTCCTGCGTGCACGCCCAGACCTCGCAGCTTCCGTCTTCGTTAATGCGCGCCGTTGCTGCCGGAGGTTCCATTGGTGCCTGCGACAGGAAAGGCGCGTAGTAGGTCGCATCAACCAAGTGGTCTGCATCCACATCGGCATCACCGCGAGTCAACACCGTTGTGCCGGGCGCGGACGATGAGGCGATTAGTTTGTCTTTGTAGGAATCGCTGTTGAAAGCAGCGTTTGCCCCCCGATCCCACACCACGCCGAGCTTCTTACGTGCTTGCTCGGCCGACCAGGTATTGCTGGCAAGAATCGCCACACCACCCTGAACATTGAACAGCGGCGGCGACGTTGGCTCCGGCATTCGAATGACATCGACGACCCCTGCGACAGCGCGCGCTGCCGCTTCATCATAGGACTTGGCCGTACCGCCAAACGCAGGACAGCGCTCGATGGACGCATACAGCATGTCGGGCAGCACGGTGTCGATGCCGTACATGCCCGCACCGGTCGTGAATGCCATTCCATCGATCGTATCCATCGACTTACCGATGTACCGATAGTCCTCGCGAGCTTTGAAAGTCGCGCTTTCCGGCTGAGGCATGTCCGTTGCGGCCTCGACCAGGTCGCCATAGCCGATCGATCGGCCACTGGCTTCGTGATGCACGGCATGTTCGCGTGCGGCGCACTCTTCAGCCGGAACGCTCCACGTCGCGGCTGCCGCTGCGATCATCATTTCTCGTGCCGTCGCGCCCGCATTTCTAAGGAGATCGAAATGCTGGCGAATGCTCGTAGAGCCATCGGTGTTCTGATCGCCGTATTTCTCATGGCCGACCGCCTGAATGACCTCAATCTTGTCCCAATCCGCCTCCATCTCGTCCGCTATTACCTGCGGAAGCGACGTGCGAATGCCCTGCCCCATTTCTGATCTATGGCAATAGATTTCGACGATGCCGTCATTGCGAACATTGACGTAGACATTGGGTGCAACCGACGCAGTCGCCTTCGCCGCCGGGCCAACAGCCTGGCTATCAGGTTGGCAGGCACTGCCAAACGTCAGTGCGAATACGAGGCCACCACTGGCCTGGCCGGTCCGCTTCAGGAACTCGCGGCGATTGATCTTCCTGACTCCACTCATGACTGATCCTCCGCGGCAAGATGAATAGCCTCACGGATGCGGGTATAGGTACCGCAGCGGCAAATGTTGCCGCTCATTGCGGCATCGATATCTTCATCGGTCGGATTCGGGATTCGCTCGAGCAACGCTACGGCGCTCATGATCTGGCCAGATTGGCAATAGCCACACTGCGCCACATTGAGCTTCCGCCAGGCAACCTGCACCGGGTGACTGCCTTCCTCTGACAGGCCCTCAATAGTCGTGATCTTGCGGCCTGCGGCCACCGACGCGGGTACCGCGCAGGAGCGCACTGGCTGGCCGTCGATATGCACATTACAGGAACCGCAAAGCGCCTTGCCGCACGCGTACTTGGTGCCAGTCAGGCCCGCCATGTCCCGGATCGCCCAAAGCAACGGCATCGTCGGATCGATATCCAGACTAACCGCTTCACCATTCAATTCAAATTCGACTGCCATCACGCCCCCTGCCAAGAAATCACCCGTGAGGGCACATCATAGCTCAAGACGCAGGCCTGACGGAGGCTGTCGACTAACTAGCGTTGAACTCTGCCCGACGCGTCGCCACCCATAAGGTGCAGAACCTCGGGCTTGCTCACGCGGTTGAAGTCTCCCTGGATCGAATGCTTAAGGCAGCTTGCTGCGACAGCGAATTCGAGTGACTGCTGGTGATCTTCGTAGAATTCGAGCCCGGCGATAAGGCCCGATGCGAAACTGTCGCCACCCCCTACTCGATCGACGATATCGGTAATCTCATACTGCTTCGACAGGTAGAACCCACTGGCGTCGCGCAGGCATGCCGACCAGCCGTTGCGATCGGCACTGCGCGACTCACGCAGCGTTACCGCAATAACCGACATGTCCGGGAAGGCCTCGAGGACCTTTGACGTAAGTGCCTCGTACTTTGTCGTGTCGAGGGCGCCGCTTTCGACATCAACGTCGGCGTGAATATCGAGGCATTTCTGGCAGTCCTCTTCATTCGCGATGCCGACGTCAACGTACTTGACGAGCTCACGCATTACTTCAGGTGCTGACTTACCGTATTTCCAAAGCTTGCCTCGGAAATTGAAATCGCAGGACACGGTGAGGCCATGTTTCTTTGCGGCCTGGCACGCTTCGAGAGAAAGATCAGCGGCGCTCTGGCTCAACGCCGGCGTAATGCCGGTAATGTGAAACCACTTCGCGCCTTTGAACACTTCCGCCCAGTCAAAGTCACCGGGCTTTGCTTCGCAGATCGACGAATGCGCGCGATCGTAGACGACTTTCGAAGGCCGCTGGTTTGAGCCGGTCTCAAGAAAGTAGATTCCGACGCGGTCCCCGCGCCGAACGATGCGCGACGTATCGACCCCGAACTTGCGCAGTTCCCTGATAGCGCCCTCGCCGATGTCATTGTCGGGCAACGCCGAAACAAACCCTGCGTTGAGTCCGTAGTTCGCGAGTGAAACCGCAACGTTGGCCTCACCGCCGCCAAACGTCGCCTCTAGCTGCGGTGACTGAAAGTAACGCTCATGGTCCGGCGATCTCAAACGCAACATGATCTCACCAAGGCTTAGAAAATCGGCCATTTCTATTCTCCTCTTGCTTGCGCGGCGATTTGCACCGCTTCTCTCGCAAGCTTTGTAATTTGTTCGAAGTCTCCAGCGGCAATCGCTGCAGCGGGCGTTAGCCAACTACCACCACAGGCAAGCACGGCCGGCACGGCAAGGAACTCGGCCAGGTTACCCGGTGAAACACCACCCGTCGGCATGAATCGCATATGCCTGAAAACGCTGGACAGGGCTTTCAACGCCGGCACACCGCCAGCAATCGAGGCCGGAAAAAATTTGACGACGTCGAGTCCGAGGTTGTGCGCGTGCTGCACTTCACTCGGCGTCACTATCCCCGGATAAACCGGAACTCCGCGCTCTTTGGCAGTCGCAACTACACCATCATCAAGACCTGGAGAGACAATAAACTTCGCACCCGCATCGACTGCGGCGTTGGCCTGATCTGCCGTGAGAACCGTCCCGGCGCCGGCCACCATCTCGGGAACCTCGTCTGCCACAGCCTGCAGACACTCGAGCGCCCGGTCAGTGCGGAACACAACTTCCGCGACCGTGAGTCCGCCGGCAGCAAGCGCTTTCGAAATTTGTACGGCGGCAACCGGATCGTCCGATTGCACGAGCGGCACGACGGGTACAGCTTGAAGTACTTGAGTAATATCAACGGACACTGTTCGACCCCTGCTTGACAAGTTCCATATTTGGAACTAAGTTTCTTATTTGTTGTACTTTATCGCTCTCCGCGCGAGCGATGTCAAGCCCGCAATCGAGGACCGTCCGAACATGAGCGCCCTAAGCAAGGGATTCAAAATCATTACCGCGGTTACAGCGGCCGGAAAGGTCGGCCTGCCGTTTGCTGGAATTGTCAATGCGACGGGGCTGCCGAAGGCCAGCACCCATCGTTTGTTGAAAGAGCTGGTCGAGCTCTCCGCACTGACACTCGATGCGCAGACCCGTCACTATCGCGGTGGCCTGCTGCTTGCACGAATCGGTGCTTCGGTCACCGCAAGTTACGACTTTCGGGATGCGGCACGCCCCTATCTGCAGCAACTTCACGATGAGACTGGGCACGTTGCAACGCTCGGCATCCTCAATGAGGACACTGGCGCTTACATCGACAAGATCGAATCTGCCAGCTTCGGCCTGCGATTGCATTCGGAGATAGGGAAGTCGTTTCCACTGCACAGTACGGCTATGGGTAAGGTGATGCTGGCCTATTCGGAAACAGCACTTATTCGTCGCGTTGCCAGCCGCAAGCTGGAGTCATTTACGCCACAGACGATCACCGACGCGACGAAACTACGGCAGGAACTGAAGCAAATTAAGGCCGACGGGTACGCCGTGGACGACGAGGAAATGACACGCGGGTTCATTTGTGTCGCCGCACCGATCTTCGGGCTCGACGGGAGCGTTGCCGGTGCCATGAGCTGCACATTCCCCACCTACGTCCGCCAGGAACAGGGTATCCAGGCGCAGGTGGATGCAGTTTGCGGGCTGGCCGGGCAATGCGGCAACTGACTATTTGAGTATCCTCAATCCAGTGGCAAACTTGCCATGCATTCCTATTGCGCGGAGACATCCATGAGCAATGTGACGCTGAAGATCAACGGCCAGCCCCATACCTTTGACGCCCCTCCCGACATGCCCTTGTTATGGGCGTTGCGAGACAAACTTGACCTGACGGGTACGAAATACAGCTGCGGCATCGGCGTATGCGGCTCCTGCACCGTGCTTGTGAATGGCATGCCGATGCGATCCTGCGTGATGCCGGCGAGCAGCATGGTGGGAATGGAGATCACGACGATTGAAGGTCTTGATCCTGCCGGTGAGCACGCCGTCCAGAAGGCGTGGGACGAAGAGGATGTTCCGCAGTGCGGCTATTGTCAGCCCGCGCAGGTCCTCGCTGCCAGCGCGTTGCTCGAGAGGAACCCTGATCCAAGTGATGAAGACATTGATAGTGCGATGGCCGGCATTCTTTGCCGATGTGGCACCTATCACCGGATTCGCAAGGCGATTAGACGCGCGGCATCAGGAGGTGAGTCATGAGTGGCGCGAACCAGAACACCTCCATGAATCGTCGGTCTTTTCTCAAGGTTTCCATGCTGGCATCCGGCGCACTACTGATCGGCTGCGGGCGCCTGAGCTCGACAGACGCAAATCAAATGGAGAAGGAAACCTGGGTCGCGAACTTATATGTTCGCATCGACACCGATGGTCAGGTCACGATTGTCAGCAAGAACCCCGAGGCGGGGCAAGGCGTCAAGACCGCATTCCCCATGGTGGTCGCGGAATGCCTGGGTGTCGACTGGAAGTCGGTTTCCGTCGAACAGGCGCCGCTGGATGATCGCTACGGACGCCAGGTCATTGGCGGTAGCTGGGGGACGCCGGACGGCTGGGACGATCTGCGCATCGCCGGCACAGCGGCGCGACAATTGCTGATCAATGCGGCGGCCCAGGAATGGAACGTATCGCCAGATGAATGCAGCACGGACAACGGTACCGTCGTGCACTCTGCGTCCGGCCGCTCAGCCCCCTTCGAAAGCCTGTTGGCCCAGGCAGCGGAATTGCGCGTTCCCGATATCGATGAGCTGAATCTCAAAAGCCGCCCGGAGGACTTCTCCCTGCTCGGCACTTTTGTTCCAGGTATCGACAATAATGAAGTTCTCACAGGACAGCCGCTATTTGGCTGCGATGTGCGCCTTGAAGGCATGCTCTATGCTGTTTTTGAGAAATGCCCGACATTCAATGGCAAAGTCGACACGGCTAACGTCGAGGAAATCCGCAAGCTGTCCGGCGTAACCCATGCGTTTGTTATAGAAGGAACCGACGATCCACGCGGGCTGCAGGCGGGCGTCGCAATAGTTGCCGGCAGCTGGTGGGAAGCGAACTCTGCGCGCAAACGACTGCGCGTAAACTGGATCACGGACCACGCTGATAGCACCGCCGACTTCGATCGGCAGGCCAAAGCTTTGCTCGAGGAACCCGGAGAGGAACTGCGGTCGGATGGTGATGTCGACGCGGCGCTGGCCAGTGCGAGTGACATCGTCGAGGCAACCTACTACTACCCATTCGTTGCGCATGCGAACATGGAACCGCAAAACTGCACGGCTCACTACCATGAGTCAGGCCGGCTTGAGTTCTGGGCGCCGACGCAAAATCCAAAGTCCGGGCGCCAGCTGGTAGCGAAGACACTCGGCCTCAGCGAGAAAAAAATTCACGTCAACCTGACGCGTATTGGCGGCGGCTTCGGCCGGCGCCTGAGAAATGACTTCATGGTCGAAGCTGCGTGGATTGCGCGCGAGATTCGTCGGCCTGTGCAGTTGCAGTGGACGCGTGAAGATGACATCCGCCACGACTTCTACCGCCCGGCTGGCTGGCATCGATTCAAAGCGGGGATTGATAGCGACGGCAGGATGACGGCATTCGACCACCATTTCATTACATTCGGCAGGAACGGTGAGCTCATTAGTGGCGCCGATCTCTCGCCAGGCCACTATCCGGCCGGACTGGTACCGAATTTCCGTCTGCGCCAGTCGCTGGTCGAGACGAACGTACCGACCGGTCCGTGGCGCTCTCCAGGTCATTCGGCGTTTTGTTGGTCGTACCAGAGCTTCTTTGACGAAGTCGCCCTCGTGGCCAACCGTGACCCGCTCGAATTCCGGCTGGATTTGCTATCGCGGTCCTTTGGCGAGACCCAAATGGACTTGCAGCGCGCCAGCAATACACTGAAGCTCGCTGCAGAGAAAGCGGGCTGGGGAAAACGTGAACTGGATGCAAATCGGAGTCTCGGCATCGCCTTCCACTACGATCACCGGGGCTATGTATCGCATGTTGCGGAAGTCGTCGCGGACGGATCTTCGGTTAAGGTCGAGAAGGTGTACTCTGCGGTGGACGTTGGCCCGATCCTGAACCTGAGCGGCGCCAGGAACCAGGTTGAAGGTTGCGTTGTAGACGCACTAAGTACGGCCCAACTTGAGATCACGTTCGCGAATGGTGCCGCGCAACAAGGTAATTTTAACGACTACGAATTGTTGCGTATCGGCCAGGCCCCGGAGATCGAATGCCACTTCATTCAGAGTGACAATTCACCGACAGGTCTGGGCGAACCACCCATTGCCGCCGCGACACCAGCCATTACGAATGCGGTGTTCGGGGCTACGGGTACGCGCATACGGGAGCTACCTTTCAGCCGCTCGGGCATTCTTATCTAGACTGCCTCAGCGGGCTGATTCCCGGCCCCCGGTGCCTGAGATCGCGGCAGCCGTCTCGGCCGCACCGTAAATGTAATTATCACGGCACCCAGCAGGCAGACGATGCCAGCGATTATAAAAGGTGTCATCCATACTGATGGCTGGGCTGCCCCTTGTGCGGCGTCCTTGAAGTAGCCCGCCAACAACGGGCCGGCAAGCCCCGCCACACCATAGGCGGTGAAGATCCAGCCGTAGTTGCTGCCCACGTTCTTGTTACCGAAGTAGTCCGCGGTAATCGCCGGAAACAGCGCGAAGCAACCGCCATAGTTAAATCCGATCAGCGCGGCGGCAACGATAAATCCGTACTGGTGCCCGAAACGCACAAAGATATGGTACGCCATCAGCATTACCGCGCCCTGTATCGCGGCATTTACCGTGATGGCTAGCTTGCGGCCGATCTTGTCGCTAATGCCGCCCCAGGCAATGCGGCCCAGTCCATTGAAGATGGCATACCAGGCCATTGCTGTACCGGTGATCGCTCCGGCTCCAACAACACCGTTGTATTCGAGTACGTCGATTCCGAACAACTTGATGCAGTAGATGACCATCAAGCCCGCAATACCGGAAAACATGAACACTAACCAAAGCATGTAGAACTGCGGGGTACGCAGCATGTCGCGCGCCCTGAATTCCACCGCTCCTTCGTGATCACCGGCCTCCGAGGTCGGCGGTGTCCAGCCTGCGGGTTGATAACCGTCCGGCGGATTCACCATGACTATGCTGCCCACGAGCACCAATGTGGTCAACGCAATGCCGTAGATTACAAAGACGCTCTGCACGCCCGGCAGCCCGAAGACACTGGTGGTATTCAATAGACCACCAAACCACGAACCCGCGAGTTTTACCCAGATCGTTGCACCGAATCCAAACCCGGCGACAGCCAAGCCGGTAATCAGGCCCTTCTTGTCTGGAAACCATTTGACGCATACCGAGATAGGCACTACGTACGCGAGTCCGATGCCGGCGCCACTAATGACGCCGATACACGTCAGCTGCACCCAGAAACTACTGCCAAATAGACCACCGAGTATGTAGCCGGCACCAAGCATTAATCCGCCGACTACCGATAACAGGCGCGGTCCGGTTCTTGGAAGGACACGTCCAGCCAGTACCATGACGATCGCGAAGGTAGCGAGCCCTGAAGAGAACACCCAGGCCGTTTCGCTTGCGCTAAAACCGTAGGCACCGCCAGCATCAGTCAGCCTTGCTGTGAATACTGACCAGGCATAGATCGCCCCCAGTGCCAATTGAATCAATATGGCGCCGACGACAACCAGCGATCGGTTAAGTGCTTTCATTTTGTGCCCCGTGCGGCCTTTTGGAAAAGGTGGCGCAATTTTACCAAGTCCTCACGAAATCACTTGGCGATCTTCCGTAGTGGCTTTAGGTATGTGCCACTATTGCAGCAGTATCCAGCCGATACTCCACGGCCTTATTCTGAACCGGGCAATGAAATGCCAGCAGATACGCAGTCAGTTGCAGGTCGCATCCGTCTGTCACGCCGGCGCCGTAGAGCCGATCACCAATAATAGGAAAACCCAGGTCCGCCAGGTGACGTCGAACCTGGTGCTTACGGCCAGTCTCGATGCGGACATCGAGCAGCGACCTCCCGCCCTCAAAACGAAGACATGAAAACTCACTGACAGCATGCTTTTGGTCGATCGGCTTTTCCAGCCGCAGAGTCGTTGCTTGCCCGGATAAGTCACCGGCGACCCAGGCCTGGTAGCGTTTCTCAACCTCGCGATCTCGGAATAACTTCGACAATGCGGCGGCGATCTTTTTCGAGTGCGCTACAACGATCAGTCCGTTTGCGGCCCGGTCGAGCCGATGCACGGTAAATGCCGGACGTTCCGGTGTGAGGTGCCTTTCGGCCCAGCGCACCACTGTGCAATGGTCGCCCCATTTCGATCCCTGGGATCTCAGACCATAGGGCTTGCGCCAAACGGAATAGCCACCGACATCAGCTATCAATGAGGGCTCAGCCGGAGTCTCGCCGAGAATTCTCGCGTCGTAGTACATGTGAACCTCATCACCCGCCCTTAGCGCCCTGCTCGCGCGGCGCAGCCGCCGCGTATTTCTGCCCCGCGTCAGCCAGACAGCGCCTTTGGTCATCGCACTCTTAATCTGTTGTTTTGACAGCTCGCTTGAACGCTGCAACAGGTCGACAGCGTTCTCACCCGGCGACTCAACCGGAACGTGTCTTTCAATGCGATCTTCTGGCAGGTTCATAGCTAAGCAGGATAACTTGAAAGCAGGCTCGTGACCGGGTTGATACTATGAGTTCATCAGATTCACAGTGAGAAGATGCGTGGCACCTGTTGTGTATTGCATTGTCCTGGCGGCCGGAGAATCACGCCGCTACGGGCGGACGAAACTGCTCGAAGATCTGCACGGCAAGCCGCTCCTGTGCCACACACTTGAAGCCGCCCAAGCTGCTTGCCCGGGGCGGGTATGCCTTGTTACGGGCAAAGATGCAGATGCAGTGCACACTGCCGGTAGGCGAATAGCGGACCTCGTCGCGCACAATCCCGACTTCGCATCGGGAATTGGCTCAAGTATTAGTGCCGGTGTTAGCGCATGCGGAGAGCACGCCGACGCACTGTTGATCGCTCTCGCCGACCAACCCCTGGTAACTGCAGGACATATTTCTGCATTGATTGAAACCTGGGATGGCGAAGCGACGACAATTATCGCGTCCGCTTACTCGGAGACGATCGGGCCGCCTGTCTTGTTCGGCCGCAGCTATTTTGAAAAATTGGGGAAGCTTAGCGGTGATAAAGGCGCAAAGTCTGTCCTGCGCGAGAATCCCCGGTCGGTTCAATCCGTCTACTTTGAGCCGGCCGCCTTCGATATCGATACGCCAGGCGACCTCGAGACCCTTCCTACTCAACCTTGAGTTCGCAGAAATACTCCTGCAACTCCGCCGCAACCTCGAGCGCAATCGCCGCCGGACCGCGACCGCCGATGCGTTTTCCGACGGGACTGCGCAGTTGGTCAGCAAGCCGATCGCCTGCTTCGCCAATTTCACGCAACAGGCGATCGCGACGATGTGGTGGTCCGAGGAG
>Ga0265306_10000948_pt1 | contig 14196 bp, 19 predicted proteins | sample Helome_3_FD_192493 | JGI IMG/M metagenome (GOLD analysis project Ga0265306, IMG submission 192493) | Marine sediment microbial communities from subtidal zone of North Sea - Hel_20160420 (Illumina Assembly) | ecosystem: Environmental > Aquatic > Marine > Subtidal zone > Sediment ...
CTACCGCCACGAGGACATCCCGACCCGGGTGCGCGAGATCACCGATGGCGAGGGGGTTGCGGCGGCCTATGACTCGATCGGCAAGGCCACTTTCATGGATTCACTGGATTCACTGCGTCCTTTCGGTGTGATGGTGAGCTATGGCAATGCCTCGGGGCCGGTCGAGCCCTTCAGCCCCGGCATCCTGGCGCCCAAAGGTTCGCTTTATGTCACCCGGCCGACCCTTGCGACCCATATCGCCACACCCGCGTTGTTCGAAGAGGGAGCCAATCGGCTGTTCAGTGCGGTCACCGATGGCCTGTTGCACATCCAGATAAACCAGAGTTATCCCCTTTCGGAAACCGCCCTGGCCCATCGTGAGCTCGAGGCGCGCAAGACCACGGGTTCGACGGTGCTGACGACTGTCGGAACCGCCTGACATGAAACTGCTTGCGATCGACACCAGCGAGGACGCCTGCTCTGCAGCGCTGCTGATCGACGGCGTCGTGACCGAGCGCTTCGAGCTGGCGCCGCGCCGTCACACCGAGTTGATCCTGCCGATGATGGATGACCTGCTGGTGGACGCCGGACTCGGTCTGGCCGATCTGGAGGCACTGGCCTTTGCGCGAGGCCCAGGATCCTTCACCGGTGTACGGATTGCGGCGTCGATCATTCAGGGCACGGCACTTGGGGCTGGATTGCCGGTGGTGCCGGTGTCCAGCCTGCAGGCACTGGCGCAGGGCGCCCACCGCGAGTACGGTGCAGCCTGTGCGCTGAGTGCGCTGGACGCACGTATGCACGAGGTTTACTGGGGTGCGTATCGCATCGATAGCCGGGGCATCATGCGGCCGCTGGTCGACGAGCGGGTCTGCGCACCCGCGCAGGTGCCTGTCCCTGATGGTGAGGGCTGGACCGCCGTCGGCAGTGCCTGGCAGACTTACGGCGAAGCGCTGGCCTCACGTTGTGTCCTCGACGGGACGGCTCAGGGCGGTGCCCGGGTGCATGCGCAGGATGTGGCGGTAATTGCCGCGGCGATGTTTACCGAGGGGCTGGCGGTGACGGCAGAGCAGGCGTTGCCGGTGTATCTGCGCAACGAAGTGGCCTGGGCGAAACAGTCCTGAGCTTCGTTTAACGACCACCATCTGATTCTTAACCTGGTTTCGATTGCATGGCATGAGCGATCCCCGCAGCTTCTATTGGCACGACTACGAGACCTGGGGTGCACAACCCTCGGTCGACCGTGCGGCCCAGTTCGCCGGTCTGCGCACCGACCTGGATTTCAACCCGATCGGTAAGCCGCTGGTGGTCTATGCGCGTCCGGCAGACGATTTTCTGCCGCAGCCGCAGGCCTGTATGGTCACCGGCATCACGCCACAACTGGCACGCGAGAATGGCGCGCCCGAGGCGGATTTTTTCCGCTTTATCCACGAAGAGCTGACCCGGCCCGGGACCTGCGCCCTTGGCTACAACTCGCTGCGGTTCGACGACGAAGTGACGCGGTATGGGCTGTACCGCAATTTTTTCGACCCTTATGAACGCGAGTGGAAGAACGGCAATTCCCGTTGGGACATGATCGATGTGGTCCGCTTGACCCGGGCCCTGCGGCCCGAGGGCATCAGCTGGCCGGAAAAGGAGCCCGGGGTGACCAGCTTCCGCCTGGAAGAGCTGACCGCGGCGAACGGTATCGAGCATGCGGGTGCCCATGACGCGCTGGTCGATGTGAAGGCAACCATTGCGCTGGCGAAACTGATCCGTGACCGTCAGCCGAAGCTGTTCGATTTTCTGTTCAACAACCGCGACAAGCACAAGCTGGCGGCGCAGTTGAATGTGCGGGCCGCCAAGCCGGTATTGCATGTGTCGGCACGATACCCAGCGCGTCTGGGCTGTATTGCCGCGGTGCTGCCGTTGGCGATGCACCCGGATAATCGCAATGGGGTGATCGTCTATGATCTGCGCACCGATCCCACACCTCTGCTGACGATGTCGCCCGAGGAGATACGGGCGCGGCTTTATACGCCGGTGGCAGATCTGCCGGCAGGGGTGGATCGCGTCCCGCTCAAGGTGGTGCATATCAACCGTGCCCCAGTGGTCGTGCCGATGGGGACGATCACGCAGGCGGCACGTGAACAGTGGCAGATGGATGCGCAGACGGAGCAGCGCCACCTTGAGGTGTTGCGTGCCGCTTCGGATCTGGAAGAAAAACTGGCCGAGGTGTTTGCGGCGGGGGACCGGTTTCCACCTCAGTCAGATCCGGACAGAGATCTGTACGGGAGTTTCCTGTCCGACGATGACAGGCGTCGCTGTGAGCAACTCAGGCGCACACCGCTGGGTGAACTGGCCACCCTGCATCCGGGCTTTGATGCGGCCAAGCTGGACGAGCTGTTGTTTCGTTATCGCGCGCGTAACTGGCCCGAGACCCTGGAAGGCGAAGAGCGCCTGCGCTGGGAGGAGTTTCGGCGTGAGCGGCTCACACAGCCGGGTGCGGGGGGCTCGATCGTACTCGACGAATACCGTAAGCAGCTTTCCCGTCTGGCCATCGATGCCGCGCTGACGCCCGGTCAGCGGACCGTGGTCGACGCCCTGCTTGACTGGCCGCAGGAACTTGGGCTTTGAGTGCGGATGCCTGTCCCCGTCGCAGCAAGGGCGAAGCGTGACACAATGTCACAACATCATTCCGGAAATGCGGTAAATTAGCGGTTTCTAACGCCCGCGAGACCGGGCCTGATTCAGCCATACGCAGAACTTGCGAGCGGGAGACCGAAGTGTCGAGAAGTAATGCCATCCTGATTGCACTGGTCGGCCTGCTGCTACTCACCTGGATAACCCTGGTCCTGCGCAGTGAAACGATCGAGGCCGATCTGGCGCGGGGTGTGGAGCAGGCGCTGGCGGCCTACGCGATCACCGATCTGCAAATCGAGGCGGACGGGCGGGACCTGTACCTCGCGGGCGAGATTTCACGCAATATGACAGCCGACTACGTCGCCGGTATTGCCGGTGGTGTCTGGGGCGTGCGCGAGGTGGATGCGTCCGGTCTCAAGCAGCGCCTCTCCCTGCTGGACAGGGACGATCCGATGAACGCGCGTTTCGATTCGCGCAAGATCGTTCGCCTCGGGGGCGATCTGTCCAATCCGATGGACGCAGGCACCTGTCAGCGCACCATGGCGCGTTTCGCCGCGGTCAGCAGAGTGTATTTCGAGGCCGGTGGCGCGTCACCGATGCTGAAAAGTTACCCATTGCTGAATGACCTAGCGATGGTGGCCTACCAGTGCCCGGAGACCAGCATTGTCATCGGTGGTCATACCGACTCTGAAGGTGACCGCGAGTTCAAATTACGCCTGAGTCTGGCCCGCGCCGAAGCGGTTGAGCGGTTCTTCTACCTGGCCGGCATACGCGCCGAAAGAATGCAGATTGTCGCCTATGGTGACAGCCAGCCGATTGCCAGCAACACCACGGCAGAGGGCCGTGGAGCCAATCGCAGGATCACCTTTGACGTGCTTCCCATCCAGCAGTAATCAGCGGAGCTGCAAATGATTTACCTGATCGTACAGACCTTCATCCTGCTCTTGATCTCGGGCCTGCTCGGCCTGATCCTGGGCTGGTACCTTACCCGGATATCCGCAGCGAACAGCAGCGCCTCCCTGCGGGCCCTGCTGGGCAAGGCCAAGGGTGAGGCGCGCGAACTGCGTGCCGAACTCGATGCCTTGACCACGGCGAAAAACAATTGTGACAGTGAGCGCAGGCTGCTGTCGGATGAGCTGGCGCAGCTGCGTGCGCGTGTGGATGCCGCCGATTCTGCCGGTAAGGACGAAATGATTGCCGCGCTGCAGGGAGAGCTGGATCAGTGTCGCCAATCGCTGGCGGACGATGGTGCCGTGGTCCGTGAAGAGCCGGAGCCGGAGGCGGAGGTTGAGGTTGATGCGGCGGCGATTGCCACTGCCGCCTCCAGCGCAGCTGCGGGGGCAGGGGCGCTCATGAGCGGTGCACCCGGCGACGATCTGCAACAGATTCGGGGGATTGGCCCGAAGATCGCCGGGATCTTGAAAGAATTGGACATCGAGCGCTTCGATCAGATCGCGGCCTGGACATCCGAGGACGTTGACCGGGTCAATGCGCATCTGAAGTTCAAGGGACGCGTGGAGCGTGAGGATTGGATCCCGCAGGCGAAGAAACTGATTGCGGCGCGTGATGACTGATTGAAAATGGCGGCTCACACACAAAAAAGCCGGCTTTAAGCCGGCTTTTTTGTGTTCCACGTCATACTGCCGCTCAATCTTCGGGCAGCCATTTGTTGAGGGCGGCGATGAGCTGGGTGGCCTGGGCCGGGCTGGAGATGTTGAACTTGGACTTCTGCTGGTATTCACCGTTGCGCTTCTGATAGCGCCGGATCGAGTACTTTTCCTTGCTGTATTCCTCTTTGCGTGCGTCCCAGTCCTGGTAGCGAAACAGGATCGTGGTCCAGGCGCCTTTCGACAGTACCTCTTTGTCCAGTTCCTTGACGACGTCGATGCCGCCCTCACTGTAGTTGATTGTGAGCTCGTCGGGGGTGCTGGCCATGAATCTTTCTCCGTCCGGGACTATTGATCGAGGCGCGCGACCTTAGCAAAGGATCTTGCCCACTGTCACCTTCTGACGCGTCGTGAGGGTGGTTGGCTGCGTCTCTCCAGGGGCTAAAGCGCCCCCTGGCGTTGCAGCAGGCTGATCAGCTCGGGCAGCTGCAGTTGTTGCGCCAGGTCCAGCGCGGAGCGGCCATCGGCCGCCTGTACGTTGACGTCGGCCCCCCTGTTGACCAGGTGGGTCGCGAGGCGGTGGTTATCCTGTCTTATCGCAATCAGCAGCGGGGTATCCCCGGCTGCATCGCGTTGCTCCGGGTCGGCCCCGCGTTCGGTCAGAAAACGCACCGTATCGCGGTCGGTGACGCCGATTGTGGCGGCCTTGAGCAGCAGTGCAGAGGCGTCCAGGCGCGCGCCCTTTGCCAATAGCACCTCGGCGACCTGGGTGCGTCCGGAAAGGATCGCCAGATCGAGCGCGCTGTCACCATCCGCAGTGGTGCGGTCGATATCTGCACCATGTTTGATCAGGGTCTGAACCATGATGATTCGACCCTTGTCTGCGGCGATCTGCAATGGATAACGGCCGCTGGGAAGGCGTGTGTTGATATCCGTTCCCCAGTGGATATGCCGCTCCAGCTGGTCGAGATCACCACGCTGCACTGCCAGATTCAATGCCACGCTCGGCCTGTCGGGCTCACTGCAGGAAGCCAGCAGCGGGATAAAAATGGCCAGGGCAATGGCGATGGCTTGTTTCATGGTTGTTGCAATCCGTTCACTCCGGCTCCGATACCACGGTTGTGAGGCCCAGGGTCTCCCAGGTCTGCATACCACCACGGTACCATTTGATCCTGGATGCCGGGTAGCCCATCCGCATCAGGCTGCGGATATTGGTTGGCGACTGGCCACACCAGGCCCCGTTGCAGAACATGACCAGGGTCTTGGCATGGCGAAAGTTCCACAGTTGCTCCGATCTTTTCGCACCAAACTGGTGTTCGAGTATCCCGGCGATGTCCGGCTCTTCCGCCGAACGCCGGCTCAGTCTCTTGTAATGCAGGCCTATTGATCCCGGAATGGTTCCTTTCTTCCGCCAGCTCGGGCCACGTGAGTCGATGACCAGGATCGATTCGTCTCCGTTGGCTGCGCGCCACAGATAATCCAGCATCTCCACTTCGCCGATGGTCTCGACGCCATCGGGCAGATGCATGGGCTGGATACAGAAGGGCGGACATTTCCGGGATGTGAGTTGGAAATCGGGCGCCATCTCGTTCGATTGATCCTGGTTGCGCTGAACATCGACCGGGGCGCCCGCGTGCTCGATCTCGACACTCTCGAGCTCGGGCGTGATTTTCACCGCCATGTCCGAGGCGGTCGCCGCATTGCCATACAGCGCTAAGTGCGTGCCCAGGAAGATGATAAAGACGGTCTTACGCATTGTTGTCGGTGCTCGATTGTCAGATTGCGGTTGAGATTTTAACGAATTCGCGGGCCGCCGGGTGGCGCGAATGCGACGGATGATGCGCCGTCCTGAGGTCCGCGGACCCGGCCCGGTTTACCGATAATCGTTGTTGCTGAGCCGGCGGGGGCATTCCCGGGTTAAAATCCACAGATGATTGGAAAAATACTCTTTACCATCGCGGTGATAGCGGTGGTCGCGCTGATTTGGCGCACCCGCAGCACGCCATCCGCAACCACCCGGTCATCTCCGCGATTGATCAATCCGCCTCGGCGCTGGCGCTCGCCGGTGCGTGCCCTGGCCGCGGCGGCGGTGGTCCTGATGCTACTCGCATCTGCGTATCTGCTTTACGAGCATTGGCGCGACCGCAACGAGGTGATTTTCATCCGGGTGGTTGATGCCCCCACCGGGCGTTCCGTGGAGTACCGGGCGCAAAGGGGCAACATCGACGACCGTGAATTCATCACGACAGACGGCCGGCGCGTCGTCCTGGCCGAGACCGAGCGGCTGGAGACCTCGACCGTCAGATCACCGAGCTCCCTGGGCCAAAATTAAAGGCCACTGAAAGCCGTGTCCCCTGGCTGGAATTTTTCTCGACCCTGTGCGGCAGGTCGGGAGGGAACAGGACCAGCAGTCCGGGGCGGGGTGTGACCATCACCTCTGCCTCGTCGTCGTGAAGTACCAGTCGGCCGCTGCTTTCCGGGCACTGTAGGTAATAGACCGCCGAGAGCAGCTCGTCTTGTTCCTCGTGACTGTGTAGCGTGGTGCTGTGGCCCGGGTGCATCTCGTTGAACCAGAATCCGTGACGTAGCGGTGACCTGTCCAGGATCTGCTTGGCTGCTGCCACGACGAAATCACTGAGCGGCGCCAGTTCGGGTAATCGCTGCTGTGGGATATAGGTGTTTTCGAAGCGGCCGGCAAACATGTGGGTGCGTTTGATGTCCTGCGCACCCTTTTCACGCTCGAACCCGGCGACCAGGGCCGGATTGACGATCGCCGCATCCGGTAGTTCGGCAAAGTACACCGGCGTCAGGTGGCTGACTGTAATCTCAGCCATGACGGCGGGCAGGTTCCGCGTTACAACGTATCAGCCCGCCCGAGAGCTGTTCGCACTCCTCAGGCACGGGCTGGGGGGTGCGGCAGGCCGCACCGATGTTGAGCAGGATGAAAAAACCCAGCGTGAGATAGACGATACGCATGATCTGATTTTCAGATGCCGGTGGGGCCGTTGTAAACCGGGAGACGCTGCCAGGCGTCGGCATCCTGAGGTGGTTGGTGTCTCTGTCAGAAAAAGAAAACCCGGCGTCCGCAGTGCGGGGCCGGGTAAATGGCGAGATATGATCTCGCCTGTGCCGAGAGTGAAACCGTTTGTCTATGGGGCGACGGGGCGCGTCATCGCTGCCTCGAATATGTCTCCAGTCATGGCGCTGTGCGCCTTTACCGCCGATGCGGGGGAACTGCTCAGCTGTTCCCGGAGCAGGATGAGCTGGCGCCGGGCCTCGTTGGCGCTCGTGATGGCTGCTTCACCTACGCCCTTGCTTTCCTGCGAAAGGCGCTGGCGTGCCGGACCGATATCGGCCTGCTTGGTAGACCGCGGGCTGTGCCTTTCGGGCCCTTGTCTTGCGACATTCGCTTCACCCGGACGAGTGCCGGTCTTCCGTTGTGTTGCGGGCTGGTTCGTCAATAAACCGTCGCTTGATATCTGGTTCGCCAAGTTTTTGTCCTTTTTCCGCCAATTAATTGGCGTTCATGCCCCTTCAGAGGGCTGTTGATTTAACAACTGCAGCTAGCGTGCCAAAGGGAACTCACGGCGTTGCTTGTCTGACTAAGCACACAGTCGAGACCAGGGGTCCGGAAAATATGGTTTTTTGCTCAGCCACCAGGGCATCTTTTGGACTTTTCATGCTGTTTGCGCTGGCGTGTCGTGCGGACGCCTCGGGGGTGCTCAATTATCAGGTGATCTACCGCGGGGTTTTTTCCGCCGGTGCCGACATGCCGATTGCCGATCTGTCGCTCGATGCGCCGCTGCAGACCGGTTCCCCCGGGATCAGGCAGATCGGTCTGACAGCGAGTTCGGAGGCCTATCCCCTGGTCGAGTCGATATTCCCCATCCGGTACCGCTTGCGTAGCTGGATCGGACCGGACCAGGGGCGTTTACTCGGCTTCGAGACCTACGAAAGTACCCGCAAGGTGCGTCACCGCCTGTATCTTCGTGATGAGTCCGGGTCGGGAATGACACGATATGACCTGACGGAAGGGGCGGGGCAACAGGAGATGGCGCGGTTGGTGGCCGGGGCTTCACCGGTGGCCGCGGCACAAGGCCCGCAGCTGCTGGATCGGATCGGCTTGCTGCAATGGGTACGAGGGCGAGATCTGCGCGAGCAGGCACGATACCGCCTTGCGGTGACCAACGGCCGTGAAACGCTGGATTACCGGGTCAAGGTCGAGGCGGCGCAGGTCCTGGCGATTGACGGCCTCGGCGTACCGGCATGGAAGATCCGTTTCGATGGCCTGGAGCGGAGACGCAACGACCGGCAGGTGGCAGCGCATCGCCCGGTCTACGTCTGGTTGAGCCGTACGTCGGCGCGCATTCCCTTGCGCGTTGACAGTCGCCAGCCTTTGGGACTGTTTCGGGTCGAACTGAAAAACAGGTCGACACTGAATCGGCTGGCTCAGGCGGGCTCCTGAATCGGGAAGCGTGGCCCGGGCAGCTTGTCAATCGTCGACCAGTTGAAGATGGCTTATGTCCGGGATCTTCTGCGGTGGCTTATCGTTGCGGCAGTCCTCCAGCGAACCGGTGTTGGGCGGCAGGGCCTCGAGTGCGCCGGTGTTGATGTCTGCCGGGGCAGCCGGTTTGCTGTGATCGATGATGGCCCCCGGCTCGGCCAGGTCGAACGAGACGCCTTCTTCCACCTGTACAAGCGGTGGTATCGCCTGATCATCGGATTCTGGTGATGTCGCCGTGGATCTGCCTACCGGCGGGGGTGGGGCAGCCTCTGGTGTTGCAGCCTGCGGCGGGGGTGAGCCGCTTGCCACGATCTGGATCAGTGCACCTGCATCACGGAATGCCGACCGATAGCGGCTTGCGCTATCGGCATCCACTGCCTGCTTGACCCGTAGCGGCTTGCCGGAGAACAGGCGGTCGACCGCCGTCTCCTGGACCTTGAACAGCTTTGCGACACCGGCACGCACCTTGGCCGGATCGGCGTCGGGCAGCATCTCGCCCAGAAAATAGATATCGAATGACTCCATGCCGTCCTCTCAGTCTCGGTGAATCCGTCTCGCTTCTGACCGCCGCGTTGCGGCTGCAGGGTATTACCCCAGGTTATTTTCTGTTGGCGGCAGGATCCAGCGTTACCTTACTGTCGAAGCGAGAGCATCGTGGGAACCCCAGTGCTATTGGGCAGGTTCCTTGTCGGCCTTCTTTTCTGCCAGCAGATTACCGATGAGATCTCCGTCCTGCGGTGTCAGCAGGTGACCGTTGGCCATGGAGTAGGTCTTGACCCGGCCAAGCAGTGCCGGTGTCCGGTTCAGGTCCTGGCTGAGCGGCGGTACCACCTGATCGCCTGGCATGTAGAAGGTGCCTATCCGCATGATGCTGGTGTAGGCGATATCCGGGTGTGGCTGGCGGTTGAGCCAGAACAGCAGATTGCCCGGTGCCGGGGGCAGGAGGTCGATCAGTACGCCGCGACTCTGCTGCAGGGTGGAATACAGGGCATGTCCGGTGGCACGCCGGACGACGAATTCCTTGGCGAAACCGAATAGGCCGCTGTCATTGGTTGCGTCCAGCGCCTGGATGGCGCGTCCGGTGCCGAAATGCGGCGTCGCGATGGTGATCAGCCGGGCCACGCCCAGCTTGCCGTGGCGTACCAGGGTCATGCGTGCCACCACGCCCCCAGCGGAATGCGCGGCCAGATTGATCGCCTGTTTCGGGTGGCGTTTGCGAATCTCCCGCAGAATGGCTGCCAGCCAGTCCGCCTGGATCACGATGGGTGCCTGCGACGGCAGGTTTACCGCATACACGGGGCGTTGTCCGGGCTTGCCCAGGCTCTGGTAGAGGACCCCCTGGGGGCTGTAGCCATAGATGCCGGCCTGCTGATAGCCGCGCTTGTGCAGTCGGTCCAGGACACCGGACTCCGCCCAGCTCTGGGCGCTCCCAAGGTAACCGTGAACCAGGACCAGCACATCGGCTCCGGCCGGCCGCAGGGCCAGCAGACCGAGGAACGCAATCGTCCAGAGCAGCTTTTTCATGGCGCATCTCCCCGGGCGAACGCAGCTCGCCACAGTGTTGCCGTAATAAAGTAGTAACTAATACGCTAATATTAATACCGGCAGCCGGAAAAATCCACAAAGACTCACCATTTTCCTGGGGTTTTCTATACTGGGTTGGATGACCCGGTTTTCAGGCCTGCCGTGCTGGGGCCGCCGATCGGGTTTTAACCTCGACCCGGGAGGAACTTCTGATGCGCAGACGGTTGTACTTTGTCTTGCCGGATCTGAAATCGGCAGAGACCATCGAGAAAGAGCTTTTACTGGCGAAAGTCGATGACCCCCATATTCATTTTCTTGCCAGAGACGGGATCAACATGGGACGACTGCATGTCGCCAATCTGTTGCAGCGTTCCGACTTGTTGCATGGCATCGGTATCGGCATGATTGCCGGTGGTATCACCGGGGCCATTGCGGGCATGGCACTGTCCTTCTATCCAGAGATGGGAGAGGCGATAGGAATGGGTGGAATCCTGGTGCTGGCGGTAGTGTGCGCGATGATCGGTTCCTGGGTCTCGGGCATGATTGCAGTGAGCATTCCCAACTCCCGTCTGCGGCGTTTTCAGCCCGCGATCGATCGTGGCGAGATCCTGCTGATGGTGGATGTTCCGGCACGCCGGGTCAAAGAGATCCGCAGCTTGATCATGAGCCACCATCCGGAAGTGCTTGCCAAAGGTCAGGAGGCCCAGATACCCGCATTTCCGTGACAGAACCCCACCGCCAGGAGAGATGACGGCGGCTTCGGTCGCCGTTTCTTTGCACCACGGGGTTCAGTGCAGGGAAGATGGTTCCGCCTGTTTCTGTCGAGATTCGACCAGTGGCAACGAGGCATGGTGTGCCAGCATATGCCAGCCACCGTCACGTTGGGCGTAAACGTTGGTGACCAGGATGCGTGCACTGCGTTGACCGGAGTCGCTGCTGACGTTCTCCTCGACCGTGTGAACCGCCAGGTGGTGGTCGCTGCTTACCTGTAACAGACGATGTGTTACCTGCGGGACCTGAGCATTGCGGAACATCTTGGCCCAGCTGGCGAGGACGGCATTGGCTCCCTGCAATAGATCTCCACCAGGATGAATGCAGCTGGCGTCGGCCGAGTCCAGCCACACGCGCTTCATTCGGGTGATATCGAGTTCGCGGAAAGCGACGTAAAAAGCCGCTTCAGCTGCGGCAGCATCGGGGAATGACATGTGCTGTGGTCCGTGAGCCGCCTGTGTTCAATCGAGAAAACGTGCCTGCCATTGCTCGTACAGGCCGTGTACGTGCTCACAATAACTGATCTTGTCGTGAAAAAGTTTCGGATCTATGGCGTCAAACAGGTAGTAATTTGCGTGGTTATTCCTTGCGGTCATGATATTGCGCATGTTTTCGAGCAGGCTGTACGGACCCCAGTGAAAATCGTGCAGTGCCTCGTAATGCAGATAGACAGGGACGATCGGGATGCCTGTCTTCAGCGAGATGTTGAAGGCACCGTAACGGAAGTTCGGTTGCAGCCGGGGCCCCTTGATACCACCTTCGGGGTATAGCGCGACGTTGCGGCCCGAGCGCAGGCGATCCTCGATCATCTTGGCCGCGGCGCGGCGTGACAGTGATGATTCGCGTTCGACAAATATGGTGCCTGCAGCAGCGCTGATCCGACCCAGCAGCCACCATTTCCTTACTCCCTGTTTCGCCAGGCTGTCGACATCAAACAGCGAGGGTATGCCTGCGTCTTCAAATCCCGATGGGTGATTGGCGATCAGGATGAAGTTTTCGGGCAGCGGGCGGACGTTTTTGTGGTGCAGACGCAGATCCACCCCGAGTGCGTGCACCCAGGTCCGGCTCCATGCCTGGAACAGCCTGCGATACCCGGTGCCAAGCCAGGACGCCGGAAGAAGGCTCAAGGGGTACATGAGCAGGGTGAACAGGATGAGTTCGGCCCACCCCAGCAGTAGCCAGAGGGCTCGGGCGATCGATCGGATCATGGCGGTTCAGGCGGCCATCGTTTCTGTGCCTGGGAGCGAGTTTAGCCGCATGGCGTGCATCCGTATCACAGAAATATTCAACCCGGCAGGCAAAGGCTCAGCCGACTGACCCATCGATGAGTTTCTGCATGTGGTCGGCGGTCTTGACGCCGAGGACCATGCGGCCGATTACCCGGCCCTCGACCACGATCAGGGTTGGCGCAGCACGGATACCGAGTTCACGCGACAACGCGTGGTGTTGGCTGATGTCCAGCTTGAAAACTGCGGCACCCTTTGCGGCAAGGATGTCGACCTCTTTGGACATGGGCCTGCAGGGGCCGCAACCCGGGCTGAAGCAATACACCAGTGCCCGGCCGCGAAGATCGGTGAGATCAGGGAACAGGGCGTACAGCGGGCTGGCCGGGCGCCCCTCAGAGGCGCGGGTCGCCACATACATGTAAACGCTATACAGGGCCCAGGTGACAGTGAGGCCGATCACTGTGTAAATCAGCAGGTTCAACTGTGGAAGCAGCCCCGGGCTGGGAAACGAAATCTTGGTGGGAAGGGTAGCCTGTGGTCGATGGACTTGGTAGCCCGAAAACGTCAAAGAGGATTGGGTTTGCTGTGTGTCTCGGAGTTCGGCTTGTCCTCTCGCCGCGCCCCGCTGCCTTTCTGGTCCCTGTTCAGGATCAGGCGCTTGTGTCTGAGTTCGCGCAGGTTTCGCATCCCCATGAAAAGCGCCCAGACTCCCAGCACGACCAGCAGTGCCGCAGCATTGCTGCCGAGCTGTCCCTCGATGGGGGCGGCATGCCCATACCCCATCGGAATGCACGGTAACATCCAGCGCCATTTGCCTTCTATTCGCATCTCTCTCTGGCGGCCCCATCGCGTCTGTGCGCGTTGGGAGAATCTATGCAATTACCCTGCCTTTGTTGCAAAAACCTATATAAACAATGAGTTTTCTTTGTCATGGGGTGCCGACAGGAAGGGCGGTTGTAAAAACTGCTGACAAATTCGGGGGGTGCTGCGTCCGCCGCCGGCGATAAGGTTTTGGCCCCGTTTGCCGTTATCCACTCCTACCGAAGATGGTGGAGGGCAGGCAAGATGTTGCTGGAGCAATGGGGTGTGAGCTTGGCCGTTCTGGGAATGCTGCTGCTGACGCTGTTTATGGCTGCGCTTATGAAACGGTATCAGGCGCATCTGGCTGCCGTGCGTGGGGTGGTGCGTCGACTGGACACCGGTGTGGAAGAAACCTCGGCCGCGCTGCGTGCATTGGCTCACGTGCCGCTGTCACGCGAACTGCGTCTGACCTTACGCAGTGATATGTTGGCCTGTTACCAGAAGATTCGCAGTCTTTACCGACGTTATCCGCAGATTGCCGCAAGGATACGGACGGCCGAGAACGATCTCGATGCCGAGGGTGCACCGGCTCCCGGTGGTGTAGGGCCGATCGAAAGCGAGCGGGAGTTTCGTACTACCATTGCAGCGCTTGACCGCCTGATCGCGCTGTTCGGCCGCGGCGGGACCCTTCAGCCGGTGCCTGCAGACGTCTGCCAGATCTTTCGCCGAGAGTTGGGTGAGCGGCGAGCGGAGGTCATGTCGCGTTTTCACCTGGTCGAGGCAAGCCGTCAGGACCAGCGTGGTAATCCCACCCGGGCCCGTACCCACCTCATGGCCCTGATTCAGGTATTGCGTCAGCACGGCCCCTCGACAGAATTCGTGCGGGCACTCTATGCGGAAGCCCAGTCGGCCCTTTCGGCCCTGGAGGAGCGCCAGCTGAATCCGGCTGTTGGCATGGCAGACAGCGCGGCCTGATCTGTGCCCCGGGCAATGTTGGCGACGTCGATCTCTAACGCGGTTCGCGCATTTCCTTGAGATCGTCGATATTGGCACAAAAACCGAGTGACTCGACATCCGGCGTGGCTGTCTCGGTCAACACCTCGTCGCAGCGGGACTTGGCATCGCAGTTGTCGCAGCGGTCCATCTGTTCTTTGATATCGAGTGC
>Ga0265306_10000950_pt1 | contig 14193 bp, 9 predicted proteins | sample Helome_3_FD_192493 | JGI IMG/M metagenome (GOLD analysis project Ga0265306, IMG submission 192493) | Marine sediment microbial communities from subtidal zone of North Sea - Hel_20160420 (Illumina Assembly) | ecosystem: Environmental > Aquatic > Marine > Subtidal zone > Sediment ...
CGGGCATTGCTCGACCAACTCATGGAGCAATACGCCGAGACTATTCTCACAGGCTTGATCGAAGTCGAGAGCACCCTCGTCCTCGAACGCCAAGAGCGACTGCGCATTCAGTTCCTCGAGGACGAGTTTCGCCTGGCCAACATCACCCTTGAAGCAACCCGTGATCGCTACCGCGCCGGTCTGAGCGACTTCTTACCGGTCTTGACCGCGCTCGCGACCCGGCAACGCTCTGAGCTTCAGCTCGTCGCCGCGCGCCGACAACTGGTTTCCTACCGCGTCCAGCTCTATCGAGCGCTTGGAGGCGCGTGGCCTGAAGAATTTGGAGAGCCCGAAAATGACTAAGCGAAGCGAGCGTCGGCTGAAATGGGCTCTGTCGATCGGCGTCCTCGTCGCCGCGGCTGTTGCGGCCTACGTCCTCGTCATCACGAAGGCAGAGCCGCCGCGCGCCGAGAAGACGCTCGAAGGTACGCTGGTCGATGTAATCCAAATTGACGCGAGCCGGCACGAGGTCGACCTGCACGCCAAAGGCACCGTCGTTCCCGCCCAGGAAGTCGTGCTTCAAGCCGAGCTTGGTGGCCGCGTCGTCTGGCAGAGCCCGGAGCTGGTCGCTGGAGGCCGATTCAAAGAGGGCCAGCCAGTCGTCAAGATCGACCCGCGCGACTACGAGCTCGCCGTCGAGTCGTTTCGCGCGGAAGTCAACCGCGCCAAGCTCGATCTCGCGCTCGAGAAGCGCCGAGGCGAGGTGGCCAAACGCGAGTGGAATTCCTTCGGCGAGATTGACGTCTCGGAGGAGCAGCGCGCCCTTGCTCAACGCGAACCGCAGCTCGAATCGACCAGGCTTGCGGTCAAGGCAGCACAGAGCGCGCTCAAGAAGGCTCAGCTCGATTTGACCCGCACCACCCTTCGCTCGCCCTTCAACGCGATGGTGGTGAGCGAGAGCGTCGACACCGGCCAGCTGATCAGCCCGCAGAGCACGGTGGCGCGGCTGGTGGGCACCGACGAGTACCACGTACAGGTGTCCGTCCCGGTCGTCTCCCTGCGAACCGTCCGAGCCCGTACGGATGACGCCCCTGGCTCCGAAACGAACATCATCCAACGCGTCGGCCAAGAGACCATCGAACGTCGCGGCGAAGTGATTCGGCAGCTACCGGACCTCGATCCCGGCGGCGCGATGGCGCGCATCCTGGTGCGCATCGAGAACCCCCTCGGGAACCCAGGCAACCTCCCATTGCTACTCGGCTCGTTCGTGGACGTGGAAGTTGGCGCGCAACCGATCGACGAGGCGATCCGCGTCCCTCGGGTCGCGCTGAGAAATGGGCGAAGCGTCTACGTGATGAACGACCAAGACCAGCTCGAGATTCGGGACGTCCAAATCGCATGGACCGAACCCGATGCGGTCCTCGTCACCGACGGCTTGCAGGCCAACGAGCGCGTCGTCACCAGCCGCATCCCAACACCCGTGCCCAACATGCTCCTCAGAACCCTCGAAAAGAAGCCTGAGGCTGCGCCCGGCGACCCGAGCGAGCCCGCCGCCCAAGCCACGCCATGACCGACCCCAGCAACTTCGACCCAGACAAAGAGCGCGGCGTCATCGCCTGGACGGCGAAGAACTCCGTCGCGGCCAACGTCTTGATGCTCATCCTGATCGTCGGGGGCATCGTCACCTTGGCGTCAGGCATCAAGCAGGAGGTGTTCCCGGAAGTCGAGCTCGACGTCGTCTCGATCAGCGTCATCTATCCCGGCGCAAGCCCTGCGGAAGTCGAGCAAGCGGTCGTGCTTGCGGTCGAAGAGGCGGTTCGCGGCATCGATGGGGTCAAGAAGGTCACCTCCTCGGCGATGGAGGGGCAGGCGAGTACCTTGGTCGAGCTCTTGCTCAACACCGACAAGGACCGAGCGCTCAACGACGTGAAGAGCGCGATCGATCGCATCACCTCGTTTCCCGAGGACGTCGAGCGACCGACCGTCAGCCTTCTTTCGAACAGGCAACAGGTCATTTCGATCGTCCTCTACGGCGACGTCGACGAATCCACGTTGCGAGCCGTGGCGGAAAACAGCCGTCGAACGCTGCTCCAAGACCCGCGCATCACTTACGTCGAGCTCTCCGGAATTCGCCCACTCGAGATCAGCATCGAAGTCCCACAAGCCGAGCTCCGCAAGCACGGATTAACCCTCGATGAGGTCGCAGCGCGTGTCCGGGCCGCGTCGGTCGAGCTGCCGGGCGGAGGCGTGAAGACGACGGCCGGCGAGGTCCTGCTCCGCACGACCGAACGGCGTGACCGGGGCAACGAGTTCAGCAACATCGTTCTGCTCAGCCAGCCCGATGGCTCTCAGGTGCGCGTTCGTGACGTGGCGACCGTGCGCGATGGCTTCCAGGAAATCGACAAAGAGGCGACGTACAACGGCAAACCGGCCGTGATGATCAACGTCTTCCGCGTCGGTTCCGAGACACCCCTCACCGTGTCCGCCGCCGCGAAGGAGTACGTCGTCGAGCTCCAAAAGACCTTGCCCGAAGGCCTCTACGCCGCGAACTGGTTCGACACGGCGGAGATGTACGAAGGGCGACTCTCGCTGCTCTTGCGAAACGCGCGCATCGGTCTGCTCCTAGTCCTTCTGACGCTGGCATTGTTTCTCGAAGCGCGTCTCGCGTTCTGGGTGACTCTCGGGATCCCGATTTCGTTTGCAGGCTCCCTGCTCTTCTTCCCGGTGACCGACGTCTCGATCAACATGATCTCGCTCTTCGCGTTCATCATCACGCTCGGCATGGTCGTCGATGATGCAATTGTCGTCGGCGAATCGATCTACAAACAGCGGATGGACGGCAAGGGGCGTCTGGAAGCTGCCATCGGCGGCGCCAAAGAGGTCGCGCAGCCGGTCATCTTCGCGATTCTCACGAGCTGTGTGGCTTTCGCACCGATGCTGATGGTCCCGGGGCCTATGGGGAAGTTCTTCCGCGTCGTCCCGATCGTCGTCATCGCGGTCTTGCTCATTTCGCTCGTCGAGTCGCTCCTCATCTTGCCGGCCCACCTTTCGCACCCGATGCCCTGGTGGCTGAGAATTGTGCTCTCGCCCTACCTCTGGATCATGCGCGGCCTCGCCAAGCTCAACATGGCGCACCGCCTCCAGCATCACATCCAGCACACGTACATCCCGGTCTTGAACAGGGCGCTGCGCTGGCGGTACTTCACGATCGCGGCCGGGGTTGCAATCCTGGTCGGAACGCTCGGCTACGTCGCCGGCCGGATCCCGTTTACCTTTCTGCCCAAGGTCGAGGGCGACCTGATCACCGCGCACTTGAAGATGCCGGTTGGCACGCCGGTATCCGAAACCGAGCGAATTGCGGACAACATCGCGGCGGTTGCGCAGTCGATGGTCGACCGCGAGGACGCCAAAACCGATGGGCCGACGATGTCCCGCGGCTTGTACGAGGAAGTCGGCGCGATGAGCGCGCTCGAATCGGGGCCCGAGGGCTCTTTGTCGACCGAGGGAAGCCACTACGCCACGGTGATGATGTATCTCATCGACGCCGGCGAGCGGGAGCTGACCACACAGGGGTTCGTCCAGCGCTGGCGCGACGAGATCGGCGAGATCCCCGGGGCGGATTCGCTCACCTTTTCATTCGAAGTCGGCGTCGAGCCGGGCAAACCGATCGAGGTTCAACTGATCCACGACGACGTGCCCGCCCTCGAAGCGGCGGCCGAGCGTCTGGCGACCGAGATCTCCGCCTACAGCGGCCTTCGCGACATCGACAGCGGCGTCACCAAAGGCAAAGATCAGCTCGACTTCCGGCTCACCGATGCCGCCCTGGCGCAAGGCATGACCGAATTCGAGCTCGCGCGGCAGGTTCGGGCAGCGTTCTTTGGCGCGGAGGCGGTTCGTCAGCAGCGAGGTCGTGACGAGGTTCGCGTGTACGTCCGCTTGCCGCTCGAAGAGAGGCAGTCCCTCTATAACGTCGAAGAGCTCATCGTGCGCACCCCCATGGGCGGGGAGATGCCGCTGTCCCAGGCCGCCGTCGTCACGAGAGGTCAGGCCTACACGATCATCAAACGCACCGACGGGCGTCGCAACATCAGCGTCACCGCTGACGTCGCCGACGAACACGCCAACGCCAACGACATCAACGCGCAGATCGTCCAGCGTGAGCTCCCGCAGCTGCTCGCCGATATCCCCGGCCTCTCGTACAGCCTCGGTGGCGAGCAGGAACGGCAGGCCGAAACCATGGGCGCCCTCGGCCTCGGCTTCATCCTGGCCTTGATCGTGATGTTCTCGATGCTCGCCGTCGCATTCCGCAGCTACGCACAGCCGATTCTCGTGATGTCGGCCATTCCGTTCGGCATGGTGGGCGCCGTTTGGGGCCACGTCGTGATGGGCTTCTCGTTGAGCTTGATGAGCATGATGGGCCTCGTCGCGCTCTCCGGTGTCGTGGTCAACGATTCGCTGATCCTCATCGTCTCCATCAACCGCTTCCGCGAAGACGGGATGAGCACCTGGGAGGCAGTCGTCGCCGGTGGCGCGCGGCGCTTCCGTCCGATTCTGCTGACGTCACTCACGACGTTCTTCGGCCTTGCGCCGATGATTCTCGAGACCTCGGTGCAGGCCCGCTTCCTCGTGCCGATGGCTGTCTCGCTCGGATTCGGCGTCCTGGCGGCGACGCTGATCATGCTGCTCATCGTGCCCTGCGCCTACATCATCCTCGAAGACGCGCGGCGCCTCGGAAGCAACTTCGGCGCACGACTGCGCGGCCAGCCGACGATGCCACCGCCCGAACCGATGACGCCTTCCGACGCCGACGTCGAGCTGCTCACTGCAGAGTGACCGCGACTCGTGTCAGGACGCCGCGGAGAACGTCCAGGTGCCCGTCGGCGCGTGGTTGCGGTTCAGCTCGACCGGCTTTCGCATGAGACCCATCGCGGCAACCGTAGAGTGCATCCCCGCCCAACGGGCAAGGCTGCGGTACGCAACTAGCTGGGAGCCCTCGGGGTTACGCTTGGCGTGGTCGTTGGCGACTTCGAAGACCTCGAGGTAGCGCTGCACGCAGGCGTCGGGGTCGGAGCGATCCTTGGCGTTGCTGGTGGCCTGTCCGGACATCTGGCGCCGAAGTGCGGCCTTACTCAGCAGCAGCTCGGCGTATGAGCCGAACTGGCGGTCTGCGTCTTCGCCCTTGGGATCGATCAGGAAGCCGTCTTCGCCATCGGTCACCTGACCGGCGACGCCCATGCCGTCGTCCATGGCGACGACCGGAAGGCCGCACCAGAGCGCCTCGCTGATGACCTGCCCGTAGGTTTCCGACAGCGAGGTGTACACGAACAGGTCGGCATGCCGGAACCAGGCCGGCATCTGCTGAAGCGACTGCTCGCCCACGAAGTGGGTGCGGTGGTCGACACCGAGCTCCTTGGCGAGCTCCTTGAGCGCCTCGCTCTCCGGGCCATCACCGACGAGCGTGAGCGTCGCGCCTTCGATGTGGGGGTAGACGTACTGCGCGAAAATGCGAAGGAGGCGATCGACTTCCTTCTCGCGCGCATGACGGCAAACGACGAGAAGCCGCGCGCCGGGCTTGGTCTCGGGCGCGAAGGGATCTTCCTGGCCGGTCTGGTCGAAGATGCGCTTTTCAATCGCGCGCGGAATCACGTGAATTGGAACCTCAACCCCACGCTCCTGCCAGTAGCGCTTGAGACCCGGGCTCAAACAAACGAGCGCGTCGCCAGCGTTGTAGGCGTCGGTCGTGTTCGATTCGACCCAGGGCATGACCCGCTCTTCGAAGAGCCGATTGACCGATGACACGTGGTGGAGCGCGTCGGGAAGGACGACGTTGTATACGCTCGGCATGTGCACCGTGTTGACGCAAACCAGCGGCACGCCGTGCTGCTGTCGGAGCCAGCCACCGGCGTAGAGTAAACCGCTCGGGCTCTGCGCGAGCAGCATGTCGAAGTTGGCGTTCTTCAGGGACTCGAGCGAAGCGCGCGAAGGCATCGCCAGATGGAAACCAGGGTGATTGCGCAGCGGGATGCTCGGCAGCGAGATGTGACTCGGCGGCAGCTCACTTGGCTGCGCATCGGGATCGTCGGGGCCGACAATCGTGACCTCGTGCCCGCGCGCGGACATTTCCCTGTAAAGGAACTGTGATGCGTAAGACGAGCCATTCGCGTACGGAATCCGTACGTAGTCATTTAGAATCGCCAATCGGCGTAGCCATCGTCGCTCATGCGAATACATCAAGGCCCTCCGCGTGTTTCACCAATGAGACTGTCAACCGTGAATCAGATTCACACCCTGTGAAAAAAGCTGTTGCCCGATAACTACAGGCAACCACATGATCCCCCTCCCACGGCATGAATTGCCGCGGTTTTGGGTCTCTTTCCGGGTTTTTGAGAGACACGCTCCTGTTCCGACCCCCCCTTGTTTGCGAAAACCGGGCCAACCCTACAGGCTACCTCCTTGAATCGGGAAATTTGTAGTGTTGCCGTCAACTTAGACCGCTGAGCCGTCTCGGCGTCACAAACGCGCCACACGCTCGTACGCGTGACTAGCCACAATGATTCGCATCGCATATTTCGTTCACGGCCGAGGCAAGGGCCACGCCATCCGGACTCAGGCTGTCCTCGGGGCTCTGGACAAGAGCTACGAAGCGCGGGTGTTCTGCGCCGGCGAAGCTTGGGACACCTTGGCGGACCTTCCCTGCAGCCAGCCGATCCTGCCCTGCATGCCTGGGAAAGGGATGATCCGCTCGTTCACGCAGCGGCTTCGTGGTGATCGCGAACGCTTCCGGCGATGGCGTCCGGACCTGGTGGTCAGCGATGGGGATGGCCCCTCGGCCAACGCCGCGAGGTCCTTGGGCATCCCAGTCGTCTCGGTCGGGCACGGTCTGATTCTCCATCACACGCGTCTACCCGAAGCCTTGCCTTGGCACAGCCACCTGCGCGAAGTGCTCAATGTCGCGAGCTCGTCTTGGCCGGCGTGCCGTCGAGTGGCGGTCCACTTCGCGCCTGTAGAGCCGCGCACGGACGGCACCCTCGTGGCGCGTCCTGATCTCCGCAGCGAAACCGATCCCCACGCGGCGCGCGAGGACTTCATCCTGGCTTACTTCCGGGATGGCAATGGGGCGATGGCGCTCGAGCAACTTTCGCGCCGTGGCCACCGCGTGCGGCTCTTTGGTCAGCCGCGCAGCGTGCCCCCGGGAGTCGAATTGCAACTACCGAACGTCACCGCGTTCGGCGAGGCGCTCAGCCGATGCCGGGCCGTGGTGGGCTCCGCGGGCAACCATTTGCCGGCCGAGTGCGCGATGCTCGGCATCCCCATGCTGGCGCTACACGGCGAACACGATCCAGAGCATGAGTTGAACGCGCGCCTGGTCAAAGCCGCCGGCATCGGAATTGCCGCCGCCGTCGATCAATGTACCGCCGACATCGTTCGGCGCTTCGAAGCGGAATTCGACAAGCCAAGGGAAGAGCTAGCGGCGCGCACCCGAGCCATGCCACCGGCATCCGAGGTCGTCCCGCGAGCCATCGATGAGCTCTGCCATCGCCCAGTCGCCCGACCGACGTGGAACGCGCAAGCGATATGAGGCCCGGCCGGAGCCGCATCAGGAAAACATGACCCAGCCCGCGGCGAAAACCAGAAAGACTTCATGTCTTTGACAGCCCCTACCCCCCAGGCTACAAGGCCGGTCCCGAAGGGCCATGCCCGGAGGTGGATGCGGCGGTAGTTAAGTTGGTTATAACGCCGGCCTGTCACGCCGGAGGCCGCGGGTTCGAGTCCCGTCCGCCGCGCCAGAAAAACCCGGGGGAAATGCTTCCCTGGGTTTTTCGCTTTGAGGGTGCCAGTAGGTTTTCATGGCTCCGGGCCCGCCGTACCGTTTCTCGGCGGAGAGCGCGCACCCACTGCGACCTCACGCCCCAAATGTAAAACCTGCGCAACGACACCCCCCGAATCCCCAGTGAGACTCGGCGTTGTAGTTGGTACGGCTAGTGCAGTAACATTACCGCACTTACTTAACTGGGGAGACGGCTTAATGCGTTACACATTCGGATTCTTAATGGCGCTCGCGGTGCTCGCGTTCACTGCTTGCGGAGGCAAGGGCCGTGAGTGCGCTGAGCCATCTGACATTGCGGGTGTGTGGGAGATCACCGCCAGAGGCATCTCGGACAGCTGCAGGGGCCTTGGTTCTTACACGTTTCCGGTGACGATCGCACAAGATGGCAAGACTCTGTCCGGTGAGACCCCCGACGGGACTCTTGCCGGAACGGTCTGTGGCGACCGGATACAGATGAGCGGAGCTGTTCCCGGCCTGCATTTCGGAGAGACCACGACGGTAAACCTAGAGCTCACCATCTCCTCCGATGGAAATTCCGTGGAAGGTTCCGACACGTGGAAATCGACGAATGGTTCGCAGAGCTGTGAGGGGTCGGAGTCCCTCAGTGGCACTCGCGCTGACGAGGACGTTTGCAACTGGGGGTTCGGCTGCCCGTGCGAACGCCCGCTTGATGAATACTGGCAAGGCTCCAGTTGCCCCACGTATGAATGCGCCCTCGCCGCGGCCGAGGCCTTCTCTCAGCAGGTCGGTGACTGCAATGCGAGTTTCGGCTGTTTCTCCGAGGCAGGGCGATGCGGAGACTTCCGGTACGTGAGGACCGGCTGCAACCAGGGGGAGGACACCTGGGAGTACTTCGACGCCTCGGGTACGCTTGTCGCCGTCCACTGGTGGTCGGACGACTGCGGGAGCGTTTGCCGAGGGTCGTGCTCCGTTGATTATGGATTCCGCCTTGAGTGCGAGTTGGTGCAAGAACAAGATTTCTGCGAGCAAAGCAGCTAATCAAACCGGCCGTCAGAGTTACAACTCGCCCTGTGGGCCCTTGGGGTGCAGCCCGCGCCCCGGCTGCTGCGTCTACGCCTGCTGACCGGCCTTCACAGCAACCAGCCCCGCGCGTGCCTTGTTGACCGTCTCCTCATACTCTTTGTCCGGGTCGCTTGCTTCGACGATGCCGGCGCCCGCCTGGAGCCACATTTCGTCTTTGTGCGCGACGATGGTGCGGATGGCGATGGCGACGTCCATGTTGCCGTCGAAGCCGATGTAGCCGACGGCGCCACCGTAGACGCCTCGGCGTTCGGGCTCGAGGTCTTCGATGATCTGCATGGCGCGGACTTTTGGTGCGCCGCTCAGGGTGCCGGCTGGGAAAGTGGCGCGGAGGACGTCGAGGGCGTCGCGGCCGGGGGCCAGGTCACCGACGACGTTGGAAACGATGTGCATCACGTGGCTGTAGCGCTCGACGATCATGCGGTCGGTGACGCGAACGGTGCCTGACCGGCTGATGCGGCCAGCGTCGTTTCGGCCGAGGTCGACCAGCATGACGTGTTCCGCTCGCTCTTTGGGATCGGCGAGGAGATCTTCCTCGATCTCACGGTCTTCTTCTTCAGACCGCCCGCGATGTCGGGTCCCAGCGATGGGGCGAACGTGAACCTGTTCGTCTTCGAGGCGGACGAGCGTTTCGGGGCTCGCGCCGGCGACCAGGCGATCGGGCATGCGCAAGAAGTACATGTACGGGCTCGGGTTGATGATCCGCATGGCGCGGTAGACGTCAAACACGTCGGTGTCGCCGAGCGGGACGCGGAACCGTTGCGAGAGGACGACTTGGAAGATGTCGCCGGCACGAATGTGCTCCTTGGCCTGTTCGACGGCAGCGCAGAACCCCGGACGGTCGAACGACGACGCGGGAAGCTCCAACTCGCCGCTGGAGCTCGGTGGATGCAACCGTCGGGGCAGGATGGGATGGTCGAGCGCTGCAAGTGCGGCCTCGATACGATCGACGGCTCTGTCGTAGGCCTGCTTCGGGTCCCCTGTGACGCGCGCCGGCACGACGACGCGCAGGGTTCCACGCACATTGTCGAAGATGAGAACCGTTCCGCCGATCGAAAAGCAAAACTCCCAGTCGTCGTCGCGTTCGAGCGCCTTGCCGACCGTCGGCTCGAAGGTTCGCACCGAGTCGTAACTCACGTAACCCACGGCACCGCCCCAGAATCGCGGAAGCCAATCGACCTCGGGCGGCTTCCACTCCGCAAGCGTCTCTCGAAGGCGTTGCCAGGGGTCGACGCCGAGCTCTTGCTGCACTTCGCCGTCCTGAACACGCTCGAACTTGTCGGCGACGCCGCGGACGATCACTTCGGGCGCGAAGCCCACGAAGCTGTAGCGGGCCCAGGTCTCTCCGCCTGTCACGCTCTCGAGCAGGTAACTGCCAGCCTCTTGACCGAGCGTCGCATGCGCCAGAACTGGCGTGAGCCGATCGGCAATGACCTCGCGAAACACCGGCACCACCAATGCATCACGGCTGAGTCGTTCGAACTCTTCGGCGGTCGGAAAATACTCGCTCACCGCACTCCGAATAACACCGATATGACAAACGTGCTAAGGCCCCGGCCAGAGGAGACACTGGAGACAACATGGCCGATCTACCCCTTGCCGAAGTCGACCCCGAAATCGCCCAGTGCATCGCCGACGAAGCGCGGCGTCAGCACGACAAGCTTCGCCTCATTCCGAGCGAGAACTACGCCAGCGCTGCCGTGATGGAGGCCTGTGGCAGTGTCCTCAACAACAAATACTCCGAAGGTTACGCGGGCAAGCGATACTACGAAGGCCAGCAGAACATCGACACGGTCGAAACGCTCGCGATCGAGCGCCTCAAGGTTCTTTACGGTGTAGACCACGCGAACGTGCAGCCCTACTCCGGCTCGCCCGCGAACCTCGCCGTCTACTTCGCGTTCTGCAACCCCGGCGACACGATCATGGGGATGGGGCTGCCGAGCGGCGGCCACCTCACCCACGGCTGGAAGGTTTCGATCTCCGGCAAGTACTTCAACGCCATTCAGTACGGCGTGCGGCGCGAAGACCAACTCATCGACTTCGACCAGGTCGCCTCGCTGGCGCGCGAGCACAAGCCCAAGCTCCTCTTCTGCGGAGCCACCGCCTACCCGCGTGTGATCGACTTCGCGAAGTTTGCGGAGATCGCACAGGAGGTCGGCGCGATTCTCGTGGCCGACATCGCCCACATCTCGGGCCTCGTGGCCGGCGGCGCGCACCCTTCCCCGGTCGGGCACGCCGAGGTGATCAGCAGCACGACCCACAAGACGCTTCGCGGCCCACGCGGCGGCATGATCCTGTGCAACGACGCACACAAAAAGGCGATCGATCGCGCTGTTTTTCCAGGCCTTCAGGGCGGGCCGCACAACGGCACGACCGCCGGCATCGCCATCGCGGCCAAACTGGCGATGACCGACGAGTTCAAGGCCTATGCCCATGCGATCGTCGACAACTCGCGCGTGCTCTCCGAAACGCTCGTGTCACGCGGCTTTGATCTCGTGACCGGCGGCAGCGACAACCATCTCATCTTGATCGACCTGAGCGGCAAGGACGTGCCAGGCAAGGTCGCCGCGCAGGCGCTCGACCGCGCCGGCATGGTCGCCAACTACAACTCGGTTCCCTTCGACACGCGGAAGCCGTTCGACCCGAGCGGCGTTCGCCTCGGCACGCCGGCGATTACCAGCCGCGGCATGGGCCCGAGCGAGATGAAGCGCCTGGGCAACTGGATGGCCGACGTCGTCGAGGACGTGGAGGACGAAGCACTGATTTCGCGCATCGCCGGAGAGATCAAAGACCTTTGTGACCAATTCCCCGCCCCTGGCGTGCCGGTTCACTGAGCGTTCGGGCAGCCCGGCACCGGCCTTCCGTTCAGTCCGGAAAGCTGCAGATGGCACGTCGCAAACAGGTCCACCCCTGCTAGACTGCCCCGAAGATGTCCCTTCAGGGAAAGCGTATCGTCGTCGGCTTGGGCGGCGGAATCGCCGCGTTCAAGGTGGTGGAGCTCGTCCGGGAGCTCATGCGGCGCGGCGCCGAGGTCCGGGTGGTCATGACCGAGGCGGCCACACGATTTGTGGGCCCGATTACATTTGCGGGCCTGACGGGGAAGCCGGCCGTGACCGATCTATGGGCCGAAAACTACGCCGGCGAAGTGCATGTCGAGCTCGGCGAGTGGGCGGACGCGGTCGTCATTGCCCCGGCCACCATGAACCTCATGGCGCGCGCGACCAGCGGGCAAGCCAATGACGCGGTGCTTGCGACGCTCGCCTGCGCCCGCGGCGAGGTCTTTTTCGTGCCGGCGATGCACCAGCGCATGTGGTCGCATCCTGCCACCCAATCGAACGTTCGTTTGCTGACCGAGCGGGACGCGGTCGTGCTCGGCCCGGTGAACGGCCCGCTCGCCAATGGCGAAGTCGGTGAGGGGAGAATGCTGGAGCCGGACGACATCGCAGACGCCGTCGAGTCGCACTTGGCTCACTCCGACGACCTCGCGGGGACACGCGTCTTGATCACCGCCGGCCCGACCCACGAAGACCTCGATCCGGTGCGCTATCTGGGCAACCGTTCGACCGGGCGCATGGGGTACGCGATTGCGGCCCAGGCGCTTCGGCGAGGCGCAGAGGTGACGATCGTGAGTGGGCCCGTGCAGCTGCCGGTCCCTGACGGCGCACAAGTCGTGCCTGTACGCTCCGCACACGAGATGCACGAGGCCGTGATGTCGCGCTTCGATCGGTTCGACGTCGTAATCATGGCCGCTGCGGTGGCCGACTATCGCCCCGTGCAACGCTCCGCTCAGAAAATCAAAAAGGGCGGCGGGCTGAAGCTCGAGCTCGTTCGCAACCCGGACATCTTGTCGGATGTGGGCGCGAAGCGGGTCCAGCAGCCGTTTGTTCTCGTTGGCTTCGCTCTCGAAACCGCAAACCTGGAGCAAGCGGCGCGCGACAAGCTAGAGCGAAAGGCGGCCGACCTCATCGTCGCGAACGAAGCAAGCGTGGGGCTCGGCGGCGACACCAACCGCGCGACCCTCGTGGATGCAACGTCCGCCAACCCGCTGCCTGAAATGAGCAAGCGGGCCCTCGCCGATCAGATTCTCGACCGCGTGCGAACGCTGTTGAAACGCCCCACGCGAAAACCTCGACACGAGGCGGAGCGCGGAGCCCCCAACTGACACTGGAACCCACGTGACCCGCCCCCTCATCGCCTCATTTCTGAGCCACATCGACGGAGACGCGCCACGCGAGGTCGCACTGCAAGCCTACCGCGAGGCGGAAGAGAAACACGGCGTTCGAATCTACGACGACCACGACGCACGCGTCGCGCCGGGCGCGTTCAAGCCGCACATGCCGATCTCCGAAGAGCGTGTCCGAACCCTGACGCGGAGCTGGGAGCAATTCGATCGCGCCCTCGAGCCCCTGGGGAGGGCTGCCGAGCGCGACCTCGTCATCCGATCGCTCGGGCCGTTCGTTTTGGACACCGGCCTTTGGATCGCCGGAGCCGATCTCGCACACGATCACTTGTTCATTTTCGGCTCGGGCGAAGTAGGCTCTTGGACGGCGGACCAATGGGATCAGCACCTCGCCAACTGGGCCGCCGTCAAGCAGTACAACGGGCGCGACGACTGGACCGCAGAGCGCCTGGTCGAACAGATGCGCCGCGCCCCTCGCTACAAGGAGTGGACCAAGCTACTTCGCAGCCTCATCGCAGAGGCTCGCGGGACGGCGATTCGGAGCTAGTCAGAGAACGTCGACCGATCCGGCGCCTTCGCGCAAGACCACCGCCTCATCGCCGGTGAGGTCGACAACCGTCGAAGGCTCGATGCCTCCCCAGCCTCCGTCGACGAAGGCATCGACATGGGAGAACCGCGCGTTGAGCTCGTCCGGGTCGTTCAGAACCTGCCCGTCGAGAGTCGCCGAGGTCGACACAATGGGGCTTCCGAGCTCGTTGAGAAGCGCGAGCGCAACGGCGTCATCGGGCACGCGAATCCCGACGGTTTTCTGCTTGCGCAACAGGAGCTTCGGCACCTCACGGGTAGCTTGAAGCACAAAGGTGTACGGCCCCGGCACGAGGCGCTTCATGATCCGATAGGCAAAATCGTCCACGTGGGCATAGCGGGCGATCTTGCTGAGGTCCGGGCACATGAAGCTCAGCGGGTGGTCCTTTTTGAGCTGCCGAATCCGATAGATGCGCTCGATCGCCTTCTTTTGGTGGATGTCGCAGCCGAGCCCGTAGACGGTCCCGGTGGGGTACACGACCACGCCGCCGCGACGGAGCACTTCCACCGCTTGGTGCACCCGTCGGGCCTGTGGGTGAGTGGGGTGAATTTCGATACGCATCGGGCGCCGCTCCAGGTA